>Ga0209376_1000247_pt1 | contig 60108 bp, 49 predicted proteins | sample GraSoiAngelo_134_FD_185891 | JGI IMG/M metagenome (GOLD analysis project Ga0209376, IMG submission 185891) | Grasslands soil microbial communities from the Angelo Coastal Reserve, California, USA - 14_0929_05_30cm (SPAdes) (version 2) | ecosystem: Environmental > Terrestrial > Soil > Grasslands ...
CCTATGGTTCCGGTTTTCGTTTTGTGAAAAATGCCGAATTGAAAAGCGAAGCGTTCGGGGCGCCGGAATGGGCTCGCGATGGCAAATCGATTTTTTGTCACGATCTCGAAAATCTTTACCAGATCGATTTGGACGGAAACGTCTTGAAGAAATGGGAGCTCTCGAAAATTTTGACCGACGCCAGCATGAACAGCAACGATCGGCTCAGTGTTCCGCCCGATGGCAAGGCGCTGTTGATGGATGTCGATTGCGGAGCTGAGCACGAGCGCAAACTGGGACGGTCCACAACCGGCGATCTACAAATTCGATCCCGCGAGCGAAAAAGCAGTTCGCGTTACCGGCAAGAATGATTTCGTTTGGGAGCCGTTTTGGCTGAGCAACGACCAATTCCTTTGCATCCTGCAAAACGAAAACGAGCCGTCCCTTTATCGAATGTCGCTCGACGGCAAAAACGCGAAGCTGCTCGTGAAACGCGCGCGAACACCGAGCGCGAGCGCCATAATTGCGCGCTAACTTAAAAGCTCACGGGCTTTCGCCATCGCTTCGTCGATTTTCGCTGCGTCAGTACCGCCGCCCTGCGCATTTTCCGGTCGGCCGCCGCCTTTGCCGCCGACGATCGGCGCGACCTGCTGAATGATTTTGTTCGCTTGAAATTTTGAAGTCAGCTGCTTTGGAACAACGGCCACAAGCGCCACGGTATTTTCTTTCGCTCCGGCAAGAACGATCGGCGCGTCAAATTTCTGCTTTAACGCATCGGCGACCGATTGCAGCAATTTCGCGTCGGCATCCGGAACTTTGGCTACGCAGAATTTCAGGCCAACGTTAGAGGACGCCAATTCGTTCGCAATCTGCGCGGCGTGGCCACGCAAATGCGCTTCTGCTTCTTTCGCATGTTTCTTTTCCCATTCGCGAACCTCGACATCTACTTTTTCCAGATGCGCCGCACGCGCATCGATCCGTCGCAGCATTTCAGCGGTCTCAGCTTTGCTTTCAAAGCAAGGCAGCACTGCAATGTCGGGTTTCTTGCGCGCGAGCGCTTCAAACTTCTCTTGCTGGCGCGCAGCTTCCTGCTTCGCCCAATTGCGTGCCGCGTCTCCGGCAACCGCTTCGATCCGGCGGATCCCAGCAGCGATTGCCTCTTCCCTGACGATTCGGAATGGGCCGATCTCACCCGTGGATCTGACGTGGGTCCCCCCGCAGAGTTCCATGGAGTAACCGTTGAGCGCGCGAGGGTCGCCGCCGATTTGCAGCACACGCACTGTATCGCCGTATTTCTCGCCGAAAAATTGAATGATGTCTTTTCGCTGTTTCACTTCTCCGTACGGAATTTCAGTCCACGAAACCGGTGCGTTCGCCGCGATTTTTTCGTTCACTAATTTTTCCACATCACGCACCTGCTGCTTCGTCAATCCCGCGCTGGAAAAATCGAACGTCAATTTGTCGGGACCGACGTAGCTGCCCTTTTGCGAAGCATCACGCGACACAACTTCGTGCAGCGCCCAGTGCAACAAATGTGTCACCGTATGATGCCCCTGAATCGCGCGGCGTCGATCGGCATCTACTGAGATGCGCACCGCCTCGCCCGGTTCCGGCGCGCGACCCTCCACAATCGCCGCGCGATGAACGAAAACTTCGCCGCGTTTTTGCGTATCGATCACGCGCAATTGACCGACCTCAGTCCAGTCGTGTCCCGGTACGTGCAGCAATCCTTGATCCCCCACCTGACCGCCCATCTCGGCGTAAAAAGGCGTGCAATCAACAATGATATTTAGTTCGTCCGATTTCTTGTCCGGGAGAACGGTTTCAACGACTGCTTCCGCCTCAAGAAGATCGTAACCCAGAAACTTTGTGGAAGAGATTTTCTTTGCTTCCAACTCGCTCGTGAATCGGAGGTCGGCTTCGATCTTCTGTTTTTTTTGTGACCCTCGTGCACGCTCGCGCTGCTGCTCCATTAATCTCTCGAAACCGGAAACATCGACACTAAGTCCGCGCTCGCGTCCCATCAGTTCAGTAAGATCCAGTGGAAATCCATAAGTGTCGTACAGAACGAACGCCGCGCCGCCGGGGAAAATTCGCGCAGTAGCGTCCATTTGGTCGACTTGGTTGAGCAACCGTCTGGCTATATCCTTCAATTGCTCGAAGCGCTCGAAGAACTCAGATTCAATTAGATCGGGTTTCGTAAGGTGCTTGCATAGCACTTCCAGTTGAACGATTCCCCTGTACAGATTCTGCTCGTCCTGAAGCGCAAGCCTCTCAGCTTTAAGCCCGCTTCTGAAGATTGGCGCATGCATGAGTTCCGCCATCATCGTATCCATACTGAGCTGTTCGAGCGGCTCGACAAATCGCTGTAGAACGAAGCGAGAAGGTCGTCTTGCGTCAGGTAGCGAAGAAATCATTTGTAGAAACAACTCGAGCTTGGCACGCCATGGTCTCGCTAAAGCTAGAAGCGCCTGGCGATAGCTCGTCGCTCCCTGGAACACCGAAATTCCCTCGTCCAGAGTCGTGTTAAACGACTCCTCTTCGCGGCGAATGGCTTCTTTAATTCTTTCTTGTTCCACTCGGATTTCGGGAAAGACGTCGCCCATCGTCTCCGCCACCACATCGACAAGTTTGAAGAAGAATGGTTCGTGAAAACCGAGAGTGCGACTGTAACGGACGGCACGACGAAGGATGCGACGCAAAACGTAACCGCGACCTTCGTTTGATGGGATAATTCCGTCCGCGATGGCGAAGCTTAAAGCGCGGATGTGATCGGCGATCACGCGGAAAGCGACGTCGATCTGGAGTTGTTCTGGGGAGCGCACGCCGCTGGCGTGCTGGTCGCCGCGGCTCGCTGCGACTTGCTCGATCGGCGGGCCACCGATCGCCACACCCGAGCCGGGTGTGCTCCCCTGCGCGTTCGGAAGTGTGCTGGCGTATTTCTTGCCGCTCAGTTTTTCCAGCTCATCGAATATTGGGCGAAAAATATCGGTCTCGTAATTTGAAATAGTTCCGCAGAAATCGCTGAAATCCTTTGTGCCTTGCATAATTGCGGTTACGCGCTCGAAACCCATCCCGGTATCGACGTGACGCGCCGCGAGTGGGACATACTCGACGCGGCCGGGGTCACCGCCCCCGGCTACAGGTTGCGCGTTGAACTGGATGAAAACCAGGTTCCAAATCTCGATGCAACGCGGGTTTTCCTTGTTCACGAGCGCACCGCGTGTGTCGCCGTCCGCTGTGAGATCCACATGGACTTCCGAGCACGGGCCGCAGGGACCGGTATCGCCCATCATCCAAAAATTGTCGGCCTTGCCGCCATTGAGAACGTGAATAGCCGGGTCGAGCTCGGCTTCACGAAAAAGACGGGCCCAATGCTCATATGCTTCCTGATCAAACTCGCTCGGTTCGCCGACGTCGGGTTTGTAAACGGTGGTGTAAAGGCGCTGCGTCGGAAATTTCCAGCGCTCGACGAGTAGTTCCCATGCCCACTCGATCGCTTCTTTTTTGAAATAATCACCGAAGCTCCAGTTGCCGAGCATCTCGAAAAATGTGTGGTGATAAGTGTCGAGCCCAACATCTTCGAGATCGTTATGTTTGCCTCCAGCGCGAATGCACTTCTGAGTGTCGGCCACGCGCGCAGGACTCCACGACGGTTTTTGCTGGCCAAGAAAGATCGGCACGAACTGATTCATGCCGGCATTGGTGAAAAGCAAATTCGGCGCGCCGGGCAGCAGAGACGACGAAGGCACAATGGTGTGCTTTTTCTCGCGAAAGAAATCGAGGAATGATTGCCGAATCTCAGCCGAGGTCATCATTTTCTAACCACCAATGAACACGAATAAACACGAAGTCGACAGAGCTAAAATCAAAACCCTTTACGTCTGAAGTTGGATTCATTCCCTGCTGCGTTGGCTGCCTAATTCCAAGCAAATGCGTTCGCGCAACCTGACTTGCTTTGAGCGGTCAGGTTATCCGGCCTGAACTGCGCGAGAATTATGACTTGGCCGGACTGGCAGCTAGCTTTTCTCTTCGTCCAGCTTTGCTTTGACCGCAGCCTCAATTTCTTCGTAGAGCGCCTTGTCGTTTTTCAAAACTTCTTTCGCGGCATCTCGGCCCTGAGCCAGTTGCGTGCCCTTGTAATTTAGCCACGAACCGCGTTTCTCAACGATTTGTTTTTCCAAAGCAAGGTCGAGAAGGGCGCCGGTCGAGGAGATTCCCTCGTTGTACATAATGTCGAATTCGGCCTCGGTAAACGGCGGCGCGACCTTGTTCTTCACGATCTTAATGCGGGTGCGATTGCCTGTGACGACGCCATCCGTCTGTTTGATCGCGCCGATGCGTCGAATATCGACGCGCACACTGGCATAGAATTTCAAGGCCCTTCCGCCGGGGGTCGTCTCCGGATTTCCAAACATCACGCCAATTTTTTCGCGGATTTGATTCGTGAAAATGCAGCAGGTCCGCGCCTTTGAAATAAGCGATGTGAGTTTGCGCAATGCCGCGCTCATGAGTCGCGCTTGCGCACCGACTGTGGCATCCCCGATCTCGCCCTCAAGTTCCGCTCTGGTGACCAGTGCAGCCACCGAATCGACCACAATTACGTCCAGGGCGTTGGAGCGCACGAGGGTTTCACAAATCCGCAGCGCCTCCTCGCCGGAGCTTGGTTGAGAAACGAGCAAATCGTCAAGATTCACACCGAGCCTTTTCGCGTACGCAGGATCAAGCGCGTGCTCGACGTCAATAAAGGCAGCAAGTCCGACCCGCTTTTGCGCCTGGGCAATCACCGTCAGGGTAAGTGTCGTTTTTCCGGACGATTCGGGACCGAAAACTTCTACCACCCGGCCCCTTGGAAATCCGCCTACGCCGAGCGCGCGATCGATCAAAATGTTGCCGGTGGGGATGACATCGATATCGACAATTTTGTCGTCGCCAAGGCGCATGATCGCCCCTTCACCGTAGTCTTTGGCTATCTGTTGAATCGCCAGATCGAGGTTCTTGTTTCGCGCCGCGGTAAGTTTGTCTGCGCCTGTTTTTTCTTCGGTTTTGGTCGCCATATTCAGGTGACTGTAATTACTTCCACGCCGGCAATTCGCCAAGCGGAAAAGCTAAGATGGACAATTAATTAGCCGCCTGTCCGTCGAAAATACCTCTCATCGTAGTGCGACGTAATAACAAGAGACTCCTCGATTTCGCTCCGAAAGGCAAAACAGCAAGAGGGGCCGCTAAGTTTGCAAATTAAAAGGCCGCGAACTTCTACTTCGCGGCCTTTGATTTCCCAGGAAACTGGAGTTTACGAAACAGCAATCTTGCGCGGCTTGACGTGCTCCTCCTTGGGCAATGTCAAAGTCACAAGGCCCTGATGGATCTTTGCGCTGATTTTGTCAGCATCGATCGACGGATCGATCTCGAACGTGCGCCGATAATTTTCCGGGCGCGATTCATGATGAATCAACGTCCCTTCCACGGTAGGAAGCGAACGCCGCCCGACAATTGTCAGCTCGTTGTTCTGGACTGAAACTTCGACGCCCTCTTTGTTCACGCCGGGCATCTCTACTTCGAGCGTATAGCCTTCGGCAGCCTCGGTCACGCTCGCGAAAGGCACGACAAACTGTTGTGTTTGCGCGCGATCCCCGTCACGATTTTCGCCGACTAAAGTGTTCATGTTTGAATTTCCTTTCATTATGCAAAGTTGGCCGGCCCGCTATGCACGCGCCGGATTTCATTAACTAACCACCGGAATTTGCTTTGGCTTCGCTTCCTCGGCCTTTGGCAACGTCACTGTCAAGATTCCATCCCGATAGGTTGCATTGACTTTGTTCGCATCTACGTGGGTTGGGAGCGGGACGCTTCGGCGGAATTTGCCGACATAACGCTCGGTGCGCTCCGATTTCTCGCCGCCAGAAGTTTCGCGTTTCCGCTCGCCACTGATTGTCAAGGTCCCGTCGTGTAAGGAAATTTCAATGTCGTCCCTGCACATTCCGGGCAACTCGACAACAGCAACGACATTGTCGTTGTTCTGGTAGAGATCGAGCGCAGGCGACCAACCGCTAAACAGCTGTCCCACGCGTCCGAAGCTCGACCAGAATGGCGACTCGACGAGCGAGTTAAGATCGTCTCTGAGGTTCATCCAGCGGTCCAACGATGGCCAGGACGTTAGTTCTGGGCTTTGATAACGTATTAGACTCATTTGTAAATGCTCCTTTCTAAGTATTGCTACCGATCGCTATCCCTTAACCAAAAGCTGCTCTCGTGCCAACTGTAACGATTTCGGTTGCACTATCATAAGGTCTAATATTCCAAAGAGTTATCACTGGCTAACCCTTCCTTTTTCACTGGGAGCATGTGTTGTTTTGTCGCAGCGCCTTGGACATGCTTCCCCAAAATACGTGACATATTTGCACAGCTTGCACGCGCAAAAAACATTGCCGGGCTGGAGGACCACACCTACTGATCTCTCGTGGCCACGACGCAACGAGATAAACGGTTCATGCGCGCGGCACTCAAGGAAGCCGAAAAAGCACAAGGTCAGACGAGTCCCAATCCCGCTGTCGGAGCGGTTCTGGCTATTGACAATCGGATAGTGGCAAAAGGACACCATCGAGGAGCAGGCCGGGAGCACGCCGAAATCGAATGCCTCCGTAATTTCGACGCCCCCGTGCCTGCCCGTGCCACGCTGTACGTTACTCTTGAACCTTGCTCCACTGTCGGACGTACTGCCCCATGCACGGATGCGATCCTTAAGGCAGGGGTCAGGAAAGTAGTTGTCGGCGCGGTGGATGTCAATCCGCGCCACTCCGGCAAAGGCATCGCGCAGTTGCGAAATGCGGGCGTCAAAATCCGAGAGGGCATTTTGGCCGGGGAGTGCGCACGCCTTAACGAGGCTTTTAACAAATGGATTGTCACCCAACGGCCGTTTGTCATCGCAAAGTGCGGGATGTCTCTGGATGGCCGATTGACGCGGCCTCCCGGTGAGCCTCGCTGGATCACAGACATTTCTGCCCGTCGGCACGCACAGGGGCTTCGCGCTCGCGTGGACGCAATTCTAGTTGGAGCCGAAACTGTTCGAGCCGATAATCCGCGATTAGCCGTGCCGGGCGTGCAAGGCGCGCGACAACCCTGGCGTGTCGTGCTAACTCGTTCAGGGAGCCTGCCACGGCGGGCTCGTTTGTTTTGTGGTCGGCTGACTGCACGAACGCTGGTCTATAGGCGCAAATCTTTGGCGAGCGTGTTGAAAGACCTGGGGAAAAAAAATGTCACGAGTGTACTGATTGAGGGTGGCGGCGACGTGCTTGGACAGGCGCTCGATACGCGTCTGATCGACAAGGTGCACATTTATTTGGGTCCGATTCTAGCGGGAGGATCGGTGATTGCGTTTCCCGGCAGAGGAGCCGCAACAACTACCAACGCGTTGCGTCTCAACCGCGTCTCCTACCGGCGGACCGGCCAAACCGTTTGCGTTGTGGGTTATCCTATGCCGTCCGAATAAAGCGAGGAACTTCTCGTCATTCCGGCTGTTTAATTGTCGGAGGTAAAATAATGAATTGGAAAAAACTTCTCTTAGTTGGATTGGTGGCAGGGGGAGTGGCTTTTGCTCCGACGCCAAGCTCTGACGCTGGCGTTTCGGTCGGAATTGGGTTGGGGTTCCCTGTGGCATACTCATATCCTTACCCTTATTACCCGTACCCCTACGGATATTACGGACCGAGCGTGTACTGGGGGCCGTCCTTTTTCTGGCGCAACGGGCACCGGGTTTTTATCCGGCACCGCGGCTTCGTGCGACATCCTCATCGCTTTCATCGGTAAGCTGGCGGATGTCCAATCTACCGAGCTGGCTTGGAAGCAATTTTGAGCCAGCTCTTTTTTTTGACATTGAGCAAGCGTTCGGCAGGGGCAGCCCCGCGCGCACTCCCGTCGCTCCGCTGACGGTTCGGTTATTTTCCTGATTTCGGCGACTCTGTCGGTTTCACAGTGGTGCTGCTGTTCGGCTGCTGAGGCTGGAATTCTCTTTTTAGTTGCTGAATCAAAGCCGGCAGCTGTTGCTGTCGCTCAGTTTCAATTTGCTGCCGGAGGCTTTGCTCCATTTTTCGCCGTTCTTGCGTGTAACGGGACTCAAACAACGCGCGCTTCTCTGGATCTAACAGGAGTCCGGAATCGCGCAGAGCTGCCTCGGTTTCACGCTGAATTTGTTCGCGGCGCATGGCCTCGCGCTGACGCATAATCTGACGCTCCTGCGGGCTCATTCGCAGCCAACGCTCGGCATTGCGTTGGAAATTCTGCCGGGCTGCCGGGGGAAGTGAAAGCCACTGTTGGCGCGCGCTCTGCACCGGCGGGGGCCGACGAGGAGGTGGACCCGGCTGTCGCCCGTTAGACCGATGCGGTTGCGCTTGTGCCGAAGCACAGATAGAAGCGAAGATCGACAACGCTGCGATTATCTTTACAAACTTGGCTTTTCGTCCCACAGGCTATTTTCATCCCAAGCAATCAATGTATCCAGATCAGCGACGACGTCATAATCTTGTGGGTCAATTTTTGCCACAACATCCGGCTCACGCTCCAAAGATTTCTGCGACACAGGATGATGAATCGCTATGGCCATATCAATGTATCCAGATCAGCGACGACGTCATAATCTTGCGGGTCAATTTTTGCCACAACATCCGGCTCACGCTCCAAAGATTTCTGCGACACAGGATGATGAATCGCTATGGCCATGCCTATTACGACAATTGCCACAGCAGTTGCTGCGGTCAGCCTCCGCCAGCTCAACCAGTTTCGCATCTGCTCGAACCGGCTCGCCTCCTGGCGGATCTTCCTCACCACGTTCCGGGCGAAGAATGGCGATAGCCTAGGTTCGGCGGTCCGACCAAGCAAATCCCATAATTCCTGATCATCTTTACGTTCCATAGTCTCCGATAGATTGAACTACTTGCGCCGTTGGAAGTTGCGCCCGATAGAAGCTTAAAAATCGCTATTTCACTCCGGGGGCCTCAAGGAAGCCTTCAAGTTGCCGAATACGGGTTGGGTGCCGCATTTTGCGCAAAGCCTTTGCTTCGATTTGCCGAATACGTTCACGGGTAACCTGGAACTGCCGCCCTACTTCTTCGAGGGTTCGGCTGTATCCATCGACCAGTCCGAACCGTTGCTCAAGCACCTGCCGTTCACGATCCGTCAGTGTCTCCAGCACGTCCTTGATCTTTTCCTTTAGCAACACGATTGCAGTCATGTCGCTCGGGTTTTCCGCGCCTCTGTCCTCGATAAAATCGCCAAAGTTAGTTTCTTCGCTTTCGCCAACCGGCGACTGGAGCGAGATCGGCTGCTGCGCCATCTTTAAGACCGCGCGAACGCGATCCACTGGCAATAGCACTTCTTCCGCTACCTCTTCCGGCGTAGGTTCGCGCCCATACTCCTGCACGAGCTGTTTTTGCACACGCATGAGCTTATTGATCGTCTCGATCATGTGGACGGGAATGCGAATGGTGCGCGCCTGGTCGGCGATCGAACGGGTGATGGCTTGGCGGATCCACCACGTCGCGTAAGTGGAAAACTTGTAACCGCGCCGATATTCGAATTTCTCGACCGCCTTCATCAACCCCATGTTCCCTTCCTGGATCAGGTCGAGAAACGACAGGCCGCGATTCGTGTATTTTTTTGCGATCGAGATAACAAGGCGCAGGTTTGCTTCCACCATTTCGGTCTTGGCTCGGAATGCCTGGCACATCCAACCTTTCAGCGCCTGGTAGTGGTCGGCATATTCAGAAAGCGAAAGCCAAAGGCTGTTTTCCAGCTCGTGGATTTTGTTTCGGAGTTGTAACCTTTTCTTTCGATCGCGAAGATGTTTGGCTATCTCCGTCTGTAGATAAAGCGAGGCATGGTAGGCGTCGTCTGCCAGGTGAACAAATTCCTCCGTGACTTTCTGCTTGAAGTAAAAGTGGGGATAAACCCGTTGGAGTGAAGCCATCGCTCTTTGCAGAGACTTAAGCTTCTGCGATCGTTTTTTTGAAGAGTTGCGCGGAGGCTGGCAGTATTGCTGGTTGATCGAAGCGCTCAGTTGTTCCACCTGTCCGCACAAGCGCGGCAGCTTTTTCATATACCGTTCCCGGCTTTCGATTTTCTTGTCGAGAATGACGCGATCGAAGCGTTCCCTGCCCTCAGCAAGCTTCCTGGCGAGATCGAGGTGGGCGCGTGCAATAAAGCCGAAGCGGTTGATGTGCTTCTGCACCATGTTTTCGGCTTCCTCAATCCGTTTTGAAATTTCCACTTCCTGCTCCCGGGTCAGGAGCGGAACCTGTCCCATCTGCTTAAGATACATCCGCACCGGGTCGTCCAGAGTATCGAGCTTGGCTTCAGCCTTCTCTTCCTCTTCTTCTTCCTCCTCTCCGTCTTTCTTGCCGTCCTTGTAGCGATCCACCTCCGACGCTTCAATAATGTCGATCTCCATGCGACGCAGGCGCGTGAGGATGAGATCGAGCTCATCGGCGTCGGTGATCCCTTCGGGCAACGCCTCGTTCAAATCGTCAAATGTGAGGTAACCTTGTTCTTTTGCCAACTTGATCAGTTCGCGGATCCGACTCTGGACTTCGATCGCCGAATGCAGATGAGAGGTCGTCGGTTCGTGCTGCGGCTGCGGTGCGCCATTGCGCCGCTTTAAGAAAAGCCCAATACGCTTCGATTTGAACCTGGCGAATTTTGGCTGTCTCTTCGCATTTCGCCGAAGGCCAGAAGGCTTCGTTACTGAACTACGGCGAGGCTGGCTTTTTTTAAGCCGTCGTAACGACGACTGTGGGCTAGCTCCCTTTCGTTTCGAATGCCTGGCCAAGATTGTGCGGTTACGGATTGACTGAGACCTTCGATCTACCACCGGTGGATCGACAATCAACTGTCGGCCGCGCCGGCGGGCTGTGAAAGCTCGTGGAGCTGCGCTTGCAGGTCAAGGATTTGTTTCTGCAAATTCACAACGTCCCCGGCGCTGAGTTGGGGGAGTTTTATTCGGTTCTTCGCCACGTCAAGCTGGCGACGCAACACAGCCTGGCGAATGCCGAGCCACCATTTCTCCACCATGGTTCCGGCATTGGGCGGCACTTTCTCCAGCAACCATGAAGAAACCAACGCTTCGTCTGCCGAGGAGAGTGTGGCCATAAAGGCATTGAGTGAGGCGGCGTCACTGGGGCGCAAGCCGCTCTCGAGAATGCGGACAAGGATTTCCGCATCTGGCACTTGCCCGAGGACCTCCGGCCAATTTTGCTCGCGAAGAAAATCTCGCGCTTCTTCATCTCGCAGCGCCAAGAGGCAAAGCATCGCGATGTCATGCCGCGGTGCTGGAGCGATTGGTGCAGACGCTGCTTTGATTGTCTCGGCACGTTCGCGCTGTGGCTTCGGTAAGAGCGTTTCAAAATCTGACATCGAAACACCGAGTCTCGAACTGACTTTGCTTATCAGTTCACCACGCAAGAATGGATCTCGGGTATACGATATCGCGACTGCCATTTGCCTAGCCACCTGCATTTTCGCCGTCATAGATGTTAGGTCCGTCTGCTCAGCAGAACGAACGATCCAGTAATCGAAGAACTCCGGAGCTTCGGCAACACGTTTTTCAAACGCCTCTTTTCCCTCGCGCCGAATCAACGAGTCCGGATCCTCACCCACCGGCATTTCGGCAATACGGACAGTCAGCTGATACGCGAAGGCATTGAACCATGCGCGGTCCTTTTGCAGGAGCGCCTCAAGCGAACGCTCGGCCGCTTTTTGTCCGGCTGCGTCCGCATCAAAGCAAAGAACAACTTCATCGACGAAACGCTTCAGAACCCGCGCCTGGCTCTCGGTAAACGCCGTCCCCTGGGGAGCAACCACGTTCGCAATTCCCGCTTCGTACAGAGCGATTAGATCAAGCTGTCAAGCTGGCCTTCGCACACGACAGCGCAATTTGCCTCAATCAATGCGCGCTTGGTTTTGTGCAGACCAAAAAGTACGTTGCCCTTTCGAAAAAGCGGTGTCTCCGGCGAATTCAAATATTTCGCCGTTCCCTCCTCGTCTTTCAGAAGTCGGCCGCTAAACGCAATCACTTCGCCGATGTCGTTGCAGATTGGAAACATGATCCGTCCGCGAAAGCGATCATACGATGTTCGTTTGGCGTTTGATGTTTCGTCCGCTACACGCTCTGCGTCGTCTTTGGTCTTAACGAGGCCACTTGCAATGAGATCGCGCGTCTCGTAGCCATGTTCGCGGGCCCAACTACCAAACGCATCCCATTCATCGGGCGCATAACCAAGGTGCCATCGCTTCGCAATTTCTGCCGTGATCCCGCGCTGCTTCAGATATTTCCGCGCCGGTTCAGCGAATTCCTTCTTGATCAAATTCTCATGAAACCATGCGGCAGCCTCCCCATGCAGCTGTAGCAAAGTGCGACGAGTTTCACGTTGCCGATCTTCGGCACCGCTCGGACCCCGCTCTTCAATTACCGGGATGCCGACGCGCGCCGCCAGCTTGCGCACGGCGGAAGGAAAATCAATATGCTCATAATCCATCACAAAGCGGAAAACGCTTCCGCCTACTCCGCATCCAAAGCAGTGGAAAGTTTGTCGCTGCGGGCTGACATGGAACGACGGCGTCTTCTCCTGATGAAATGGGCAAAGCGCCTTGAAATTTGCCCCTGCGCGTTTGAGCGGAAAATACGAACCGATCACTTCGACAATATCGTTCGCTGCGGCGATCTGCTCGATGGTTTGTGATGGAATTGCCACAGGCAGATGGCAAACTTATCCGCGCCGGACGAATTGAAAACATGAAGATGTTATTGTCGATCCTGGAGATCAATAGTGGGACGACGCGGAGGTCGTCCCTCCAAGTCGCGCTCCCCGTGGTCACAATTTTCGCCGCTTCATTTTTCATCGCGTCTGCAACCTCTCAAGCACGCGACGTCATTCACAAAGGTTACGTGGTCGTAGTCCCACTGCGCGGCGAAGTTTCTCCGTCTCTCCTGATGTTTCTGCGGCGCGCCGAGAAGGCAGCCGAAGGCAGTGGCGCCTCGGCAATGATCTTCGAGATGGACACGTACGGCGGGCGACTGGATGCGGCGGCCGACATCGTGAACGCGCTCAATCGCATCACCATCCCCACTTACACATTCATTAACTCAAACGCCGGCTCGGCGGGGGCGATCATCGCGCTCGCCACACAGCATATCTACATGGCGCCGGTGAGCGCGATCGGCGCCGCCGCCCCCATTCTGCCGACCGGCGAAGACCTTCCGCCGACCGCGCGCGAGAAAACGATCTCATATTGGTCCGCGCTCATTCGCAGCTCCGCGGCTCGCAACGCGCACAATCCCGATATTGGCGAAGCGTTCATGAACAAGGACAAGGAAGTAAAAATTGGAGACCGTCTGATCCACCCCAAGGGAACGCTTCTCACGCTCAACGCGCAGGAGGCAATAGAGCGCATCAACGGCAAACCGTTGTTGGCGGATGGCATCGCTGATTCGATTGTCGATCTAACGCAAAAAGCCGGGCTTAAAGGCGAGATCGTGTCGCTAAATCCGAGCGGCTTTGAGCACCTCGCTTTTTGGATCACTACCCTCGCACCATTACTTTTACTGGGCGGTATCATCGGCGCTTATCTCGAATTCAAAATTCCCGGGGCGAGTTTACCGGGAATTATTTCAGCGATCTGTTTTGCGCTATTTTTTCTCGGCCACTACTTGGCAGGCTTGGCTGGCTGGGAAGTCGTCGCTCTCTTTGCCGTTGGGATGGTGCTCGTTTTAATCGAAATCCTCTTTTTCGCGCACTCCACGATCGTCTTCGGCGTAGTCGGGGTCTTTCTTATGCTTGCCTCATTACTTTGGGCAATGATCGATCGGTACCCAGGCGAGACATTTTTCCCAAAAGGACGCATGCTCGCCGTTCCACTGCTCAATCTTTTTATCGCCATCGTGGCGGCAGTGCTTGTGATCGCCATACTCGCTCGTTTTTTGCCGCGGACGAGCCTTTATCGCCGATTCGCTCTGATGACCTCGAATCCGCGAGGTCCATCCTTGGCTGGCGCGCCACATAAATTTGCCACCACGCTCTCGCTGACGCCGGGAACGCAGGGCACAGCGATCACCATCTTGCGACCGAGCGGAAAAGCCCGTTTCGCCGATCACGTCGTCGATGTTGTCACTGAGGGAGAATTTATTGCGCCACAAACGCCGATCACCGTGATGCAAACGGACGGAATGCGAGTTGTGGTCAAGCGCACAACGCAAGTCTGAATGGATTTAGCCGCCAGCCACGACTCGAACAAATTCGACCTTATCGCCTTCGGCCAGTAATCGTTCCGGCCATTCGTATCGATGCAAGGCAACGCCATTGTACTCGACCAAAACGGATTGTGGCGGCAGTTGGTAACGATCAATTAGTTCGGCGATTGTTTTCGCGTCGCGCGTTTCGATGCGTTCGCCATTGAGGAAGATTGTCATGCGGCAGAAGCGTAGCTTCGGCGGTCATAGGCCGCCGCTTCCGCAAAGATCGTCATGCGCCCCATACGAGTGGCCGCGAATGAAGACGAACGCGCTTTCCTCTGCGGCGACAAAATCGAACATCGAACGTCCAACAATCGAATCAGCAACACCGCCAGTCTCGCGTGTGTGGGCTTCGATCTTCGATGTTCGGCGCTTGGTGTTCGATGTTTCTGTCATGTGCCGGAAAGAGCTTGGTCCCAATCTTTCCACACCGGTTCTAAGCCGCGCTGTCGAAGAACTGTGGCTATTTCGGTAGGAGAACGCTCATCGCTGATCTCGAATTGCCCTGTCGCAAGCTGGTCTTCTCCGTTCTGGAATTCGGGGGCGACAATGCGACCGCGGATGGTGCGGTGCAGATGTTGGCTGCCTTGACGAGTATAGCCGCCGGGTTCGGTATGGCTTCCAGCACTCATCATTGTCACGCCTAACGACACCAGTGAATCGCGGAATGATGCCCGTTCGCGGGTGCTTAGGACAATACCCACCTGCGGGAAAGTGATGCGCAATGCACAAACTAATTGCGCCAGTTCGCGGTCGCTTATTGGGAAAAGGGGCCGAAAACCGCCCGCCGCTGGCCGTAATCGAGGCAAACTCACGCTAATCTGAGCTTGCCAGCAGCGCTTGAGCAGATATTCCAGATGGGCCGCGAGAGCGACTACTTCTTCCCGCCAGGCTGATAACCCAAAGAGCACCCCGATTCCAACGCGGCGAAATCCAGCTCTGTAGCAGCGTTCAGCGCAATGGAGCCGAAAATTAAAATCGCGCTTCGGTCCAGCGGTATGCATTCCGGCGTACACCGCGCGGTTGTACGTTTCCTGATAAACTACCAGCCCCTCCGCACCAGCCTCCACAATCGGCAGGTAATCCTCCGTTTCCATCGGACCGACTTCGATCGAAATTGATGAGAAATCTGGCCGAAGAGCCTGGACGCATTTGGCCAGATAGTCCCGGCTCACGAATTTCGGATGTTCGCCAGCGACGAGAAGGACTTGACGAAAACCCTGGCCAGCAAGATGACGCGCTTCCGCCACCACCTCATCAACATTGAGCGTGACACGCAGAATCGGGTTATCCCGCGAGAAACCGCAATATCGACAATTGTTGATGCACTCGTTAGAAAGATAAAGCGGCGCAAAAAGACGCATTGTCCGGCCAAAATTCTGCAACGTGAACCCGCGCGAGATTTGCGCCATCGCTTCGAGTTCCCGATCGGACTTCGGTGCGATCAGATGCTCAAACCGGTGAACCAGCTCCGATTTCCTGAGAGCCAAGCTGTCTAAGGTTTCAACGAACGGCATCGGCACAATTTCGAGCGCATACCAACGTTCGCAAACGCCAATCGTTCCCGATCAAGGAACTCTTTCAACCAAGCGTTCCATAGAGGTGAGACTGCCGCGTAAAAAAGGCGCCGTTCGGACATCCGAACGCCGCCTTCGCAATTGCGGTTGGTCGATCTTAGAAGGCGAAATTAACGCCGGTGCGCACCATGCCGAAGTTGTTATTCGGGCCATTTACCACATTCCAGCTGAAATCACTGACCCAGCCGATATGCGGCGTGATGCGGACTTCGATGCCGCCACCGAATTGGCCGATTCCCTCGGATGTCGAACCAGTTTGTTGAGTAGTGACAACGTCGTGCGGCTCGCCTTCTTCAACGTCAGTACCTAACACGAAATGTGTCCTCTGACCGCCTCCAAAGACGCCTCCACCACCAGCAAAGACGTATGGCGCGAACCGCGTGCAGGAGATCGGGTAGCGTAAGGTCAAAGTACCCAGGACTGCACCGATCGCGTTGTTCTCGCGCTGAACACTACGCTCAAAAATGCCCTCACTGAAATCAATAAAGACATCTTCATGCCCTTGCCTCGCATCCACGACCCAGCCTTCAATCCCGACGCCGAAGTAACGGTGGAAGAAGTATTTGACGTCAATACCACCGCCCCAGGCGTGATCGGCCTCAATGTAGCGATCATTTTCCCAATTGTTTCCCGTAAACACGTAAGTGCCCCAAAGGCTCACGTTAAACTCGTTATCCGCGTACCACTGCGGGCACGGTGGCGGCGCGACTTGCTTTATCTCCTTTCCAGAATAGGTCTCACTACCAGCAAAGGCGACCGAGTTGATCGCGGCGATACCCAACAGGGCCGACATTAATTTCCCCATCTTATTTCTCCTTTCGGTCGAGCTTTTCCCAACAACTTTGAACTCCAAATATTTTGGAGCACAAAGCATTAACGAAACTCGCCGATTCTGTGGATGCCGCGAGTTTGAGCGAGTCACCCAAGATTGCAAGAAATAATTTTAGGCGTTAAACGGATTTAAGCTGTGAGCTCCAGCCCGGTATTTGCATCGGTGATGATGAACTTTTCGTGGTGAAACGTCGGATCTCCACGAAACATAAGACGCCCCGCGTAACGGCGCTCCAGCTCGATGAGCAATTCTTCGTCCTCCTCCTTCAATCGTTTAAGCACATCGGGGTTCAGGATCACGCGAAAATCGTGCACGCTGTCCTGATACTTACGCATGACGGTATTGAGAGTCCGGTGCAATTCCACACTCGTCGTCATGGAAGTCTTCACAACGCCGCGCCCGCCGCAGTAAGGACAGTTTTCATAAATTGTATCGCTGAGGCTTTCCTGCGCTCGTTGTCGCGTCATTTCCATTAAGCCGAGCGGGGAAATCGGAAGCACATGGGTCCTGGCCTTGTCGCGCTTGAGCCGTTCCTTCATCAGGTTGTAAACCATTTGCTGGTCCTTGCGGCTCTTCATGTCGATGAAATCGCCGATGATGAGGCCACCGATATTACGCAATCGAAGCTGACGCGCGATTTCATCTGCCGCCTCCAGGTTCGTCTGCAAAATTGTTTTCTCGACATTGCGCCCACCTTTGTTGCGGCCCGTATTCACATCAATGGCGACGAGCGCTTCGGTCTCATCGATCACAATATAGCCGCCGCACTTCAGCCAGACTTGCCGATGAAAAGCGTCATCGATTTGCTTTTGCACGCCATAAGTTTCGAAAATCGGCGTCGCACTGTCGTAAAAGCGGACCCGATTCCGTGCGCGCCGGGAAATCTGGCCGACCATTTCGATCATTCGATCGGTGGACTGGCGATCATCGCAGATGACTTCGTCGATCTCTTCGGTAAGAAAGTCCCGCACAGTGCGTTCAGCTAAATCAGGCTCCTCAAAAACTCGGCACGGCGCGGGATGGTCCCGAATCAATTGCTCTACTTTGGTCCATTGATCGAGAAGAAAGCGCAGGTCACGGACGAAATATCGCGCGCGCTGTCCTTCTCCGACAGTGCGAATGATAACGCCGACTCCCTCCGGAATCTTGAGCTCGCGTAAAATCTTGCGGAGACGTTCCCGCTCTCTCGGATCTTCGATCTTGCGCGAAATGCCACTTCGATCACTGAATGGCATGAGGACCAAATACCGTCCCGCAAAACTGAGATTAGTCGTAACTCGCGGTCCTTTTGTCCCAATCGGACCTTTGGTGACCTGCACGATTACCTCCGAGCCGACCGGGTAAATGTTTGGAATATCCTTTGCTGTGATTCGTTTGCGCGGCCGCTTGTTTGCCGAGCGGTCAATTTCCTCGATTCCACTGTCAAGTGCGGCCGGAATCGCATCCCAGAAATGAAGGAAGGCGTTTTTTTCGAAGCCGATGTCGACAAACATCGCCTTCAGCCCCATCTCGATGTTTCTAACTTTACCCTTGTAAACGCTGCCGACGATGTTCCGCGAGTTCTTGCGCTCGACGCTGTATTCCTCGAGTCGGCCATTCTCGAGCAGGGCGACCCGGGACTCGAGCTTTTCCACGCTGAGTATGAGTTTGTTGCCGGTCTTGCGTGAGGAAAGACCCAAAATTTTTCTTACCTTGTCTATCATAAAAGTGAAGAGGTTGACTGATCAAAAGCCAGACTGCCGATAGGTCCTGCAGCGATGGTTCTGACCAGAAGTTCATCGTGTTCCACGCCGACGGTTAGGTGGCGGTGGCGTCGGCACTTGCGCGGGTTGCCGGTGTATTCCAAAGAGCCGTTGGAAGAAGTTGCGTGGAGCCGGCGGCGCAACTGGGGCGGCGCGAGCCGCAGCAGTGGCAGCTCGTCGCCGGACTTTCCCTTGAGAATCTGCCTCGGGTTCTACGTCAGGCGCCGCACTTGCGCTTGCCATCTGTGCATCCGCATTTTGCGATTCGTCGGCATTTTCTTCGTCGTCGCTTCCGAGATTTCCTCCGGAATCGTGATAAGTCACATCCTTAATCATCTGAAACGGATTGGCCTTGTGCGCGGGCGAAAGCCAGGCGACCTGCATGTCAAATTTGGCTTCATCGAGCGCCAACGTGCGCTCCATAATACGCGTTGCAACGGGGCCCGCGACGCTGCCCCCGTGTTCGCCACCCTGAACCATGACGGCGACGACATACTTTGGATTATCGAAAGGAGCGAAACAGGCGAACCAGGCGATCGTATCTTTATGGCCGCGTTCGGTGGCTTGCGCGGTGCCGGTCTTTCCAGCAACCTGCACATTTTTCAGTCGCGCTCGTCCGCCTGTCCCGCCGTCTTCATTGACAACCTTCCAAAAGCCCTTGCGGACCAGATCAATCTTGTCTGGCGAAAGCTCGTTGCGCAAATCTGTTCGCACGCGCGGCTTCTGGGACACCACGTTCTTTCCGTTTTCATCCAAAGCAGGGGAGCCGTCCTGATTCAAAACTCTATCGACAATCCGAGGATAATAACAGACGCCGCCGTTTGCGATCGTCGCGTAAGCCATCGCCAATTGCAGCGGCGAAACCAGCGTGTAGCCCTGGCCGATTGAAACGTTGGCCGTTTGGGCTTGCGACCACCTCTCTTGTGGATGATGGATCTGCATCCATTCCGGTCCCGGCAAATTGCCCGCTTGTTCGCCTGTCAATTCAAGGCCCGATTCCTCCCCCAAACCTAACATCTTTCCGACTGCGTCAATCGACTGAATGCCGGCGGCGTTTCCGTACTGATAAAAATAGGAATCGCACGAAACCTTGATTGCATCCATCAAGCCGAGGGTGCCGTGCGTGTAATGTTTTTCGGCGACCCAGCATTGGAAAAAGTGGTCGCCGTAACTTACGCCGCCCCCACAATTGTACCGTGCGTTCGCCAAGTTTTTTCGCAAACCCGCAAGCGACGTAATGAGCTTGAATGTCGATCCCGGCGGCAACGCGCTGATCGCTCGATTTACCAGTGGATCGGCTTCGTCTTTTTGCAGCGCCTTCCAGTCTTTCGCTTTGATACTTGGGATAAACGTGTTCGGATCAAATGACGGAACCGAAACCATCGCCAAGATGTTGCCGTTGTTTGGATCGACAACCACTGCGGCGCCACGACTTATCGCGCGCAACGCCTCTTCCGCGATTGATTGAATCCTTGCATCGAGCGTGAGGAAGACATTCGCTCCCTGCAGCGGTGGATCTTCATGGAGGACGCCATCGATCACGCCCTTTGCGTTCCGCCGCAAATAACGGACGCCGGGTTTTCCGCGCAGATATTCGTCCATCGATTTTTCGATATTCGATTTTCCTTCCACGTCTCCCTGGTAAAACGTGAATTTCCTTGCCTCCTCCTTGTTGATATCGTCAGGCGCACCGACGTAACCAAGAAGATGTGCACCAAGTGCGCCGTAGATGTAGGAGCGGACAGGCTTGATGGCGATATCCACGCCTGGCAGCCCTACGTCGTGCTCCGAAAATTTGGCCATCGTGGGGAAATCGATGTCCTTGATATAGGAAAAGGGAACTTCGGTGTCGTTGCGATAGTGTTTCTGCAGCCTGCCGGCGTTGTAATCGCGTGCAAGATCGAGCTCGTTGAGGCGCGGGACGATACCATCATTTACGATCTTGATAATGTCCGGCTCTTTTTGATCTTTCGGCATTCCATTGATAATCGCTCGATATTCGGTCAGGGGCGGTGAACCGAGTCGTTCGCGATAGCCTTTGACCATTTCCGGCAAATAAAAATCGACTTCGTAGCTTGCGCGGTTTTGGACGAGGGTCACTCCATTCCGGTCTTTGATCTCGCCGCGCACTGAGGGAATTCGCACCGTTGCTTGAGAACTGCCGCGAAGTTGGGCAGTCCATTCGGCGCCATGCGCTACTTGTATCCACCAAAGCCTAAGGCCAAGGCCGCCCAGGCCTGTCAGCATCAGGAGTGCAAGAAATTGAATCCGCAAACGCGAACTCATGCGGCCTCTGCTCATTCGAAATGGTCCCTTTCAGGGAGATATGAATAAGCGGTAACCCGTCCCATCCATTGTAAGAACCAAAATAGGATTGGTGCCATCGCCACCGCAATGAGGCCAGGCCCGCCGATCTGCCACCAAATTTCACGGGTAAAAACAAGTGAGCCGCGCCGGAATGTGATCATTAAGTATTGCACCAGAACTATCAACGACGTGCAGATGCCGCTCAGGATGCAATGCACTTCCCAGCGGCCGCGGGCAAAAAGCGGCCTCAGACCATGCATGAGTCCCGACAGCACAACGTAAAGCAGTATCGACGATCCCATTGAGATTTCAACTTTCCCGCCAATCACCTGCACGGTGAGCGCATCGAGCAGGAGCCCGGCGTACAAGGCAAGCGCAAGCATGAGTGGGAAGGGCAACGCCATTGCTCCGTAAAAGACGATCACAGGCACAATGTAGATGTGCGCATTGTAGAGCCAGGGTAGCGCCGGGATGAAAAACTCCGCGATCTGCGCAATTAGCACGAGAACCAGCAGAAGAAAAAAGAATATCATTTTCGGCCGGTTACCACGAAGACATCCTCCAAATGCGAGAGATCCACTGCCGGCGTGAGCTGCGCTTGTCCATCCAACTCCCGCACCCGAAAAGTTTTTACGACGCCGATCAGCAAGCCGGAAGGAAAGACGCCTCCCACTCCTGAGGTATAGACTTTTTGCCCGGGCTTGAGGTCAGCTTGTTTCGACAAAAAATTCAGGTTCAAAAGTGGATTTAGTCCCGCAATCACACGCTCGCCAGACACGATGCCTTGCTCACGACTCCCTTCAACCGACGCCGCGACTTTGCAATTTTCATCGGAAACCAACAGGACGACCGAGATGCTGTCGCTTACGGTACTCACTTTTCCTATCAAACCTACGTCCGTTGCCACGGGCATGTCAGTTTCGATGCCATCTCTTTTCCCGCGGTTGATCGTCACCGTTCGCCACCAGGTCGACGAATCGCGCGTTACAATTTCGGCCGCTATCAATTTAAAGACCGATCGCTCGCGATAATTGAGAGCATGGCGCAACCGGTTCACCTCATGCTCGACATCACGCAGACCCTGGTTGGTTGCTCTCAGCTCCCGATTTTCTACCTGTAGCGCCGCATTTTCGCGCTCTAATTGCTCGAGCGACTTCAACCCCGTGCGCACCGATGTAATCTGCTTTTGCAGTCCCGAGCCGCCGGTCAAAAATGGCGCGATAAATTGATATACTCCGGCCTTAAGTTTGCGCGTGCTCTCCGGGCCGAAGCTGAGAAAATATCCGAGAATTGCGCCAAAAATCAGCAGTGCGATAATGTTTGTGCGACTCATTCCGCTTTCCGTCCGAGCCGGAGTGACATTTTCCAGATTGCGGATCCCGAAACATGCGACCGGCCGCGGTTAACCGCTGCCTGCAACTCGCAATGGCAAATTTGCAATCCTGAATCGCTAGCGCCATTGGCGATCTGCCGAGGCCACCTGACGCAAAAATTTAAGTTCATTGAGGCACTTGCCAGTCCCCTCCGCCACCGCGCTAAGTGGATCTTCAGCAACATGGACTGGCAAACCTGTTTCCTCGCTCAAAAGCTTGTCAAAGCCCCGCAGCAATGCGCCTCCGCCTGCCAGCACAAGCCCACGATCAACGAGATCCGCCGAAAGTTCGGGCGGACAGCGCTCCAGCGTGATGCGCACGGAATCGACGATCGTCGAGATCGGCTCAAGCAATGCCTCCCGCACTTCCTGCGAAGTAATCATGAGTGTTTTGGGCAGACCCGCGACGAGATCACGACCTTTGACCTCCACACTCGTCTCCTTTTCACTCGGATATGCCGAGCCGATTTTGATTTTGATCTCCTCAGCGGTGCGCTCTCCCACCATCAAATTATAGGCGCGTTTCATATATTGCACGATCGCTTCATCGAGCTCGTCGCCGGCGACGCGCACGCTGCGACTAAACACAATTCCAGAAAGTGAAATCAGCGCGACCTCTGTTGTGCCGCCGCCGATGTCGATGATCATATTGCCAGCGGGATCCTGCACTGGGAGTCCCACTCCGATCGCGGCCGCCATCGGTTCCTCTATTAAATAAACTTCTCGCGCGCCAGCATGTGTCGCGGATTCACGCACCGCACGTTTTTCCACTTCAGTAATTCCGGATGGAACTGCGATGACGACCCGCGGTCTCGCGCGCACCCGGCGATTGTGCACTTTTGTAATAAAATGTCGCAGCATCGCCTCCGTTACTTCGAAGTCGGCAATGACCCCATCCTTAAGCGGGCGCACCGCAACGATGTTTGCCGGGGTGCGGCCGAGCATGCGCTTCGCTTCGTCACCTACCGCCAGCACTTTGTTCGTACCGGCCTGTACTGCCACCACTGACGGCTCGCGCAAAACGATCCCCTGATCCTTTACGTAAACGAGAGTGTTCGCTGTGCCGAGATCGATCCCTATATCACTGGATAACCAGCCGAAAAATCCGTTGAACATGAATTATTTATTAGAAGCACTTTCCAGTCCGAGGGAAGCGCGTCCACATTGTCAATCCTCGCAGAACTTTCCGCGAGCGCGATTCTACCGGCTGAAACGCGGTAACATGAAACGCCTCGTCACGACGTCAAGGGAAACGTTGAAAACGTTACCACAGCTAAAAAGAGCCTGTAGCGTTGTAACGCTTTAACTTGGAAGCGCATCAACGATTCAACATTGGACGTTGGGCATTAAACGTTCAACGTTGCCTGCCATGCGAAAAATCATTGTCGCACCGTCCATTCTTGCCGCTGATTTTTCACGACTGGCCGATGAAATTCGACGCGTCGAACAGGCCGGGGCGGATTGGATCCATTGCGACATCATGGACGGACATTTTGTCGATAACATTTCCTTTGGGCCAGAGATTGTCGGCATTGTGCGCAAAGAAACAAATCTGCCGCTCGATGTTCACTTGATGATCCAGACCCCCGATCATTATTCGCCGCGCTTTGTCAAAGCAGGCGCTAATTCGATCACGGTTCACGTTGAGCGAGAAGCGAACCATGATGTCGAAAAGACTTTACGCGCGATTCGAGACGCCGGATGCCGGCCCGGCCTCTCATTAAATCCCGCGACTCCATTCGAATCCGTTGAGCCGTTTCTCGACAAGATCGAGCTCTTGCTCATCATGACCGTCCACCCCGGTTTTGGCGGTCAATCGTTCCGACCCGAAATGATGAGGAAAGTGAAACGCGCAGCGGAATGGAACGAATCGCGTGAGCACAAAATCGAAATCGAAGTGGACGGCGGCATCAACACCGAGACTGCTCGATTATCAATTCAAAACGGCGCCAACGTTCTGGTCGCCGGCACCTCAATTTTTCGTGCGAAAGACTATCGCGAAGCGATCGAAGCAATTCGCGGAGCAAGTTTGTAATTGGCCATCTAGGTGAAGTGCTCGCCACGGCGAGCGCCACAATTTAGCCCGCCACGACGGGCTCAGCTTCTTCGGTCGTCTCGGCCATCACTTCGTCAGTTTGTGTAACGCGCACGACTTCTTCGATGGTCGTTTTGCCTTGCGCGACACGACGCCAGCCGTCCTGTCGCAACGTTTCCATGCCTTCGGCGATGGCACATTGCTTGAGCTCGCCGCCATCGCACTTCCGCATGATCAGCTTTCTTAAGGGTTCAGTCACCAGGCAAATCTCGTAAATTGCCGCACGCCCCTGGTAGCCGGTCTGGCGGCATTGATCGCAGCCGGCGCCGCGCTGGAAGCTGGCGCCGAGTTCTTTTACGGGAAAACCGATCTCGGCCAGATATTCGCGCGGATAGTCAACCTTTTGCACGCAATCTGGACAAATCGTGCGCACGAGCCGTTGCGCGATGAACGCTTTCACCACCGAGGCGAGCAGAAACGGCTCCACATCCATGTCGAGCAAGCGCGTGATGCCGCCGACGGCATCGTTCGTGTGCAGCGTGCTGAAAACAAGGTGACCGGTCATCGCTGCGCGGATCGCGATGTCCGCGGTCTCGACATCACGAATCTCCCCAACCATCACGACGTTCGGGTCCTGTCGCAAAATGTGACGGAGACCTTTGGCAAAGGTCAGATCGATCTCAGGCTTAACGTCGATCTGCGACACGCCAGGCAACCGATATTCCACCGGCTCTTCGATGGTGATGATGCGCCGCTGAACGGAATAGAATGATTCCGTTCGGTTGCGCGAGCAGATGGCGAATGACCTTCTCCTGTTTTTTGCTCAAATCGAGCCGCTCAAACCCGAACTGTTGCTCGCTGCGGCTGAGCAGACGCAGACTGATGGATTCGCCGTTCACGGTGGGAATGGTCGAGACGCGCACATCGATGTTTTGATTACTCGCTTGCAAATTCATGCGCCCATCCTGGGGCAACCGGCGTTCGGCGATGTCCATGTGCGACATCACTTTCAGGCGCGAAATAATGGCCGATTGCAAGACGCGCAATTGCGGCGGCACCGCGACTTCGTGCAAAATTCCGTCGATTCGATACCGAATCCGCAAATCGTTTTCGAGCGGCTCAACGTGAATGTCGGTCGCGCGCTCGAAAATTGCTTCGCGAATGATTTGGTTTACGAATTTCACCACGGAAGCTTCGGGATCGTCGGCGTTCAGCTCGATGGCGATTTCCGTGTCTTGCAGCACCTCGAAGGCGCGGTTGGTTTTCAGGATTTCGTCGAACGTTTCCGCGCCGACGCCGTAGAGCGTTTTCATCGCGCGCAAAAGTTGCGCGCGCGGCACCAGCACCCATTCGGCTGGCTTTTTCAGAAGCTGCGAAGCGAGCTGGCGGCCAATCGAATTGAAAAGATCGTAAGTCGCCAGCACCACCGAATTTTCCTTCACCTCGATGGGCAGAATGTGATGTTGAAAAACAAAACGGCTCGGTAATATCGACAAAGTTGCGCGATCGATCTTTTTCGCGTCGATGGAGACAACTGGCACACGAAAGAAATTTCCGATCGCACCGAGGAAGCGTTGCTCGTCCACTTTGCCGGAATCAAGCACCTGGCCCACCCACGAACCGCCGTTTAAGTTCGACACCAGCTGCACAGCTTCCTCGCCCGATGGCACACCGCTCTCGAGCAGCAAATTGATCAGCGATTGGCTGGCGGCCGAGCTCATTCAGGACAAGTCAGGGCATGTATAACGCTCGCCTTACCGGATCGGTAAGTGTGCCTGTGACGCGCATTGAATAATTCTTCTGAAAACGCGCAATTGCATCGGCTACCTCAGGAGAAAATACGCCGTCGATCGGGCCACAATAGTACCCGAGCCGGCGCAATGCGGTCTGCATTGAGCCCACATAAGCCGGCTGCAAGACCAGTTGTTGGGGAACCATAAAGTAATAGACGAACCGACAATGATATCTCGGCGCGAAGTCAGTGGCATTCACACTCGCGCGGCCCTGGTGGATCAAGCCCCACTCGTCTCGTTGAGCTAGCGGGTCAGTCGGACGAAAAATATCGTACTGTAAAATACCGAACTCATCGGCTTGCGCGATGCCTGCGCAAAATCCGAGAATAAGAACAAGAGCCAACCGGTGTATAGTCATAGATAACACCTTAGTGCAAATCTTTCGCCGCAGGGATATCAGGCGGTGGCAGCTGTTTCTCGCTGCCCGGTTTCGGGCAATCCGCGCACTCGCCCTGATCAAGCTCGGGACCAAAGTGTGTATTGTCCTCCCACTTTTGGCGCAGGCGATAAAGGTCAAGCTTGGTCAAGGTCACCCGCGGACACATCAGAATAATCAACTCCGTCCGGTTATGACTGTTCGTCGTGCTACGAAAAAGCGCGCCGAGGACTGGAATACGCGAGAGATAAGGGATGCCGGTAGTATTTTTGTCTTTGCTGTCAGTAATCAAGCCCCCAAGCACAATGGTTGATCCATTTGCGGCGGCAACATTTGTCCGGATATAACGGGTGGCGATGTTTGGGATTGAGTTGCCATTCACGATGGTCGACCCAGCCAGGCTATCGAGCTTCTGCAAAATATCGAGCGAAACCTCCTTCTCCGAGTTAATCAACGGTACGACCTCCAGTTGCAGCGCAACTTTTTTGAACTCGATGTTTGAAGCCACCGCGGCCGTCCCAGTAACGGTAGTCGTGTTGACGACATTCGTCAGCGAGCTCACCGGAACTGGGATTTCCGTGCCCGATGCAATGATCGCCTTCTTGTTATTACTCGTGAAAACCATGGGCCGCGAAATCACTTTGAACCGGCCGGTCTGCTCAAGCAGATGCACAATTGCCGCCAGATAGTTGCCGGCAGCGACGTAAACGTTGGTGCCGGTGGCCACGTTCTGAATAATTTGGCTGAAGTTGATCAGATTGGCCGGATCGACAATTCCCGTGATCGGCGAAATCGGCGAAGCGGACGGAGCGACAGAAGGCACGGGAATTGGCACGTTGGTATTGCGTGAAATTCCCACTAGTTTGTTTTGGTATTTTGCGAAATAATCGACGCCGAACTCCTCATTGTTGCTAAGTGTTAACTCGCCAATGACGGTGCTCAACGCGACCTGCGGCGCTTTCACGTCCATTTCATCAAGAATCTTTTCTACCTTCACGACGACCTCGCGGTTGCCAAGAACGATGATGGAATTCGAACGCTGATCAGCGATGAGTTTGGCGTTGCCGACCGTGACCGCTTTCGGCACGGTGTCCACTGGCTGCGTAGAGAGCTCCTCGGAAATATTCAGCGTGCTTTCCGTTCCAGTGGTCGAGGTGCCCGAGGTGCCAGGCGTGGCCGAAGTGTATGGAGTCGTGGTTCGCGGTTGAGGGGTCGCTCCTGCACCGCCAGCAGCCGCCGCGCCAGCTCCCTCTGTGCCTGGTTCGGTCAAAGCCTGCACCAGCACCGGCAGAACGTCGCCGGCAGAAATGTATTTTAATGGTCGCGTGACCGGTTTTGCAAACTCAACGTTGGCATCAAATTCATGGATCAGTTGACGGATGAAGGGCATGTTGATCGGCCGCGTCACGACGTGAATGCGGTTGGTGCGAACGTCGGGAGTAAGTTTGATTTTACCCACGACGACTGCTTCTTCGGATAGCCCAGCCAGTTCGCCAGCCTCGGTTTCAACCGGCACAGGTTGCGGGACGGCCCCAGGGACTCTGACGCTACGGATCCCGGGTTGGCTAGGCGCTTGGGTGCCTTTTTCGAAAATATCCTTCAGCATCTCACAGACTTTGGTCGCATCGGCGCGCTCAAGCTTGATAAACTCGCTCACCACTTCTGCCGGCGCGACGTCGACCTGCTCAATCACGCTGGCGAGTCGCCGAATGATGTCGGCATTCTGTGTCACCAGAAGACTCGATGATTTCGGCAGCGCCAGAATATTTATCGAGCCTGAGCTTCCCTGAAAATATGCCATCAACACTTGCTGAAGTTCTTGGGGATCCGCGTACTGAAGCTTGAATAAGAAGCTGACAACCGGGTTGCCCGCCGGGATATCCGCCAGGTCAGAAATAATTGCTACCGGTGCCTTTCGAGGATTTTGGCCAGCCCCCACAACGTCGACAATGTCGTGGTCTGCTGGAACCAGCGAGATCCCATTTAAAGCCAGGCTCATCTCGATGATTTTGATTGCCTCTACTCGGGACACGTCTTTGGCAATAAAAATGTTCACTTTGCCCTGGACGAAATTGTCCATCACCAGTTTCTTGCCCGTAAGCTGCTCGTACAGATGCAACACATCGACGACATCGCTGTTCGGGAACTGGAGCCGAACCGGTGTCGGTGTGCTCGGAAGGGCCGCCGCCGCAGGGTCGGCAACCTGGGCAACGGGTTGCGCAGGCTGCTGGGTGGCGGCCTGGGAAGCGGGAGATGGATTGCGGCGCTCAGGTGCGCTCTGAGCTGAGACCCCCGTCGCACTGGCAAGCACGAGCATCGCGATAAAGAAAAGCCGGTACACGGTCTTATTTAATTGGGTGGGTGACGCTAGTAAATTCAGGAGTACCGGTCAAACTCTTCGCTCCCTCGAAAAAATCCCTCTTCATGCTCGAACTGGACGCAGCAGGAACACAGCTTATAAGAGATTGCCATTATTGCAAATGATCCGTCCTTCAGGTCTGTGGAGCGCACGAGCCGTCGCGTGCCCTTCGCGGCGCCGCGTGCGCACCCCCGGAACCGTGCGGCTCCGCGCGCGATGGCGATTATTTCTTGTATCCTGATGACGCTGACGGTTTCCGCCGCGCCGAAACAAAACGCCAGCGCAGTTGCCCGGATTCGCTCAGTCCTTCGCACACAGCAAGAGGCCTGGAACCGCGGCGATATTGATGGATTCATGAACGGATACGCGCGCTCAAAATCGACAATCTTTATTTCAGAAGATACAGTAAGACGCGGCTGGGAAACCGTGCGCGATCGTTACCGGAAAAAATATTCCGATCGCGCGAAAATGGGGGTGCTCACTTTTTCCGATCTCGAGATCACGCCGCTGGCACCAGATTCGGCCGTTGTGCTCGGACGTTGGAATTTACAGCGCGCAAAAAATCGGCCGCACGGGCGATTTACACTCATCTTCAGGCGCTTGCCGGAAGGCTGGCGGATTGTGCTCGATCATACGTCGGCGGCTACGCCGGCGCCGTGATCCGTAAAAAAGTTACAACGTTACAACGGATAATGCTCAGTCCCCGAGCGCTTCAACCTTTGTAACTTCGTAACGGTTGTAACTCTTTTAACCTCTCAAGCAACTTCTCGTGAATATTGTCGAATCCGCCGTTGCTGAAAACCGCGACGATATCCTTTGGCCGGAGCATCGGAACGATTCGATCAACAATCGCATCGGCGTTCTGCTCGTAAAACGCGGGGGGACCAGCTTTGGCAATCGCATTCACAACCGCCTCGGGATTTAATCGCTCCTCTTCGGGGATCTGCTCCAACTTGGCCACTTGCGCGATGAAAACCCCATCAGCTAATTTTAGCGCATCAGGAAGCTGCTGTTGAAAAACGGCACGCCGCGTCGTGTTCGAGCGCGGTTCGAAAACGGCCCAGAGCCGGTGGCCACGATACCGATGACGAAGCGCTTGCAGCGTGTGGGCGATTGCCGTCGGATGGTGGCCGAAATCGTCAATCACTTTGACACCGCGCGCTTCGCCACGGACTTCCTGCCGTCGTGCGATTCCGGAAAAACTCTTGAACGCATTGTCGATCTTCGTTTTCGACACATCATAAAATCGCGCTGCTATCGCCGCCATCGCCGCATTGCGCACGTTGAATTCGCCGATGAGCGGAATTTCGAAAGTCCCCTCGCCAAGCTTGAACCTTGAGCCTCCAGCCGAGTAGGTGACGTCCCGGATTCGCTGGGCGCAATTCTTCGAGAAACCCACCTCAATCATCTGCGCGAGACAATCCCTTGCGACTTCCACGCAACGGGGATCGTCGCCATTCACCAGCACCATGCCATTTTGAGGAACGATATTAAGCAAACGCCGGAAGCTAAGCTTGATTTCATCGAGGTCGTTGAAGATGTCAGCGTGATCGAACTCGATATTGTTTACGATCAGCAATTCCGGCAGGTAATGCAAAAATTTCGAACGCTTGTCGAAAAAGGCGGAGTCGTACTCGTCGCCTTCGATCACGAAATATTTCGAATCGTTCAAGCGTGCGCCTTGTCCGAGATTTTTTGGGAGTCCGCCGATGAGATAACCGGGCTTGCGTCCGGCTTTTTCCATGATCCATGCGAGCAGCGCTGTTGTCGTTGTTTTGCCGTGCGTTCCAGTAACGACAAGATTATGCCGGCCGCGTAGAAAATAATTTTGCAACACCTCCGGCAACGAGAGATAACGCAGTTTTCGGCTGAGCACCACCTCCACTTCGGAATTGCCGCGCTTGATTGCATTGCCAATCACGACCACATCGGCATCTGCTGGAATATTTTCAGCGCGATACCCTTCCTTGAGCGCGATGCCTTTCTTTTCCAGAAAGATCGACATCGGTGGATAAACATTTTCGTCCGAACCGGTGACTTTGAAACCGCGCTCTTGAAGCGCCGCGGCGACTGAGCCCATCGCCGTACCGCAAATCCCCAGAAAATGAAAACTTTGGGGCGCTTCCTTCACGCGGATTCTTTACGGCGGAGAAATCGTTCGCGCTACTGAAAGGATTCGAGCGCGCACGCGCCTCGTGTGTTGTTTTCGGCGCCCCCGCCGAAAATTTCATTACTGTTCGGTTTAGCGAGGCGCCAAATGGTGTACGCGAGCGCGCGTGCGCTCCTCAGCATCACTTCTTCTTGAACACCTCCACTGCGTCCCAGGCTTCGTCAGGCGGTTGTTGTTCGTATTCGAGCGCGCGATCGAGATACATTTTGGCCAAGAGATCGTCCGGATAAAACTCGAGGAAACGCGAGAATAAGATTTTTGACTCAGTAAAATCGCGTGCGCGGAATTTCTCTAGTCCTTCTTCGTAGGAGTCGAGCCACTTCAGAAGTTCTGGATCGACATCTTCATTGCGCGCACCAATGAAGGTAAAAACGTCCACCGGCTTGGTTTTGCCTTTCACCTGCACACGCGCCACCGAGCGCAAATGAAATTCGTCTCGCACCAATTCGGCCGCTGTCGCACCAATCAAAATATCGACGCCATAAATTCGAGTAAGACCTTCGAGCCGTGACGCCAGATTAACCGAGTCACCAATGACGGTGGGATCCATGCGCTCGTGCGAGCCAATATTGCCAACAATTACTTCGCCTTGATTGATGCCAATGCCCATGCCGAGTCCCATTCGGCCTTCGCCGCGCCATTGTTCATTGAGCTGCCGCAGCTCGCGCCGCATCCCCAGCGCTGCGCGCGCGCAATTTTTTGCGTCCTGCGCCATGCCAAAACTGCGCACGTTCCCCCAAACGGCCATGATCGCGTCACCGATGAATTTATCGAGCGTGCCTCCATTGCTGAAAACAACTGAAGTCATGCGCGTGAGATACTCATTGAGCTGTGCGACCAAGGCCTCGGGGTCGGCTCTTTCGGCCAACGTGGTGAAACCGATCAAATCCGAGAACAGGATTGTCACGGGCACACGCGCGCCACGGAGCGAGCTGTAGTAGCTGTCCGGATTTTCGAGAACTTCCGCAACCAGGTTTTTCGAGACATAGCGTTCGAGCGTCCGCCGTGTGCGCAATTTCTCGAGCCGCTCGAGGGCGTATTCGAAACCGAGCGAAAATACTCCGCTCAATAATAGAGCGGAGAGGACCGGAACTGTGAGAATCAACAGCCCCGATTTGTCATAAAACAATCGCGCTGTACCAAGATACGCGCTGGTGATCACAACGAGGGCACCAAGACACAGCAACGGCCTGCGTAAAAAGACGATAAGCAACCACGCGATCAGCCCTGCCGCGCCAACAAGCGCCAAGCCAACTTCCCGCGGCGTGGGCCGCAAGAATTCGCGGCCAAGGGCCCCGGCCATTGCTTGTAAATGAAGCGCCGGGCCCGATGTCGTTGGGCTCATTGGCGTATCGACAAAGTCGTGCAAGATCTGCGCCGACGGGCCGACCATCACGATCTTGTCCTTAAAAAAGGCGCCATCGGCATAGTTGGCATGCCAAAATTTTGGATCGAAAACTTCGTACAGCGGACGCGGCTCGAAGGCATCGAGCGCCGTAAAGCGAATCATATGGCCACGAAAATCATTCGGCACGTCGCTCCCGTGGCCGATCTTCGTGAGAGCACGCGCGGACAGAGATTCGTAAATTTCTTCGCTCGGGTGCGGTGGCAGGCCGGCGAGTTGGCGATCTGTCACGCGAAAAGCCACAGCGCGGACTTTTCCGTCGATGGGATCCGCCCAGAAATTCGCGAACCCGACACGATCGTCTAGCAGTTGCGGGGGCGGAATCAGCGTGTTGTTTGGCGTGACCTCCTGCGGCTGGTCGGCGTTTTGCATATCGAAATTGGCGCCGAGCACTACTTTGTCGTGGTATCGATCGAGCGCGGCATGAAACGCCGGGTCACCATCGTTGGCCGGGCTAGAAATCAAGTCGAACACGACGAGGCGCGCGCCCGCTGCGAACAATCGATCTAGCAAAAGAGCCCACACTTCCCGTGACCACGGGAAAGGCCGGTCGGTCATCAGTTGAAACGCGCGGTTGTTCGCGATTTCTTCCGGTGTCAGTGGCGGCAACTGCAATGTGCTTTGATCGATCCCAAGAAAAACGAAATCGTTAGGCGCTGGAGTTTTTCGCCCCTCGCGCCGGAGCAAATCCTCGAAACTTTGTTCGCCGCGCCATGGAACCGAGAGAAACGGCGTTGCCGAGAAGAAATGACCGAGAAAGATCAGCCCGGTCCAAAAAACGCAGATTGACGCCAGGATCAACAGCCGATAACGCCCAAGCCAATGCATGCGCGCAATCTAGCACTAAAAGGTTGAAACGTTAAAAGGGTGAAGCGTTGAAGCGCGACATCGACCCGCTTTAACAATTAAACGGTTCAACGCTTCAACGTCCCGCTCCGCGAAAAGCGGTTGTCATTGTCGATTCACTACTTATGTTGCCCGCTCGACGCTGCCGCGTCGTGACGATCTGCGCACCTGGTTCCACGCTGTGGGACCGCATCAACGAGTGAGGTCGCGAAGATCGACAATAGAACAACAACTCGCTGAACGAGGAGTCCCGAAGCAATTCGGGGCGAAACACAATGCCAAGAGCCACTAATGCCCCGGCAAGCCGGGCCCGGCGCAAACGGGTTTTAAAGAAAGCCAAAGGTTATCGCGGACGCCGTTCGAAACTTTTCCGCTACGCGAAAGATGCGATGATGAAAGCCCAATACTGGGCGTATCGCGATCGCAAAACACGCAAACGTACATTCCGTTATCTTTGGATCCAGCGCTTGAACGCCGCCGCCCGCGCCAATGGAATGAACTACAATCGTTTTGCGGAAGGATTGAAAGCCGCAGGCATCGGCCTGGACCGCAAGATTCTTGCCGACCTGGCCGTCACGGACGAAGCGGCATTCAAATCGATTGTCGATCAAGCTAAAAGCGCGCTGGCAGAGAAATCGAAGTCGCAAAAGAAAGCGGCGTAGGAAACAAAGGGTTAAAAAGGTCACAACCGTTACAAGGGGCGAGCGCTTGTCCGTTGTAACGATGTAACTCTTGTAACACTTTCAACTGCACTCATGCATCCACTCGAACAGCTTCGCGATGATGCCCTCCGGGAAATCGAGGCCGCGTCTGACGAACAGGCGCTCGAGGCCACGCGCATAAAATACCTCGGCAAAAGCGGCAGCATCTCCGCCTGGGGTGAGCAAATGAAGACCCTCGGCAAGGAGGAACGCCCCGTGATCGGCAGGTTGCTTAACGAAACGCGCAACGCTGTCACGGTGGCGATCGAAAAACGTGCGGAGATACTTCGCTCCCAAAAAGAAAGCGTGGCGCTGGCTGGCATTGACATATCGCTGCCGGGAGTCACTGTGCCCAGCGCATACTCTGGGTATTCTGGGTATAGCACCCGTTCGATCGCCCTCACTGGATACTCCGGTTATTTACCGCTTGAGCGCGGCTCGCGACATCCGCTCACTCAAATGCTCCAACAGTCAATTCAAATTTTCCGTCGGATGGGGTTTTCGCTCGCTGACGGACCGGACATTGAAGATGAATGGCATTGTTTCGATGCCCTAAACACACCCCCAGACCATCCTGCACGCAACGAGCAGGACACATTTTATTTGCCGGACGGACGCCTGCTTCGAACACATACTTCCACTGTTCAAATCCGGGCGATGGAATCCGCGCCGCCACCCCTCCGCGTGATTGCTCCAGGGGCCGCTTATCGCCGGGACGAAATCGACGCAACCCACAGTGCGCAGTTTCATCAAATCGAAGGTCTTTATGTGGATGAGAACGTGAGCGTCGCCGATCTCAAAGGCGCTCTCGAATTCTTCCTGCGGGAACTTTTTGGTCCCGAAACCGACGTTCAATTTCGTCCGCATTACTTCCCGTTCACCGAGCCGAGTTTGGAGGTCTACATGCGATCAAAAGCTCTTAAGGGCGGCGAGCGGTGGATCGAGGTCGCCGGTTGCGGCATGGTTCATCCAGCCGTTTTCGAAGCGGTCAACAAAGCGCGGAGCGATAAAGCTTACGATGCCGAAAAGTGGAGCGGCTACGCGTTCGGCCTCGGCATGGATCGCCTCGCGATGATTCTGTTCGACATTCCCGACATCCGCCTGTTCGCGCAAAATGATTTGCGCTTTCTCCGCCAATTCGCATGAAATTTTCCGTCAATTGCCTGCGCGAATTCGTCGATCTTCCAAAAAATCCGGAAGAGATCGCCGAATTGCTGACTCGCGCCGGCATTGAAACCAAAAACATCGAGACGCGCGGCGCGAATCTTCGAAAAAATCCGGAAGAGATCGCCGAATTGCTGACTCGCGCCGGCATTGAAACCAAAAACATCGAGACGCGCGGCGCGAATATCGACAAGGTGATCGTTTCGCAAATCACCGCGTCGTCGCGCCATCCGAACGCTGATCGGCTCACAGTTTGCGAAGTGGACGACGGCAGCAGCACGAAACGCCAGATCGTTTGCGGCGCGACGAACTACAAGGTTAGCGACAAAGTTCCGCTCGCGTTGCCGGGGGCAAAGTTGCCGAATGGATCTGAGATTCGAAAAAGCAAACTGCGCGGTGTCGAATCGGAAGGCATGCTTTGCAGCCCAATCGAGCTCGGACTCGGCTCAGATGCGTCCGGCCTATTGATTTTGTCGCCTGATGCAGAAGTCGGCGCGCCGATCAATGATCTTTTTCCCGCGGACACGATTCTCGATGTCGAGATCACGCCAAACCGTGGCGATCTGCTGAGCCACTTTGGTCTCGCCCGCGAGATCGCGGCGCTGAGCGGAAAGCAGCTCAAGGCAATGCCGCGTGAAGCGAAGATCGAGATCAAGAAATCAGGCGTGACTATCGCCGCGCCGCGCGAATGTCCATTTTTCTCGGCGCGCAAGATCGAGAATGTGAAAGTGCGTCCGAGCCCGCAATGGTTGCGAGCGAAAATCGAGAGCGTCGGCATTCGCTCGATCAACAACATCGTCGACATCTCCAATTTCGTAATGCTGGAACTCGGCCAACCGACGCACGCATTCGATGCCGATAAATTGAAGGGCAACATCAATGTGCGGCTAGCGCGCGACGGCGAAAAATTTTTTGCTCTCGACGGAAAGACTTACTCGCTCAAGTCGGACATCTGTGTCGTCGCCGATCAAGAGCGTGCCATTGGGATCGGCGGAGTCATGGGCGGCGAAGAAACGGGTGTGACTGATTTGACCAAAAACATTTTTCTGGAGAGCGCGTACTTTTTGCCGGTGAGCGTTCGCAGGACCGCGCGTGAGTTGAATCTGCCGACCGACGCGAGCTATCGGTTCGAACGCGGAGTGGATCCCAATATGATTTTGCGCGCCTCCCAGCGGGCAACTGAATTGATCCGCAAGGTCGCCGGCGGGACCCCGGCAAAAGAAATTATGACCGCTGGAAAACTTCCAGCGAATTCCGCCGACGTTTCGCTGAGCTATGAAAAGTGTGATCGAGTTGTTGGAGTTTCGATCAACTCCAAAACAGTTGACGAAATTCTCACGTACTTCGGGCTAAAGAAAACCAAGAGCACGAGCAAGGGCGGAACCTGGAAGATTCCGAGTTATCGGCGGGATTTGCAGCGCGACGTCGATCTTATCGAGGAAATTGTTCGTGGATATGGGATCGACAAGGTTTCGGGAACTGATCGAAGCCGGTCCAGTTCATCGAGTGCCGCGGATCGTTCCCATGATCTTGAATCATCGTTGCGCGATCAATTGGTCGCGCGTGGCCTTTTGGAAGTGCGGACATCGAAGCTAATTTCGCGGGAAGCGATCACGCTCGACGAAAAGGCAATCAATCTGTGTAACCCGTTAAGTGAAGATCATGTGGCACTGCGACCGAGTTTGCTCCCTGGACTCGTGAGCACACTCGACCGAAATGTACGGGCTGGCGTCCAGCGCGTGGCCATTTTCGAGATCGGTCGCGTGTTCGTGCCGCCGGCAGGGAACGAAGAACGCCGCCTCGGGCTTTTGGTTTGGGGTAATGTAACTAGCGCGCCACATTGGCGACTGAGCGAAAAGCAAACAACGCTCGAGTTCTTCGATTTAAAAGGCGTGATTGAATCGTTGGCTATTGGGAACGTATCGTTTCGCCGGATTGACCGGCCCGATTTTGCTCTGGCCACTGAAATTCTATCTGATGATCGAGTGATCGGTTTCGCGGGACAACTTTCCGTAGCCCGCGCAGCGGAAATAGACGTCCCGGGTTCAGTTTACTTCGCCGAACTTCAGGCCGATCCTCTGCTTGAAGGGCAAAGTGCGGCAAAAGCATTTCGCGACATCGAAAGATTCCCCGCCGTCACCCGGGATATCGCGATGATCGTACCGGAGAAACTAACTCATGCCGAAATCTTGCGCACGATACAAGAACCGGCAGAGCCCTTCCTCGAAAGCGTCCAATTGTTCGACGTGTTTGAAACCCAGGGCGGCGTCATCACCGGCGCGGCAGGAAAATCGCTCGCATATAGATTGACATACCGCGACAAAAATCGCACACTCACAAATGAAGAAGTGACCGCGGCGGACGCCAGGATCCGCGAAAGATTGAAACGCGAGTTGGGCGTTACCCTGCGGGAATAGTTCTTTGAAAGGCGAGAGTCGTTTGTTGAGGGTTGGGCAGGAAACCAGTGCTTTTCTCTCAACTCTCAATTGACGGCTCTCAAATTAATTTACCCTGCGATGTTCGAGATTACAGGTGGGATTCCCGAACCGATAATTGACGAACCTGAGGAGGCTCAGTCGCCCGGAGAACATGGCAGGCCTTAATTGGAAGTCAGACGCTGCGGCGACGGTCATCCGCCCGTTACTAAAAGGGAACGGGAGATCCGCCTAAACGGCACCAGCGGGGTAAAATTTTTCAGCAATGCCCGGATCGAGAAATTGATCCGGGCATTTTTCTACGAAGAAAAGAAAACGCGCACTTTCAACGTTTCAGCGCAGAGCCGTTTTTAGTTGAGCATTGAACGTTGTGCGTTGAACGTTGTGCGTTTTTAAGCTGATGAAAGCCTTACTCGCCCTCGAAGACGACCGTTTTTTTGAGGGCGAATCTTTTGGCGGAACCGGCACACAGGTCGGCGAGATTTGTTTCAATACCGCTATGACCGGTTACCAAGAAGTGCTGACCGATCCATCCTATTGCGGGCAGATTGTGGCGATGACTTATCCCTTGATCGGAAATTATGGGATCAATTCGCTCGACCGGGAAAGCCGGTCGCCACACGTGCGTGGCTTCGTCATAGAGGAACTAACTGATATCCCGAGCAATTGGCGCTCCGAAATGTCGCTCGATGAATATTTGCGGAAATGGAAAATTTCCGGTGCGCAAGGAATCGACACGCGTGCACTGGCGCGACATTTGCGGACTCGCGGTGCGATGAAAGCTTGTTTGACGACGGAGGAGATTTCGCCCGAGGAAGCAGCGCAACGGGCGATCGAAGGCGAAGGCGTGATTGGAATGGATTACGTGCGCGAAGTGTCCACACCTGAGATTTATCGATGGGACCCCGAGGATAAGTTAAGCGCGCCGTGGTCGATTACATCCGGCAACGGCGGAGGTAAACGCACGCTTCCGCCGATCCGATTTCACATCGCTGCGTACGATTATGGGATCAAGGAAAACATCCTGCGCCTGCTGCGCCAGAAAGGCTTCGGCGTCACGGTTGTCCCCGCATCGACAATTGCTGAAGAAGTGTTGGCCCTCGATCCCGACGGAATTTTTCTTTCAAACGGTCCCGGCGATCCGGCCGCGCTACCGTACGCGCACAAAACAGTGCACGATTTAATGGGCAAGAAACCGGTCTTCGGGATTTGTCTTGGCCACCAAATTCTCGGCTTCGCGTTTGGCGGATCGACGTTTAAGTTAAAATTCGGCCATCGCGGCGCGAACCAGCCGGTAAAGGATTTGCGCAGCGGCAAAGTGGCGATAACGGCGCAAAATCACGGTTTTGCTGTGGATCCACATTCGCTGCCGCCAAACGTAGAAGTAACACACATAAATTTAAACGACGGAACGGTGGAGGGAATGCGGCACAAGGAATTGCCGATCTTCAGCGTGCAATACCACCCCGAAGCGGCGCCCGGTCCACACGACGCTTCCTACTTTTTCGAGCAGTTCGCGGACTTGATTGAAAAGCAAGGGTAGGACGCGATCTCCGTTGCTGATTGACCAAAACGCCAAGCCGCCGACATTTGTCTCATGTTTAATTCAACAGCAAACAAACCCACGTTTATAAAGATCGCAGTTGCTGCGACCTGCGTCGCCGCGCTCGCAGTTTCTCCGCTCGCCATTGCGCAGGAACACGAGCATGGCAGCGATGCGGCCGCTTCAAAAGAAGTGACTGGCGAAGTGGTCGATATGATGTGTTACGTCGATCATAATGCCATCGGCGAAAAACATGGCCAGTCTTGCGGGGCAAAGTGCATCAAGAGTGGTGGGCCGGTCGGTATCGTAAGCGAGGGCAAAGCATATCTGGTGGTTGGCGAGCACAAGCCAATCAACGATCAACTCGCAGAATACTGTGGCAAAAACATCACTGTGAAAGGCAAGCTGGCCGATCGCGGCGGCATTGCCATGATCGAGAACGCCGAGATCGTTAAGAAATAGCGATCATCACTGGCGGGGCAACACTCTGTCGAGCCGACGAAAATGCGGAAGCAGAGTTCGTCGGCTACGTAGAGCCTCGCCGCCAGCAGCACATCCGGCTTCGCTCGTCAATCGACTGACAGCCGTCAGGCCCACTACCGAGGTTCCATTCATAAATGGCGCACAGCACCATGGCCGCAATCGGCATTTCAAAACGAGCGCCGTGTTCTTAGCGCGATCACTTCCCGCAACATCCGCAAGCTATCCTGCAAAAAGCGCACCTTGCTTCCTTCCGCATCGTTCCAGCGCACGGGAATCTCACAGATGCGCAATCCGGCGCGTTGCGCGAGATAAAGCAGCTCGACGTCAAAGGCGAAGCCATCGATACGTGCGGCTTCGAAAATGGGGCGGCAGACATCGAGGCGAAATGCTTTGAAACCACATTGCGTGTCCCAAAACGGCAGGCCGGTGGCGAGTCGCACAAGAAGATTGAAGATGCGGCCAGCCTGTTCACGCCGCCAGGGTTGGTGCTGACCGATCAAGCTCCGATCCAGCGCGCGCGAACCAAAGGCAATGTCGATTTTACCGTCGGCAATTGGCTCGATTAATTTCGGCGTCTCCTCTAACGGAGTCGAAAGGTCCGCATCGGAAAAAAGGCCGATTGGTCTTTGCGCCGCCAGTAATCCCGAACGTACGGCGGCGCCTTTGCCGCGATTTGGAAAATCCTCAAGCAACCGGGTGGCGATCTTCGCCTCCGAAAAAACGTCGCGGGTGATGGTTGCGGTTGCGTCGGTCGATCCATCATTTACGACTATCAATTCACTCTCGGGGCTAACGTTGCCAAGATAATCAAACGTCAGCCGCAATGTCTTAGCGATGCGCGATTCTTCATTGAAAGCGGGAATGACAATAGAGAACGACGGCAGCATGGAGAGTCGTTGAAGCGGTGAAGAGTTAAAGCGGTGAAACGTTAAATCGCTAAATCGCCAATCGTCAGACCCGTCAACGCTCTATCGCTTCAATGGTTCACAACCTCATTTGTAAATCTCCACCACGAATTTGCCGTTTGGATCGACATATCCCCGGTACATTCCAGAGGTGTTAAACGGCAACGCGATATTGCCTTGGCGGTCGATCGCAATCAATCCACCGCTGCCGCCGAGCTTGGCTACCTTATCAAGAACACTCTGCGCAGCCTCCGTGAGTGACATTCCGCGATACTCCATCAGAGCGGAAACATCGTGCGCAACCGTTGCACGAACAAAATATTCGCCGTCACCCGTGGCGGAGACGGCACAGGTCGCGTTGTTCGCGTAAGTGCCCGCGCCGATAACCGGCGAATCGCCTACGCGTCCCGCGCGCTTGTTAGTCGTGCCGCCAGTTGAAGTCGCCGCAGCGAGATTGCCATTCTGATCGAGCGCGACAGCGCCGACCGTGCCATGTCGATCTTGATCCGTAATGATGTATTTCTTTCCGCCGCCGCCGCTCTTTTCCGCTGCCTTAACCTTCTGCAAAGCCTCCCAACGCTCCTGCGTGAAAAAATATTTCTGGTCTGGCAACACCTGGACGCCATTTTCCTTGGCAAAAGCTTCCGCGCCTTCGCCATCCATCATAACGTGTCCAGATTTTTCCATCACCAGTCGCGCCAGGCTCACCGGATTCTTTATATGCTTCAAAGAAGCGACAGCGCCTGCGCTGAGGGTTTTGCCGTCCATAACAGCTGCGTCCATCTCGTTCGTCCCAATACTTGTAAACACGGCCCCTTTCCCCGCATTAAAATGCGGATCGTCCTCAAGCATGCGCACGGCGGCTTCGGCGGCATCGAGGCTCGATCCGCCGCGTTTCAGGATTTCGTAACCCGCCGTCATCGCGCGCTCCAAGCCGGCACGATATTCGCGCTCTCTTTGCGGCGTCATCTCGCTGCGTGAAATAGTTCCAGCGCCGCCATGCACCACCAGTCCAACCTTTCTTATTTCCATGTTTGGCTGATCGTTTGTTTCTCCTTTGCTCACAGCCTTCGCCGAACCTGATTGCTCCTGAGCGGCCGCCAGCGCCCCGGCACTAAATAGTACGGCGGCAAAGAAGCAATTAGGTAAGCAGAACAATCTCACGTCGTGCAGTTTAAACTGCGACATCAACTTTGTCCTTTTCCACCTCGCGAAGTAAGGCAACTTCCTCTGAACATGGCGAACGCTAATCCGCCCGTTGTGGTTGCTCAGGAAATCGGCCAGGTCGGACGCAATTTTCTGCGCGAAGTCGGCAGCATGTTCTGGTTCATCGCGCATACGTTCGGGGAAACGCTCGAGCGCATTCAACACGGGCGCGTGCCGTTCCGTGCCGCCAGTTTTTTCCGCCATACCGAGCGAGCCGGTGTCGACTCAGTGCCACTGGTGGGGCTGGTTTCCTTTTTCCTCGGCCTGACCATGGCGCTCTTGACTGGCTACCAGTTACAACGTTTTGGAACGGAGCGCTTGGTCCCCGGTCTGGTCGCAATCGGTTTCACGCGCGAGCTGGGTCCCCTAATCACCGGGATCATGTTGGCGGCGCGAATCGGGGCGGCTTTCACTGCCGAGCTGGGGACTATGCAGGTTTCGGAAGAAGTCGAAGCCATCGAGGCGATGGGTATCGGACCGCTTCGTTTCCTGGTTGCGCCGCGAATGCTCGCCCTCTTTCTCTTGATGCCCTGCTTGTCCACGGTTTCCAACATCGCGGCCATATTCGCGAGCAGTCTGGTTTGCAAAGCCTATTTCAGCATCGCCTTCGTCTATTTTCTCGATCTCGTGAAGGATTCGTTGCTCATTCGCCGCAATCACCGCTGTGATCGGGTTCGATACCCTCTACAACATCGTTTACACCGTGTTTTTTCCGACGTGAGCACGCAGTCGCATATGGTCGAACTGCGCGACGTGCACATGCAGTTCGAAGAAAAAAAAGTGCTCGACGGCTTCTCACTCAAAGTCGACCCACAAGAACGCCTCGTAATCATGGGTCAAACCGGCAGTGGCAAGAGCACGATTTTGCGATTGATTCTTGGGACGCTTCAGCCAAGCGGCGGCTCGATTTTTTTTAAGCAATTTGAAATCACGAAGCTGCAACGCCGTAAACTTCAGGAGGTCCGGCGGCATATCGGCATGGTTTACCAGTATTCGGCGCTGTTGAGTTCGCGCAATGTTCGCGACAACGTCGCGCTTCCACTCGAAGAGCTCACCGACAAATCTCGCAAAGAGATTGACAAGGTTGTCGATGAAAAACTGGACCTCGTAGGCATGAAGGATTCAAAGGATCTGCTGCCGTCTGAGCTGAGCGGCGGCATGAGAAAACGCGTGAGCATTGCGCGGTCGCTTGTTCTTGAGCCGGAGTTGATCCTTCTTGACGAGCCCTCCGCCGGACTCGACCCGGTCATTGCGTCGGTGATCGACGAATTGATTATCAGCCTGACCGAAAAATCCAACGTAACGTCGATTACCGTGACCCATGAAATGGACAGCGCCTTTCGCATCGCCACCCGAATGGCTATGTTGTATCAGGGTAAAGTCATTGAAGAAGCCGAACCTGAAAAATTCAAGGAATCCGAAAACGCAGTGGTCGCTCAGTTCTTGAGCGGCAGTACCGAAGGTCCCATTCTGGAAGACAGCCAAGATGCAATTGCAAAGAAATGAAATCATGACCGGCCTGCTGGTGATCGGGACGATCGCGGTGCTGGTCTTCATTCTGGTATTGCTCGGCGCACCCGGGCTTTTTCGCCCGCTCGTTACTTACAAGATTTACTTCGACAACGCCGCGGCAATTAAACAAGGCGCGCCGGTCATGTTGGCCGGGCGCAAGATTGGACAAGTCCAGAAACTGTATTCGCCCGTCTCGCCCAAAGAAGAGAAACAGGCGCAGGAAGCCGAAGCGGCCATTCACCCACCCGAAGCCAACGCCAGCCCTAGCCCGACTCCGACGCCGGGCAGACCGAAATTTGAGGTCCGCGTCGAGGTTCAAGTGGACAAGAACGCCAAGGTCTATCGTGACGCCAGGGCGCGCTTGATGCAGCTGGGATTGCTCGGCGACATGGCCATCGATATCACACAAGGCACTCAAAGCTCCGGCCGCGCTAAAGACGGCGAAATGTTTGCTGGGGAGCGCACTCCTGATCTGGGTGAAGCTGCCGCGAAGATGCTTGAAGTCATTAAGCCCGTCGCGGCCGAAGCCACTAACACGATGAAAGACCTTCAGCAGACCGCCTCAAACCTCAACCGCCTCACTGATGAAAATTCCGAGTTGACCCTCGCGCTTGGCCAATTCAAGACGTTTGGCGAACATCTTGTCGATCTAACCGCGCCCGACAGCGCGCTCTCGCATTCGCTTACTAACATCGAGAAGATCAGCACCAGCCTTTCGGAAAACAACAACATCGAAATTACGTTGGAAAACACTCGCGCCTCGTCAGAAAAGCTAAAAACGATTGTCAGCGACCTCGGTCCTGCCGGCCAGAACATCAAGGAATTCAGCGAGACAATAAAAAGCCAGCCGTGGCGTCTTATCTGGCCCGCCACAAAAAAATACCCGGAAGAGCAACGGCAAACTGCAGCGACGGGGCAGCAAACAATTAACGTCCGTAAGAGCGCAAAAGCGAGACCAAGCCCCAGCCCGCAGCGTCGAAGCGTCTCCCGTCAATGAGATATTGCCAAGCGTCAGGCGTCGCTTTTTGACGAACCGGCTTGCAAAAGTTTTAGAACCGCCGCTTCCGTCGAGGCAAAATCGATGCCTCGTTTTTCGACCTCCGGACTCCTTGGCTTAAAGCAGTTAACGGAATTTCCGTTCAGATATGCTTTAACAATGGCGGGGTGAATGTAACACCGCCGGCAAACTGCCGGAGTGTTGCCAAGAATTTCCGCCACCGCGCTGATTGCCTGTTTCATGTTCGCTTTGGCCTCCTGCTTTGTCTTGGAGCCACCGGTCGTGCGCAGCGCAATCGCGCCCAGCACGGTTCCCGCCCAAGTCCGAAAATCTTTCGCTGTAAAATCTTCGCCTGTGATCTCGCGCAAGTACTCGTTTACGTCCTGTGAAGTAATGTCGCGCACATCTCCCTCATCATCGAGATACTGAAACAGACTCTGACCCGGCAGGTCCTGCAGTTTACAAACAATCCGCGCGATTCGGCGATCAGCTACGTCCACTTCATGCTGACGGCCGCTCTTGCCGCGAAAACGAAACCGCAGCTTCGAGCCTTTCACTCTGACCCGGCAGGTCCTGCAGTTTACAAACAATCCGCGCGATTCGGCGATCAGCTACATCCACCTCGTGTTGGCGTCCGCTCTTGCCGCGAAAACGAAACCGCAGCTTCGAGCCTTTCACGTCCACATGTCGATCTTGCATGGTAGTAAGCCCAAACGATTTGTTCTCTCGCGCATACTCTTCATTGCCGACGCGAATGAGGCTTCGCTCCAGAAGCTGCACGATTGTAGCGAGCACCTTCTCCCGAGGCAGACCGGTCAGAGCCGAACCTTTCTTCAGTCGTCTGCGAATTTTCGGGAGAGCTTTTCCGAAATTGACCAGTCGATCATATTTGTTCTCATCGCGTATTTCCCGCCAGCGCTCGTGATATCGATATTGTTTCCGTCTCCGGGCATCTCGTCCGGTTGCCTGGATGTGCCCATTAGGCGATGGACAAATCCAGACATCACTCCACGCCGGCGGAATAGCGAGCCGTTTGATGCGCACCAATCGTTGTTCGTCTCGAATCGGCTTCCCCTTCTGATCGAGATATTCGAATTCGTCGCCCTTGCGCCGGCGCGAAAAGCCGGATTGCTCATCGCTCACATAGCGCAGACCAGCGTCCTCCGCTGCTTCGAGCGAATCAGCAGCGATCTTCGTATCCCCATTTTGCCCGTTGCCGTTGCGCCTTTTTGCAAACACGTGCACGTGATCTGATTCGGATGAGAGCGCAGAAACGGACCGTTGGGCGAGTTTCGACCTAGTTCTGTGGGGGAAGCGGATCTCTTCCCCAACCGGGACGCTAACAGCCTCCCCGACGGATCGAAAATTCAATCTGGAAAACGGAATCTGCCATAGACAAGTCCGGTCCGATCAGACAACGAGATCATAGCACGCTTTGGGTAGCGCGTGCGTCTCGCGCGCTGGTGATCGCGTCCTCGCGATCACGGAACCTGCCTGTAAGCGACAGGATCCTATAGCCGTATCTTGCCTTTGATGTGTTCAGGAACTTCAGGCAAGTTGCCGGGATAAAGCCGCGTAGCGATCTCGTAAGCTCGCTGAGCTGCGAGAACCGTTTGCTTGATGATAACGACCTTTTCCTCGAAAAGTCTTCGAAGCGATCAAGTCGGGTTTCCCGATCCGGCGTAACACTGGCAAAATGCTGCATGATCGCACACCACTCGATGATGCGCCGCTCGCCGCTAGCTGTGATCTGCCAGTCTCCGTGCTCCGGCATCGTCAGCAGGCCTTCCTCCTTAAGGTCTTCGCGCCGCCACGCAATATCATTCGCCCATGCCTCCTCGCCCGTCGCGACTCTGCGGCGGTCCTCGTCTCTAATCTGAATTAGATGGTGCAAGTCGATGAAGTTAAGAACTTGCCGCCTAGCAGGCCGGTTGTCTTCAGGAGAAACAGCGCGAGGAGCAGAATGTGTTTCTGCTGTCGATTTATTTGAAGGTGGCGTGTTCCACGGGACATAGCGTGTAGTGGCGTAACGGTTTATACCGAATCTTTCGGTCTGATTCCATCATAGACCTGAAAATCGCGGCAAAATGTGTTATGGGAAATGCTTTGGTCAAAAGCCGAATCAAAATCCAATCTGGAAAACAAAATGCCGGAGTCACCGAACCCGGCTCCAGCAGCTACGGGCCATAGCTTTTCGTGAATTTCTTTTTCGACTCCGTCTCGGATTCGGTCGAACTAATCGGCGCCGATGGCTCCGGCGCACTTGTTACCGGTTCTTCGGCCGGTTTTGGCGTCGGCGTCTGCTGCTCCGCTTTCGCAGCCGGCGGCTGAGGCGCTCCCTTCGGCGTTTCCCGCGCAACTTCCACATACGCCATTTGCAAATTCGAAAGAGCGTTGCGCAATACTGTAGATTCTTCACTTGTCAGATTGCCACGCGTTTTTTCCTGAATCATGGCCAGTTGATCGATGAACATTTTGGCCAGTTCCAAATTCACTTCGCCTTCGCCGGTTTTTGGATTTGGAATTTGGCCGAGAAACAGAGCGGCATTTTGCGCGTGCATCATCACGAACTCAATGAAGCGTTGTGAAAGTTCGCCGCTCTGTGTGCTGGTTTGGACTTCAGCCATGGCTCATTTCTGTTTCGCGGCTGCGGAACCTTCTGGCGGTCGCACCGTTGCCAAAACATACGGTTGATCACGGAAATATTTCGCAGCCACGCGCTTAATATCGTCGAGGGTCACTGCATCAACGTCGTGTTCCAGCCGTTTGTAAAAATCAAAGCCAAGCCCGTATATCTCGTCAAGCGAGCACTGATAACCAAACGCATCGTTGCTTTGATTGGCGATCTCTTGTTGCCCAATCAATTTCTTTTTCGCCCGCGCCAATTCTTCCTTCGTCAGACCATCGTTCGCGAGTTTGTGGATTTCATCGAGCAAGGCAGTCTTCACCGGCGCAATTTTCTGTGGATCGGTGCCGAGATAAAAGGCGAACAGACCGGGCACGAGACCTTGCATCTGGTTCGCGCCCACGTAATACGCCAGTCCCATTTGCTCACGAATGCGTACGAAAAAGCGTGAGCCGAGATCGCTGCTCGCCTCATCGATTAAGTCCAGCACCGTTCGATCCGGGCTCGATACACTCGCGCCACGAAACCCGACCATGATTACACCTTGTGCTTTGTCCTTCCGGCTTTCGACCGCTTCCGTGCCGCTGAGTGGCGCAGCCGGATGCACGTCGCTCAGGGCAAGTTCGCCTGGTTTCATGCCACCGAGCGCTTTCTCGAAAAGCTGCTTCACCTCTGCCGCCTTCACATCGCCAAAGACAAAAATCACGCCGTTTTTGCCGGCAATGTAGCGATCGCGGAATTCGAGCAGATCTTTTTGCGTGAGCCGCTGAACGGACTCCACCGAACCATTTGCGCGCAGGGCAAACGGATGTCGCGGAAAGAGCGCCTGCCGCATGATGTTGCGCGCAACGGCCGTCAACTGCTCCTCCTCCTGCTGGATCGCGGCGATCTGAATTTCTTTTTCTCGCGCGATCGCTTTTTCCGGCATGGTCGCGTTGAGCAACACATCCGAAAGCAACTCAACGCCTAACTTCACGTCAGGCTTGGTGACACCGAGTGAAACATTAAAGGTGTTGTTTCCGGCATCGCTCGAAATCGAGCCGCCGACCGCTTCGATCTGGTTTGCAATTTGTTCTGCGGTCCGCGTTTTGGTTCCTTTCAGCAGCACCTTCGCCATCAAACGGGTGATGCCGTTGTCCTGCGTAGTCTCCGCGAGAAGGCCGCCACGGAAAACCGCGCCCATCGCAACCAGCGGCAGTCGACGATCTTCGCGCACCAAAAGTCGCAATCCATTCGAGAGCTCGAACTTTTGAATCTCAGCCGCCTCAGCGACCCTTGGACCCTCCGCTTTAGCAGCCAGCGAACCCTTCGGATTCAACGACACAAGGGTCAGGTTGGTGTCCGTCAGGTAATTTGCGGCGACCCGCTTAATGTCATCGAGCGTCACCTTCTGGACAGCATCGAGATAATCCCGGCTGAAATTCAGATTTCGCGTGAGAAACCAATTCGAGCCAATATCCGAAGCCTGGCCGCGCATTGTCGTTAGAGCGCCCAGATGGTGACTAAGCGATATTTTTTTTGCCTTGGTCAATTCCTCCGCCGTGACACCCGCTTGCTTCACCTCGTCGATGATGCGCAGGACCAATTGCTCGGCTGCATCGCGTTTCTTTGGATCGAGAGTGGCATCAATTCCAAATAAACCAGGATCGCCCGGCGTGTAAGAAAACGCCGATATACCAAAAGCGAGGCCGGCCTCTTCACGCACGCGCCGATAGAGACGCGAGCTTCGTCCTTCACCGAGGATGGTCGAGAGAAGGTCGAGCGCGGGAACATCAGGATTCGTGATCTCCGGAATGTGCCATGCGAACTCGAGATGGGTCAGCTCCGTAGGAAATTCCTGATGCACTTCGCGCAGGCCGAGTTGCGGGGGTTCCGCAGGAATAAACACTGGTTTGAGTGATTGCTCCGGATAAGGTTTGAACAGCTCAGTGAGCTGTTGCCGCACTTTTTCTGCATCTACATCACCCGCTACGATGAACGTCAGGTTGTTCGGGACGTAGCGCGTCTTGTAATACTGCATCACCTGTTCTTGTGTGAGCTGATTGTAGATTTCAATCTCGCCGATCACCGGGAAGCGGTATGGATGCCGCTGATACGCGGTCGCAAAAAGAAGCAGCCCCGCCATGCGATCGGGATCATCCATGCCCATGGCGAATTCGCGCCGGATCACTTCCTGTTCTTTCCGGTATTCTTCCGGCGGCAAAGTCGAATTCATCATCGCATCGGCCAAAACGTCGAGCGCGGTAGCGACACCATCCTTCGGCACATCGATCCAAAAAACGGTGCGATCGAAAGACGTGTAGGCGTTAATGTAGCCGCCGACGTCCTGAATCTTCTGTGCGATCTCGTTGGTCGATCGCGTTTGGGTGCCCTTAAAAAGCATGTGCTCGAGAATGTGAGACAAGCCCGCGCCAAGATGCGCGTCTTCATCGATGCTCCCTGTGGCACACCACGCCTGCACACTTGCCACCGGCGCGCTGTGATCTTCCTGCACGATGATCGGCAGCCCATTTGGCAGCACCCATTTTTGTGCCGAGCTCGGCGGAAACGTGATTACGGACGAGCCGTCAGGCCCAGCGGCATTCAGATTGGCAGTCCTAAACATAATCGCGACCAAAAGCGCCACGCTCGGCGCGAATCGCATCATACAGGCTTAGATACCGGCAATTCCGAAGGCGGCTTCGCAGCCTGTGGTTTTGTCGGCGCGAATGGCTTCACAAAAGCCTCTTCAAAATCATAGACGTTCTTGAAATCTTCGATCGAATCCTCCTCGGTCTTCCCGAATATCCCGGCGCCAATCAGATTAAAAACCATGTTTCCAATATCCTCGCAGGAATGAATGCCCCAGTTATCGAAAACCGTCATGACCAGCGGACCAAATTCCTTAAGGGCGTACTGCCGCACGCCTTCCAGCAGTTCCGGCCCACTCACATGGCGCACCGTGGCTCCCTTGATTTTCTTCTGCTGTTTCGTTGTGAAATCGAGCGCGTCGCGTAGAAAAACATACGCGCCCCCCTGGTAACGCGCGTCGCTGGCCAGGATCGAATCAAGAGCTTCGGCAAATCCAATTTTTTGCATCAATAGAAAAAGCGCTCGTTTCGGCGCTCACTACGATAAGCAGCAAGCTTCGCGCGAGCAACTGCGCACAAATTTGCAGGAACGCCCGGCCGCCCGTCCGTCGCGACGCAGAAACCTGTGCTACTGCTGGTAGTCTTCGAGCTGGTCCTGCAGCGCATCCAGATAAACTGACAGCGGATCGCGCCGCCGCGGTTCGGGTGCCCGCGGCTGGTCAGCTACTCTGAGGTAATCGGCGAAAACACCGCTCCTACTCTCCATTTGCGTCGCTTCGAACCAGTTCATGTAATCATCAATGTCGCTCATGCGAGAGGCGAGTCTTTCACGAGTATTTTCCAACCGCGCCAGACGCTTGGTGACTCCCTTCCGTTTACCGCGCGCAAGCCGCGTTGCGATTTCTTGGTATTCGCGGGCGACCGGACGCAAAACGGGGTTCGCCTGCCCAATAAACAAGAGCAAGGCCTGGCTCAATTGATTAAGCGCCACTTTTTCCGACGCGGACGCCTTTTGCCGTGCGAGCGCGCCGAGATCGACTGATTTTCCGATCTCTGGAATTTTAGCGCGCAACAATTCACTGAGGCGTCGTTCGCTTTCGGCGAAAGTGAGCAACTGATAACTTTGAGCTCCGCTTAATCGGGTGATGGCTGATTGCCACGTTTTTTCTGCATTGCCAGCCATCAACGGAAACTGCGCTTTCAAATCGGCCAGCGGATCGTTCGATGCATGCGACAGACTTCCAATGTAACGCGCCAGCCGCGAGCGCCCGTCCGGGCCATCGACCAGCAATTTCACCAATGCGCAGGAATAGGCGCGATAAAGCAAGCGGCCGGCAGAGTCGAGTAGCCCGGGGCGTTGTCGCAGAAATTCCTCCAGCGATACCCCCTTGTCCGACAGGGAAAGCGCTTCAACAAGAGGGCCGCGGTCGCGTTCGGCCGCAAGCGCGAGCACGCCTTCGAGCAACCAGTCCGGCGGCTCGACGAACACGGTGCCAGCGGCAATGTCCGGTTCCTTTCGATAAATCATCTCCAGCAGAATCGCGCGCAGCAGCTCGCGCTCCATCAATGAAGCATCGAAGTTTTGGGTGATCGTCAAATCGAGCTGCAGTTTCAGGCCAGAACCGGTCTGGCTAAATCGTAACTCCGTCGGCGGAATTTCGGGCAGGTTTGCCTGCTGCGGTTGCAAATTGATGACGATTGGCGTTTCCCACCGGTCACGCTGCTGCAACAGCGCGAGCAAATTGGTCTTGGTCTGCTCTGCAAGCTCAGAGAGGGCGCCGCGCAGCGCCCCATTGACGCCGTAAATAATGAATTGCTGTGAAGGACTCACGCTCCGCTCGAGCCGTGCGCAACGCAGCCCGGTTTCACTAAGTGCCAGTACGATTATGACCGAGCAAACGATATGAGCTGGTGACTTCATTAGGTGAAAGCCAACATCGGACCGCATATGTGCGTCGCAAAACAATGGAGACGAGGCGAAAATGTTCTGGGGTCTATTCTCACACACCCGTAAAAAAAGCGAGACTTTACCCGGCCTGCGGTGTCTAATAATCGGAAACCCTGCTTACTATGAATAATTCAAAACTTATACTTTTCTTGAGTTGCCTTGCTGCGCTAACACTAACTGCGTCAGTAGCCACAGCTGCTCCGCGCGGTAGCGGCGGCCACAATTTCGGTTCGATGCCTGCGCGAGGCGGGCAGACGTTCAGTCGCGGCGGAATGGGCACATTCAACAATCGTAACGCTCACTTCCGCGGTTTCAACAATCGCGGTTTCAACAATCGAACGTTCAGCAATCGCGTGGTCTTCATCGGCGGCTTTGGCTTTCCGTGGTGGTGGGGCTGGGGTTGGGGCTGGGGTTGGGGCTGGGGATATCCATATGGATATTACGGCTACGGCTACCCCTACGGCTACGGTTATGGGTACCCATACGGTGACGGATACGGTTACCAATCTGGATACGATTCTAATTATTCCGGCAGCTCCTACGGCGGCACGGCTTACGGATCCGACTATCCCACCCATTCACGGGTCGCCGAGTTGCAACGCCGGCTTGCGCGGGCTGGGTATTACCATGGCGCCATCGATGGAATCTTGGGGACTCGAACGCGAGAAGCAATTCGAGCGTACGAGCGCGACCACGGATATGTAGGCTGATCCACGGACCGCCGACTTCTTCCGCCAACTTTCCAGCTTCGATTTAGCTCGCTGCTGGCAGCGAGCGGCGTCCTGTTGAAATCACGCGGACGATCCTTTATCCGGTTTTTTCGCAGGCGTCTTGGTTACTGCAGCTGACGAAGGTTTCGCAGCGACGTCCCTCGGCGCGGTCGATTTTTCGCCGGCCGTCGAGGTAGGAGGAGATTCTTTTTTGGCCGCTTCTTTATATGAATCGCTTCGATAATCCGTGATGTAGAAGCCGGACCCCTTGAAGATAAGGCCCGCGCCGGTGCCCAGCAGGCGCTTCACCTTTCCATGTCCCCACTTTGGCAACTGGCAGAGATTTTTTGGGCACTCGCGAAAGGGCTCGTCGCGCATCGATTGGAATGCTTCAAAATTCTGGCTGCACTTTTGACAAGAATACTCGTAGGTTGGCATGAGAGCGTGATTACACCGCTTGGAGAAACGGCGGTGCGTAGTCTGCACGAAACAAGGCACGTTTCAAGTTGTGCCGCTTAGTGCAGGGCGATTTCTTGCTCTCTTGGGTCGCTGCGTGCCCGGTTCTCGCTTGACTTTTTCCATCAGTTGCGCATTAAAAGTCCGTCCCAAAATTCTTATGCTCCATTCATTTTATCGCACTTGGCTAGCGACATGTTGCATTGCTCTTCTTGTTCTTTTTGCGGTCGGTTGCGCCGAGGACCCGCGCTTCTCGGCCAAGACGCAATATTTAGGAGGGGCGTACGGGAGTGCCCCTGGGGGTCCGCCACGCGATACGGTTTCATATTGGGATGGAGATGGAATTGATGGAAAACCTTCCATTACAATCAGTCTCAGTGAGCAACGCGCCTATTTTTACAAGACCGGTGTGCTCGTCGGTGTTTCACAACTTTCAACCGGCCGGGAAGGGCTAAACACGCCATACGGCCACTTCTCGATCATCCAGAAAGACGTTAACCACGTTTCCAGTTTATTCGGCGATTACGTCGACTCAGCGGGAAACGTAGTCGTGCCGAACGTAGACGTGACCAAGGACCCGAAACCGCCGGGTGCACATTTTAGAGGCACGCCGATGCCGTACTTCATGCGCATTGTTTCCGGGACGGGACTGCACGCAGGTTATTTACCCGGTTATCCCGCGTCGCACGGTTGCATCCGCATGCCAGAATTTATGGCTGAAAACTTTTTCAAATCGGTCTCAGTCGGTACGCCGGTCACGATCACGAATTAGATTCCTTGGGAAGCGTCAGCATCTAGGCTTGCAGAAAATTGGCGGCGGCGGCATTCTGAATATTCCGCCGATGGGAATATGATCATCATCACGCAGCCGAACGCCACTGAGGAGCATATCAATCGGATCGTCACGCGTGTGCGCGAGTTCGGGCTCGACGCGCAAATCAGCCGCGGAGCGTCGCGCGTGATCATTGGCGTGATTGGGCCCGAAGCGCTCCTTCGCGAAAAACCACTCGCCGCAATGGCGGGCGTAGAAGCGATCGTGCCGGTGTTGAAACCCTACAAACTGGCCGCGCGTGATTCCCGCAGACTCTCCGCCGTCACAATTGGCGGCGTGCGGGTGAGCGGAGACGAGGACGTAGTTCTCATTTCCGGCCCCTGCTCGGTCGAAAGCAGGGAGCAGATTTTCTCGATCGCAAGGATCGTGAAAAAATCTGGCGCAAAAATTTTGCGCGGCGGGGCGTTCAAACCGCGCACTTCGCCATACAGTTTTCAGGGATTACGCGAAGACGGCCTTCGGTTTCTTGCCGAAGCTCGCGCGGAAACGGGCCTTCCAGTGATCACCGAAATCATGGATCCGCGCGATCTCTCCGTGATCGAAAAATACGCTGACTGTCTCCAGGTCGGAACTCGCAACATGCACAACTTCTCTCTCCTGAAGGAGGTGGGCCGCAGCAGGTTGCCGGTCCTGCTCAAGCGGGGATTCAGTGCCACAATCAATGACTTGATCATGAGCGCGGAATACATCCTCAGCGAGGGCAACATGAACGTGCTTCTCTGCGAGCGTGGCATTCGCACCTTTGAGACCGCGGCACGCTACACGCTTGATCTAAGCGCCGTTCCGCTCCTAAAATCCAAAACGCATCTGCCGGTCATTGTTGATCCGACGCACGCAATCGGTCTGCGCGAATTTGTTCCGCAGATGTCTCTCGCCGCCGTCGCCGCCGGCGCAGATGCGCTCATGATCGAAGTGCACGATTCTCCTGAGCTGGCCAAAAGCGATGGCGATCAGGCGCTGACGCCGGAAGTTTTTGCGGATCTGGTTCCGCGCCTCCGCGCCGTCGCCGCAGCGATCGGTCGCAAGTTGTAATCGCTTCGCTGCCTGCTACGCCGTATCCTCGCGAAGGCAGGTGCGAAGCGCGGGGCTAAAATGTTTGCAACGCGCGCAAGGCGCGTCTCACAGAGACGCGGCTACAACTCTGCAACAATTTGGCGTAAGGTTCGCGGTGAAAAGACAGATCCGCGACGAACTTCCGGAAACAGTCGCGGCGAGCCAGCCAATCGCAGGCAAACTTCGCGCAATCGAGAGAGCCCAATGGCCAGTACAATTTTCGCACGTCATCCAGCCGGCGCAGGCATTTCTCGTTGCCACCATCGCACGCAAGATCGACGAGACGATCTGGGTACTCTGCCCCAGCGTTCATTCCCAAGAATCGCTTTATGAAAGCTTGCTCAACTGGTATCCAACCGCACTCTTTCTTCCGGAAGCGGAATTCGCTGCGATCGAAAATGTCTTGCCCGACCCGGAAATCGCGGCGGAACGGCTGGCGCTGCTGACACAAATCGAGCGCAAGAGCGGTCCACATCTCATTGTCGCAACGCGCCAAAGTCTCGACCATGCTGCGCCAAGGCGCGGCGCACTCCAATCCGCGATTGTTCAGCTTCAGCGACGTGCCAACGAGAAGATGGAGCGCGTTCTCGAGCGGCTCGTCGGCGGCGGCTATGACCGCGTTGCCCAAGTCACGACGCGCGGGCAATTCGCCGTCCGTGGCGGCATCGTCGACCTTTATTCGTGGCAAGCGCCTTTGCCGGTGCGCCTGGAATTTTTAGGCGACGAAATCGAATCGCTGCGTGAGTTCGATATCGATACTCAAGCTTCGGTGCGCGAGTTGGCCTCGGTCGACATTTTGCTGGGAGCGGCAGAGGATCAAAACGGCGTAATCCGCAATTACGTCGCATCCGATCATCTCACCATCGACGTCGAACCGGAAGGAAATTCCAATACGAACATTCAAATCAGCGAAGGCTGGATTGAAATCGGTCCGGAAGATTTTCGCGGCGCGTTCCAAGATTGCGAGGTCGGCGAGTTCGCAGTTGGCGATCTCGTGCTGGCAGAGGCAAAACGTGCGCAGTTTGGCGCGTGCTTAAAGGAATGGCGTGCGAACAAGGCGAAAATCGTCATTTATTTTCAGACCGAGGGCGAGATGGAGCGCTTTTGCGAAATCCTGGGAGGCGTTACAGAAGGCGTCGATCTTGTCGAAGGAACTCTCGCTCGCGGATTTTGTTTCCCGGCGAGCAATCTTGTCGTGCTCGCGGCGGCGGAACTATTCGGACGATTCGCTGCCCATCCGCGGCGACGCCTGCGTCGCGCCGAACGTCATCGTGTGCAGATCGATTTCAGCGAACTCACCGAAGGCGATTTTGTCGTGCATCTCGAACATGGCATCGCGCGCTTTCTGGGGTTGCAAAAGTTTGGTAGCGCGCTGTCTGAGCCTCTCTCGAGCGAAGTCGAAGGAGGCGAGCCGGGAAACGCCATCACGAACGGCTCGGCGGTTCGTCCCTACCAGCAGGAAGCACAGGAAGTCCTCGTGCTCGAGTTCGCCGATGAAGCGAAACTCTACGTCCCGCTCGAGCAAGCGTACCTCGTTTCCCGCTATGTCGGTGTGGGAAAAAAATCGCCATCGCTCAGCTCGCTGGGCGACGCGAAATGGATGCGCGCCAAGAGAAACGCCGCCGCTTCCATCTTCGATTACGCCGGCAAAATGCTCGCAGTCCAGGCGGAGCGGCAGACGCATCCCGGCCACGCGTTTGCCCCTGATACAAGATGGCAGGCGGAATTCGACCATTCGTTTCCCTTTCGCGAAACGCCGGATCAAATGAAAGCGATCATCGATACGAAGATCGACATGGAGCGTTCGCAGCCGATGGACCGCTTGATCTGCGGCGATGTCGGCTTCGGCAAGACCGAAGTCGCACTTCGCGCGGCATTCAAGGCGGTCATGGAGGGTAAACAAGTCGCAGTGCTCGCGCCGACTACGGTTCTCGCTCAGCAACATTTCGAGGTGTTTCGGCAGCGCATGCTCGACTATCCGGTGCGGATCGAAATGCTCAGCCGTTTCCGTTCACAATCCGAACAGAAGAAACTATTGCAGCTATTGCGCGAAGGCGGCGTTGATATCGTTATTGGCACACACCGGCTTATCTCTGGTGATGTCGTTTTCAAAGATCTCGGCCTCGTCGTGATCGACGAAGAACAGCGGTTTGGGGTTCTGCACAAAGAAAAATTCAAAGAACTATTTAAACTTGTTGATGTCCTGACGCTTTCCGCAACGCCAATCCCGCGCACGCTCTACCTTTCGCTGGTGGGCGTAAAAGACATGTCCACGATTGAGACCCCGCCACTTAACCGTTTGCCAGTGGAGACCGTGGTGTCCGCCTACGACGAGCGGATCATTCGCGATGCGATCAATCGCGAACTGGAGCGGCAAGGCCAGGTTTTCTTTTTGCACAACCGGATAATGACCATCGAGCGTGCGCGCGATCGCATTGTCGATCTCTGTCCGCAAGCGCGGGTCGAAATCGGCCACGGCCAGATGGATTCAGATGAACTGGAAGCCATCATGGCCCAGTTCGTGGCCGGAAAAATGTGGAGACCGTGGTGTCCGCCTACGACGAGCGGATCATTCGCGATGCGATCAATCGCGAACTCGAGCGGCAAGGCCAGGTTTTCTTTTTGCACAACCGGGTAATGACCATCGAGCGCGCGCGCGATCGCATTGTCGATCTCTGTCCGCAAGCGCGGGTCGAAATCGGCCACGGCCAGATGGATTCAGATGAACTGGAAGCCATCATGGCCCAGTTCGTGGCCGGAAAAATCGACGTGCTGGTTTGCACGACGATTATCGAAAGCGGCCTCGATATCCCAAACGCCAATACCATCATCATCGATCGCGCGGACAGGTTTGGCCTCGCCGATCTTTATCAATTGAGGGGACGCGTGGGTCGGGCCGAGCATAAGGCGTACGCTTATCTTCTTCTTCCGCGCGAATTGCTGCCAATTGGCGCCGCGCGCAAGCGGATCAGTGCGATCAAGCAGTACAGCTCGCTGGGCGCTGGGTTTCGCATCGCGATGCGCGATCTGGAGATCCGGGGCGCGGGCAGCATCCTCGGTACTGCGCAAAGCGGCCACATCATGACGGTTGGTTTCGATTTATATTGCCAGTTGCTCAAGCAAGCAGTCGCACAACTCAAAGGTGAAAAACTGCGGCTCCGGCTCGATGTCGATCTTCGGCTCGATTTTGTTGCTACCAATGAGGCACATTTCGCTGGCAGCATCCTTGGTACTGCGCAAAGCGGCCACATTATGACGGTTGGTTTCGATTTATATTGCCAGTTGCTCAAGCAAGCAGTCGCACAACTCAAAGGTGAAAAACTGCGGCTCCGGCTCGATGTCGATCTACGGCTTGATTTTGTTGCTACCAATGAGGCACAATTCGCTCACCTTGGGCCCGAGACCTGTGTGCCCGCGTTTGTCCCTAGCAGTTTCATCGACGACGCTACATTGCGTATCCGAGCTTATCGCGACATCGCGGAAATCACCACGCATGAGCAATTGCATCGCTTGCGGTGCGATTGGCGTGATCGGTTTGGACCGTTCCCACCCGCGGTTGACAATTTGTTTCTTCTCGCCGAAATGAAACTCGCCGCGGCAAAATCCGGGGTGAGCCGCGTCGAAGTGCGCGACCGCAAACTGATGTTAACCCGAGGTGGGGATTTTATACTTGTCGCGGGCAAATTCCCCCGTTTAGTAGGAGCGAGAATCGAACAGCACCTCAGGGAAATTCTGGAGCTGATCACGAAACTATGAGATACATGATGCGTCTGTTTGCCATCGCCTTGCTGGCGGTTTTTGGGCTGACCCTGTCGCCCATTTGTTGCGGAGCGTTCGCCCAAGAGCCTCAGGTCGTTGACGGCATCGCTGCGGTCGTGAATGGCGACGTGATCACGTACTCGCAAGTGCGCGTTTTGTCGGCGCCACGGGAAAAACTGCTGCGCTCGCAGTACACCGGCCAGGAGTTGGGAAACAAGCTGAAGGAAGCCCGAGAATTGGCGTTGAAAGACTTGATTGATCGACGGCTTGTCATTCAAGCGTTCAAAAAAGAGAGCTACCAGATTCCGGATCATTTTGTGGATCAGCGAATGCAGGAGATCATCCGCGAATCATTCGGCGGGGACCGCAATACGTTTATAAAGACGCTCGAGGCGCAGAATTACACGCTGGGCGAGTTCAAAGAAAAGGAGATGGAGCGGATAATGGTGCAGGCGATGCGCACGAAGAACGTGAAGTCGAGCCTGCTCATTCCACCGAATAAAATCGAAGAATACTACAGGCAGCACCGCGACGAGTTCACCACCAAAGAGCAGATCAAGCTGCGCATGATCATGATCCCCAGCCACGCCGATACCGGCAATTCCGCGGCGCAGAAAGCGATGGCCGAGGAAGTGCTCGGCAAATTGGCCAGCGGCGCTGAGTTCGATCGCATGGCGCAGATTTACTCCGAGGACAGCACACGCGACATGGGTGGTGACTGGGGGTGGATCGAACGCAAAACGCTCGCGGCACCGCTGGAAAAGATCGCCTTCAACATGCCGGTTGGCAGAATCAGCAATATCATCGATTACGCTGGCAATTATTACATCCTCAAAGTTGAGGACAAACACGGCGGAACCACTCGTTCGCTCGCCGAAGCCCGATCCGATATCGAGAAGAAACTGATTCAGGTTGAGGCGCAGCAGCTTCAGGAACGCTGGATCGCCAGCCTGCGCGCGAAGGCCTACATCCGAACTTTCTGATATTCGTCGCCCGGCCTAATCGAGCCGACGACTACGTAACTTCCTTGGTCTGGAATCGACTAGCGCCGACACAGCTTGCTAGAAGACATCGCCTTGATGAAGATGTCGGATGCGACCGCGCGTCGGAATTACGCTTGGCGATTGTGCCGGGATCGGGCCGGAAATTGTCGATCTTGCGCTGAAGGCTGATCGGGTTCCGAAGTCCGCCGAATACAAGATCGTCGGCAAATATCCTGACTGCTCTTTAGGACAACCGACCCGCGAAACTGCGCGTGCCGCCGCAGCGGCGCTTGAGGAAGCGGTCACGCTGGCGCGACGCGGCGAACTCGACGCCGTCGTAACAGGTCCCATTCACAAGGCGCGCATGTACGAAGCTGGCTTCAAGTTTCCTGGGCAGACCGAGTTTTTCGCCGAGCGCTGCGGCGTAAAAAATTTTGCAATGTGTTTGATCGGCGGAAAACTCACGGTCGCGCTCGTGACAACGCACATTCCGCTCAGAGAAGTTCCCAATACACTCAAGCAATCCGAGATCGCCCGCGTCGGTTTGCTGCTCGCGGATTTTCTTCGCCGTCGATCCAAAAACGCTCCACGAATCGCCGTCGCCGGATTAAATCCGCACGCGGGCGAATCCGGCAAACTCGGTCGTGAAGAAATCGAAATCATCGCGCCAGCTATCGCCGAACTGAACGAATCACGAATCACGGATCACGGATCACGACCGCTCTTTCACGGACCTGTTTCGCCCGACACGATGTTTTACCGCGCGGCAGAAGGCGAATTCGACGCCGTCCTCTGCATGTATCACGATCAGGGCTTGATCCCGCTCAAACTTCACGCCTTTCACAGCGGCGTGAATGTGACGCTGGGTCTCCCATTTCCGCGCACCAGCCCCGATCACGGCACCGCGTTTGAAATCGCCGGCAAAGGAATCGCCCGGCCCGATAGCATTATCGAGGCAATCACGCTCGCCACGGAACTTGCCCAAGCTCGCAGGTCTTCATGAAAAAGTTTTCTTTTCCTGGGTTCCTCGTTTCCTGATTACTCCGATTTCGTCGCGTGAAAATCGACAAGTACGTTTCTGTCTTCAACATCGGACTCCAGAATACGTTTGTTTATCGCTGGAACTATTTTCTGCGCGCGCTCTTTGGACTGAT
>Ga0209376_1000250_pt1 | contig 59866 bp, 60 predicted proteins | sample GraSoiAngelo_134_FD_185891 | JGI IMG/M metagenome (GOLD analysis project Ga0209376, IMG submission 185891) | Grasslands soil microbial communities from the Angelo Coastal Reserve, California, USA - 14_0929_05_30cm (SPAdes) (version 2) | ecosystem: Environmental > Terrestrial > Soil > Grasslands ...
GGGTCATCGAGCGGCTCCTCCCCTTGAGCAAAGAAGAGGACGGCGCCCATTATCTCGACCTCAGCGGCTTCGGTCTCGAGGGCGACGCCGCGAAGTACTTCTTCGTGACACGCCGCGGGACCTCGCTGTACACGACGAGGGACCTCGCGTACCATCTGCGCAAGATGGAACGGTGCGACCGCGCGATCAACGTCCTCGGGGAAGATCAAAAGCTGAGCTTCCAGCGGCTGAAGGCGACCTTCCAGCTCATGGGCATCGACTGGGCCCCGGAGACGATCTACTACGCGTTCGTCAGCCTTCCCGAGGGCCGCATGTCGACGCGCAAGGGAATCGTCGTCTACGTCGATGACCTCATCGACGAAGCGATTGAGCGCGCCTTCGCGGAGGTCTCGCGACGCCGGGAAGACCTGTCCGAGCCACGACGGCGGGCGATCGCCGAGACGATCGGCCTGGGCGCCCTCCGCTACAACATCGTCCGCGTTCAGGCGGAGAAGGCGATCACGTTCCGGTGGGAGGACGCCCTGAATTTCGAAGGGAACTCCGCCCCGTTCCTGCAGTATGCCCACGCCCGGGCCTGTAGCATCCTCGCGAAGGCGGGCGACCTGAGCCCCGGAGAGCCGCGGTTGCTCCTGCATCCGCAAGAGCAACGACTCCTCCGTTGGATCGCCAAGTTCCCATCCACCGTGCGCGACGCGGCGGACAGCCGACGCGTGCACGTGGTCGCATCGTTCGCCTCCGATTTCGCATCCCAGTTCAACCAGTTCTACCGGGACTGCCCGGTGCTCACCGCCGAGCCTCCGGCCCTCCGAGACACCCGGGCCTCGCTCGTCGACGCGGCCCGCATCGTGTTGCACAACGGGCTAGACTGCCTCGGGGTCACGGCTCCAACGGAGATGTAGGCCGAAGCCGCCGGGGATGCTAGAGGCGCTTCTTCTCTTCCTTGACTTCCCGCCTCGGCTTCCTCTCCTCTTCGCCGCCCTTCTCCCCGCGGCGGCCCCGAAGCGGACGCCATTCACCGGCCTTGACTTTCCGGCGGAAGTACATCGCGAAGACGAACAGGACGATCACGCCGATGACCGCCCCCGCGATCGCATAGGGCTGCCACCACGGCTGGCGCACGTTGATTGGCGTGGAGACCTTGTTCTCCGGGGTGATCCACGTGTACGGCTCCGACTTGTCGAAGACATAAACCTGCAGGGTCTTGTTTCCTTGACCGTAGAGGCGGACGGTGAACACGAGCTTCACCGTGGAGTCGGAGGCGATCGTATTACCGGTCGGGTTCCCATTCTTGTCGAACCACTCCGCCTGACTGGGGACCACGTGGGTGACGCCACCGCTGATCGTGCGGACCTCGGCCGTGACGTTGCCGGCCGACGCCCGGCCCGGTTTGTTCGTCACGTTCACCGTGACGGTGACGAGATCCCCTTCCGCAGGGTCTGCGGGCGTGACCTTCAACGTCCCCGCTTCGATGCGCAGGTCGGCGTGGAGCAACGGGTCGATCTGCACGTTGATGTTCCGCGACAGGTTCCCCGTGTTCGGCTTCGCCGGATCGGCATCCCGGAAGCCGCTGTCCCTCACCGACAGGGTGACCTTGTAGCTGTTGTTCCACTCGAGCCAGGCGAAACTTACGTTCATGCCGTACAGAGTGTGGTTCGTCTGCGTCGCGTTCCCCGTGATGGGACCCGGGATTGTCCAGGTATAGGTCAGGGTCGCGTTCGTGTTGTAGTCGTCCGTCGTCCTCGACGCGTTCAGGGCGATCGTCCGCTGCTCGATCGGGCTCGTGATCAGGGCCCAGTCCTTCGACGGATCGAGGATGTCGAACGAGGGAACGGGTGCCTTCGTGTCATTTACCTGCGCGGTCATCGTCGCATTCGCGCCTTTCCAGCCGACGCTGTCCGTGACCGTGAGGTTCACCTTGAACAATCCGGGTTTGGTGAAGGTCCAGTCCACGATCCGGCCAACCTTGTCGGTGACCCGATCCCCGTTGAAGTCCCACGCGTATCCGGAATCGAGGATCTTCCCGTCCTTGTTGGGAGTGTCCAGATAGGCGAGGTCCGTCGACTGGGCGCCGTCGAAGCGAATGGTGATGCCCTCGTCCACCTTGAGCTTCATGCCGTTCGCGCTCCCGCCCCCCGTTCGATTCGTGTGGATTCGCGCGATCGGGAGCTGGTCGTCGGACCAGATCGTCATGTTGCGGTACGAGAGGTTGCCTCCTCCTTCCCGCATCGTCAGGTTCACGATGTATTGCCCGCTCTGCAAGTACTTGTACGTCGATGTAATGTTCCAGCCGGTGGCGATCGGGGTGAAGCGCCAAGTGAAGTTGTTGTTCGAGGCCGGGCCGTTCGGGTCGAAACTGGCCCCCGCGCTGAACGTGATCGTCGTATTGTTGGCCACGTAGGCCTGGTAGTTCGTGAAGGTCGCGTTGACGACGTAGAACTTGCCGGCGGGGGCGATCACATTCCCTCTCGCGACGCCTTGTAGGGACTGGGAGACGATCATCCGATATTGGTAGGTCGCCGGCGCGGGCGGGAGCCCCGTCCACACGCCCGGGTCGACCGTGACCGTCGTGTAGTTCGAGATCGTCACGGGCGCGCCGGCCGGACTAATCGTGGACGGCGTCGAGTTCAGTTCGTACTTCTTCGGGAAGGAGACAAAGTACAGGTAGTCCTGGTACACGGACACGTTCTTGTCCGGGATCATCGTGAGGTTCACGAAGTAGGTCTTCGCCCCGTTCGCGATGTACGGCGGCGCTCCCTTGATCTTGTACTGCGCCGTGGTGTTGATCCAGACCTTCGCGTTCGGGGTGCCGAGCGTGTTGCTCATCGAGAGGGCGAACGACGAGAGCGTGGAGTTGTAGGACCGCGAGTTGGTCGTGAAGAAGCCGTCCGTCGTCACATACCCAGGCCCTTTTGCGGTGAGCCAATTCTGGAAGGCCGTGATTTCTGGTGCGCTAAGCGTTCCGTCCCCGTTCCCGAGGGTCGCATCGATCTGGAGCCGAAGATTCCGCAGGCTCGGCGGATCGAGGCCCGGCAGCGTGCTGTCGGCATTGAGCGTCACGTTCCGCCACACGGTCACGTTGTTCCAATCCGCCGCGCCGTACAGGACGGTCGTGGTGTACTGTTCCGGCGTCGCGGGCTGCAAGTTCACGTCGATGAGGGTGGGCGTTCCGGTCACGGTGACGGACTGACTCAAAGACCGGTATCCGTTCGCGTCGACGATGAGGGTGTAGGGTCCGTTGGGCGTCCGTGCAGTCTCGAATTGGTAGAGGCTTCCGCTCACGGTGCCGGGGATGAGCCGAGAGATGCTCGTGTTCGCCGCCGACGGATTGTATAGCCAAGCCACGACGCCGGCGCTGAGGGGCACGTTGAACGGATCTCGGACGTGCCCGAAGAGGACGCTCGTCCCCGCGAGGGTCACGGTAACCGACGACTGAGCACTCACGTCGACCGAAGATTCGACCGTCGCGAAGGCAGACGCCGACGACCGCAACGTGAAGACGGCCGGCCAGAGCGTGAGGTTGACGACGCCCGTCGTGCCCGTCGTCCCTTGCGTGACGAGCTGGATCCGCCCGGTCGGGTTCGTCGGCTGGTAGGCCGCCACGGTCGCTCCCCGGATCGGGGAGCCTCCGCTCATGACCGTCACCGCGAGGACCTTCGGGTTCGGCGGCGACACGTACTGAGTGAGGCAAAGGTCAATCGACTTCGTGGTCGTCCCATCGAAGCGGACGGGCGTCGTCGTCGAGCCGCTGTACCAACCGGACCGGTTCACGGAGACCGTGTAGCTCGCGGTCGGCGGCTGGTTGAAGACGTAGGAGCCACCGCCATCCGTCGTGGTCGTCACCGGCGGCACGATCCCGTTGACGTCGACCAGGGTGACGGTCGCGGAGTCGACGAAGGGGAGCGGCCCACCGCACGTACTGACGACCCCGACGATTTGGGCAGCCCCCCGGGCCGTCAACGGGACGAGCGCGGCGATGCCGAGGAACAGGACGAGGAGGATTGCGAATAGCTGCAATCCGCGGGGGGCTCGGCGATGCATGCGAGGTTCTCCTCGTTCACCTAGGAATCCGACCCGTCACGGAACCCGGTTGCGGGGCCGGAGAATGCGGCGAATTGAGTGACGGTATATAAGAGTAATGGGAGAGATTTCGAACCGGCTCCTCCGAGCAAAAATCGATAGGGCTCCGGCCCTTCCGCGGTCCCGTGGCCTCGTCCGTCCAGTTCGCCGCGGCGACGGCCGTCTTCCTCCTGACCTACGTGCTGATCTCGCTGCGCACCGTCCGCCGGTTCCCGATCGAAAAGCCCGCGGTCGCCATGCTCGGCGGCGCGCTGATGCTCCTGCTCGGCGTGCTCTCGCCCCTCGAGGCGGTCCTCGCCATCAACCTCGATGTGATCCTCCTCCTAATCGGGATGATGGTCCTCGTGTCCGGACTCGAGGTCTGCGGGTTCTTCGATCTCGTCTCGTCCCGGATCGCGGCCCGGGCGAAGAGCCAGCTTTCCTTCCTGACGTGGCTCATGATCGCGACAGCGGCCCTTTCTGCCCTCGTGCTCAATGACGCCATTGCACTCCTTGTGACCCCCGTCGTCATCCGGAGTGCGCGGTCGCTGAAGGTCAACCCCGTACCCTATCTGGTCGCCGTGGCCATTGCCGCCAACGTCGGCAGCGTCGCCACGGAGGTCGGGAATCCCCAGAATGCCTACATCGCGATCCGCTCCGGGATTCCGTTCCTGACCTTCACCGTCTATCTTCTCCCGGTGACGATCGTCTGCCTGGCGATCGCCATCGCGGGGGTCCGGCTCGCGTTTCGGAGGGATCTCGCCGCTCCGATCGCCGGCGAGGTCGCCGCGCCGATCGTCCCCCTCCAGCGGCGAGGGTTGACCCTCACGTTCGGGGTCGCAGTCGTCGTCGCCGCGGCCTTCCTGGCCTCTCCCCATCCCGATTGGCTGCCCCTCATCGCCCTGATCGGCGGTTCCATCGTCCTTTTCTTCCTCCCCTTCGTCTCGACCGTCACCGCGCGATCCCTCATCGCCAAGGTCGACTGGAGCATCATCCTCTTCTTCGTCGGCCTGTTCCTCCTCCTGGCCGGCGTCCGCGCCTCCGGGCTCTCCGCCGCGATCCAGGGCGCGTTCACGTCCGCGCTGGGCGGGCAGGCCGGTGGACTCGCCTGGCTCGTCGGCCTGTCCTCCCTTCTTTCGAACCTGATCAGCAACGTCCCCGCGGTCTTGCTCCTCGCGGAGGTCGTCCCGCAAGGCTCGACCCAACTTTGGCTGGCGCTCGCGGCGAGCTCGACCTTGGCCGGCAACGCGACGATCCTCGGCGCGGCGTGCAACGTGATCGTCGTGCAGGTGGCGTCCCGCGAAGGCGTCTCCGTGACGATGAGGGATTTCGTGAAGGCCGGCCTGCCGGTGACCGCCGCGACGTTGATCGTGTCGACGGTCCTCATCGCCCTCTTGGTGCCCGCCTGAGCCGAAGTCTTATGGATTCCCGGATACCTTGGCCGGGCCGTGGGACGTAGGACAGACTTCCCGGTCGAGCGCGTTCGGATGACGGATCGTCTCGTGCGGTCCGGCTACATCCGACGGCCGAGCGTTCGGGCCGCGTTCCTCGCAGCGCCCCGCGAGGCCTTCGTGCGACCGGAGGACCGGGACGAGGCCTATCAGGACGTCCCCCTGCCGATCGGATCCAGCCAGACGATCTCGGCGCCGTCGATGATCGCGATCATGCTCGAGGAAGCGTCCCTCGAACCGGGAGAGCGGGTCCTCGAGATCGGGACGGGCTCCGGCTACCATGCCGCGCTCCTTGCGGCGATCGTGGGCGCGAAGAACGTCGTTTCTATCGAGAGGCACGCCGGCCTCGCCGGACGAGCGAAGGCGAATCTCGCGGCAACGGGTTTCCGGGAGGTCGCCGTGGTCGTCGGCGACGGCAGCCTCGGCTACCCGGAAAGGGCCCCCTACGATTGCGTCATGGCCACGGCGGGCGCCCCCCGGATCCCGGACGCTTGGCCGGGACAGCTCGCCCCACGGGGTCGCATCGTCGCGCCGATCGGCGCCTCGGCACACGGTCAGGTCCTCGTGATCGCCACGCGGGGGCCGGAGGGGCGCCTCGAGGTCCGCGAGGGCACCCCATGCGCCTTCGTCCCGCTCATCGGGGCGCAGGCCTGGCCGGCCTAGCTCAGGCGCCCGGGGTCGAACGGCCCCAGGCCTCGTCGGGCAGGGTCTTGTACAGAGGATCGTCGGGCCGGCTTTCCTCGACGGACAGGATCCGATCGATGTCCCGGTCGTTCAGGGACCAGTAGAAGATCCTCCAATTGCGGCCGTCCAGGAGCGGGACCGTCTCCCAAAAGGTCTGGAGGAGCCCGGCATCGGCCAGGTTGTAGAACAGTTTGCGGTCCTCCGGCTGGATGACGTTGTCGATGATTTGGCTCGCGAACCCGAAGTAGCTCATGACCGTGCGGGCCTCGTTCAGGGCCTCCGCGGTCGTCCCGCCCAGGCGCCTCTCGATGGCTCGCGCCAGTTTTCGGACGGTGATCATTTCTCGCACCACACTCCATGTATAATTGGGCCTTCGTCGGCCTTATAGATTTGCCGGATTGTCGCCGCATTTCCCGGAGCCTGACGAGGCCGCGGGAGGCACCCGGCCCGCCTCCTTCGCCACGTTATTTTTATCGAGAGTGAATATGGCGGAACACCCTTTAAGGGGTCCCGGGGACGTCGGTGAAGCGGAAGATTCCGATGAAGCGGAAGTCCGGAAAGCCGATTGTCGACCTGGAGAAGGAACCCGCCGTCGTCCACTTCAACGTCGGTTCGGGATATGTCAGCTACCTGGAAAGCGACGCCGACAGCCAAACCCCGCGCGTCAAGAGCGTCGTCATCTCGAGGGAGCCGGCGTAGGTTTTCCTCGCCCGCGGACTATTTTGAATAGCTTCGGTGTCGGCCGGCCGCGCCTTTTGCTTGGCGATGACCGGGTGGCCGGAGTGGACCGAGTGGGATTTGAACCCACGGCTTCCGCCTTGCGAAGGCGGCGATCTTCCGCTGATCTATCGGCCCAGCATCGCCCCGCACATCGGGGGCCCGCAAATAGATTTCGTCTGCGGCCCGCAAGGGGATTACGAGGGCGCCCGGAAGAGCCGCACCCCGGTCCGTCGAATCCGATGTGGCCTGGCCGACGGGTCAATCCTTTAAGAGCATCGGGCATGTGCGATGGCGCGGCGACATGAGCCTTCGTTTGTTCAACACGCGGACGCGGCGCAAGGACCTGTTCGTGCCGCGGATGCCCGGCGTCGTGAAGATGTACGTCTGCGGGCCGACGACGTACGACTACAGCCACCTGGGACATGCCCGTTCGTACATCGCGTTCGACACCGCCCGCCGGTACTTGGAGTCGCTCGGCCTCCGGGTCGCCTACGTGCAGAACTTCACGGATATCGAGGAGGTGATCATCCAGCGGGCGGCGCAAGCGGGGAAGCCGCCGCTCGAGTTTTCGCAGTTCTTCATCGATGCTTTCCTAGAGGACATGCGGGCCTTGAACGTCCGGCCGGCGACCCACTATCCCAAGGTCACGCAGCACATCCCCGACATCGTGGCCCTCGTCCAGCGGTTGATCGACCGCGGCTACGCCTACGCCGTCGACGGGGAGGTATACTTCCGGACGAGGAAGGCGAAGCACAGCTTCGGGATCCTCTCCCATCGGAAAGTCGAGGATATCGTCGTGGAGCCCATGTCGCAGGCCGGCAAGAAGGAAGACCCGCTGGATTTCGCCCTCTGGAAGCGATCGAAGGAGGGCGAGCCGTCGTGGCCGAGCGCCTGGGGACCCGGGCGGCCCGGGTGGCACGTCGAGTGCAACGCCATGGCGTTCAAGTACCTCGGCGCGCCCCTCGATATCCATGGGGGCGGCCTCGACCTGATGTTCCCCCACCACGAGAGCGAAGCGATGATCTGCGAGGGGGCCTGGGGCGTCGACTGGTCGCGAACCTGGATGCACAACGGGTTCCTCACGCTGGAACGGGAGAAGATGTCGAAGAGCCTCGGCAACTTCGTGACGATTCGGGAGGTCTTGCGGGACTATCCCGGGGAAGCCGTCCGGCTCTGTCTGCTGAAGAGCCATTACCGCGAGAATGTCGAGTACGACGAAGCCCTCCTCGCGCGAGCGAAGGGGCAGTGGGGGGCGATGCGCGGGGCGATCGCGTCGGCCAAGGGCGCGGGGGGAACGGGGACCGACGGCAAGGTCGCCGCCGTATTGGCGCGGACGCAATCGGCGTTCCGCGACGCGATGGACGATGACCTGAACACGCAGGATGCCGTCCGGTCGCTGCAGCGGATGACCGAGGCCCTCGCCGCGTTCGGGGGCGTCTCGGCGGAGGAAGGTCGCGCCATCGTGAGCGTCTATCGGGAGTGCGGTCGGGTCCTCGGCCTCTTCGCGGATCTCGGATGATGACACGTCAACGAGGACGTGGCGGAAGTCTTTTATCGAAGCCCCGCATGGACGAATTCCCTCGGTGGGAGCTCTCTGGCGGAATTCAAAGCGGTCATCGCAGATCCCAAGGACGGCAAGTCGTACAAGCGGGACATCACCGGGCACTACGCCAACGCCTTGATCGGCAAGAAGCTCGGCGACGACCTCGACGGCCTGTACGTCGGCCTGCCCGGCTACAAGCTCCAGATCACCGGAGGGAGCGACAAGGACGGCTTCCCGATGCGGTCCGACCTGCCGGGGCCGCGGCGGAAGGGCCTCCTGGTCAGCGGGGGCGTCGGGTTCCATCCGCCGCGCCCGGGGATCCGGAAGAAGAAGACGGTCCGCGGGAACACGGTGTCGCCGGACATCCTGCAGCTGAACCTGAAGATCGTCCAGCGCGGGCCGAAGTCGATCGACGACGCGTGGCAGGAGCAGGCGCGATGAAGGTCCCGGGCCAGCCGGAGGTCAACATCGGCGTCGTCGGACATGTCGACCATGGGAAGTCCACCTTGACCGAGCGGCTCACGGGGGAGCGGACGGACCGACACAGCGAGGAGATCAAGCGGGGCATTTCGATCCGCCTCGGCTACGCGGACATGGCGATCTACAAATGTCCGAAGGACGCGGAGCCCGCCGCGTACCAGACCACGGAGGTCTGCAAGACCCACAACGTGAAGGGCGAGCTCCAGCGCATCGTTTCCTTCGTCGACTCGCCAGGGCATGAGACGCTCATGGCCACGATGCTGAGCGGGGCCGCGATCATGGACGGCGCCCTGCTCGTCATCGCGGCGAACGAGGATTGCCCGCAGCCGCAGACGAAGGAGCATCTGATGGCCCTCGGCATCATCGGCGTCGACAAGATCATCATCGTGCAGAACAAGATCGACATCGTCGACCCGAAGCAGGCGGAGGAGAACTACAAGCAGATCCTCGCGTTCGTCAAGGGCACCGTCGCGGAAGGCGCGCCGATCGTCCCCGTGAGCGCGCATCACGACGTCAACCTGGACGTCCTCCTGATGATGATTCAGAAAGTCATCCCGACGAAACCCCACGACGAGACGAGGCCCGCGCGGATGTACGTCGCCCGGTCCTTCGACGTGAACCAGCCCGGCATTTCCCCGGAGAAGATCGTCGGCGGGGTCATGGGCGGCAGCCTGATCCAGGGCCGGACAAAAGTCGGGGAGGAGATCGAGATCTCTCCGGGGAGGCAGGTCACGGTCGGGAACCGGACGGAATGGAGGAACCTCACGACCTCGATCCGATCCCTCCATAGCGGAGGCGCCCCGCGGAAGGAAGTTCGGCCGGGCGGACTCATCGCGATCGGCACGAACCTCGATCCCGTCCTGACGAAAGCGGACGGCCTCGTCGGCCGCGTCGTCGGACCCCCCGGGTCGCTCCCCGAGGTCGTGATGAAGATGTCCGTCGAGGTGAACCTCCTCGAGCGGGTCGTGGGGGTGCCGGAGGAGTTGAAGGTCGAGGGGATCAAGACCTCGGAGCCGCTCATGGTGTCCGTCGGGACCGCCACGACGGTCGGCGTCGTGACGTCGGCCCGGGAGAACCGCGCGGACATGGCCCTCAAGATCCCCGTCGTCGCCGAGCTCGGCCAACGGGTCGCCGTGTCCCGTCGCATCGGCGGAAAGTGGCGACTCATCGGGTATGGCGTGATCAAGTAGGCGGTTAGGCAATCCGAATTCGACCAGGCCGGTCATCCATTTCGTGCAGATTCACGAAACAGACTCGTTCGGCTCCCTGCGGCTCCGAAGGTTTCCGTTTTCGTGCAGATGCACGAAAGTTCACCCGATCGTCGCGGGAGTCTTTTCGTGGTCGATGCCTGCGTGCGACAGGAATCCGTCAATTTCCGCCACCAGAGTTTGGCGGACGAACAAGACAGATTGGCCGAGATATCGGACGCCTTCCTTCTCGACGAAACCCGGGTATCGGTAAGTTCTCCCATTGGCCCGAGTCGTGTCGCCGTAGACGAATCGATAAACGTGTGCCGTGGTCGGGCGATCCTTGCTGTCCACGTCCCATGTGACGATGAAGCCGGACTCGCGCGACCTTTGCCTCCCCTTGCGCACCCGGGCCATGGTGGTTTTCCGGACCATGCAAATCCTCTTTCGTGTAAATACACGAAATGCGGACCTCGGGTTCAATCCTCCCTCGGGAGAGCAGCGAAAGTGAAATTCCCGCGAGGTTTGCCCATCGACTTCTCTGGCCTTCACACGATACGGCCAAGAGGAAGGGCCCCCATCGCCAGACTCGAATGCGCGTCCTCCACCGCGACCCGAAAACGGGAGAGATCAAGGTCCGCGTGGAGAACCCCGACGACCTGTGGCATCTCCACAATCTCCTCCAACCCGGCGATCTCGTCTGCGCCTCGACGTACCGGCGGGAGGACGTGAAGACGGACAAGCTTCGCCCGGAACGTGGCGAGAAAGTCCGCGTCACGCTCACGATCCGCGTCGAGGACGTCGAGTTCCAGGCCTTCTCGGACCGACTCCGGGTCTCCGGGGTCATCGTCGAAGGTCCCCAGGACCTCGGCCGACATCACACCCTGAACGTCGGCGTCGAGGACATCCTGTCGATCATCAAGACGTGGAAATCCCACGAGCTCCGGCGAATCGACGAGGCCGTCGCGGCCGCGCAGAAGCCCCTCGTGGCGTTCCTGTCCCTCGACGACGAGGAGGCCCTGATCGCCCAGCTGCGGCAATATGGAGTCCGTGAGCTGTCGACGGTCCGGGCGCCGGGGCACGGCAAGATGTTCCCCTCCGGAGACGCGCGGACCGCCTTCTTCGACGACATCCTCGTCCAGCTGCGGGCCACGGAGGTCGGGGAGGCGCTGGTCCTCGTCGGGCCCGGCTTCACGCGGGAGGCCTTCGTCGAGTACCTGAAGGCCCGCGATCCTCCCTTGGCGGCGAAGGTCCACGTCCATGGCACCGCGCATGCGGGGATGCAAGGGATTCAGGAGGCCCTCCGGGCGGGCGTCGGCGCCAAGGTATTCGGAGAAAGCCGGGTCGGATACGAGACGCAGCTCGTGGAGAAGCTCCTCGAGGCGATCGCCACGGACCGTCCGGTCGCCTATGGCCCGGCGGAGGTGCAGGAGTCGGCGGACGCCGGCGCGATCGAGACCCTCCTCGTGAGCGATGCCGTCGTACGCAACCCGGGGATCGAAGAGCTCATGCGGACCGCCGAGTCGGCCCGCGGAACCGTCGTCCTAGTGAGTCGCCACCACGAGGCGGGCAAGAAGCTCGAAGCGCTCGGGGGCATCGCCGCCCTCCTTCGGTTCGCGATCAAGTGACTCGTTCCCGGTCCTGTGGAAAAGCATAGTTCCAACGGAGGGATGCCCATGTCCGGAGCCATGAGGGACCCGGTGCCGACGGCGAAGGGGAAACTCCCCGTCCTCGGTTACCGTTTGTTCTGGGAATCCTTCGGCTCGCCGGATCGTGGCACCGTCCTCTGCCTGCACGGCGGCCCGGGGGTTCCCCACGGATACCTCACCTGCCTCGCGGACCTCACCTCGTTCGGCTATCGGATCGTCTTCTACGACCAGCTCGGGGTCGGCAAGAGCGACCGGCCTCGAGGGACGTCCCTCTTCACGATCGAGCGCGCCGTCGAGGAAGCCGAGGGCGTCCGGAAGGCCCTAGGGCTCGGGAGGATCCACCTGCTGGGGAACAGCTACGGCGGCATGCTCGCGCTTGCCTACGCGATCATGTATCAACGTCATTTACGGAGCCTCGTCGTCGCGAGCGGGCTTCCGAGCGTGCCGGTCGCGAACGCGGAGCTCCGCCGTCTCGTGCGGACCTTGCCGAGCCGGGTCCAGCGGACGATCGAACGGCTCGAGCGTGAGGAGGCCTTCGACAATCCCACGTACGCGCGAGCCGCGATGGCCTTCTACCGCCGCCACATCTGCCGCCTCCCGACGTGGCCTCGCGAGCTTACGCGGGCGATGGGGGAACTCAGCCAGCCCGTCTACCGGACCATGTGGGGGCCCAGCGAGTTCGCGGTCCAAGGCTCCCTCCGCTACTGGGACATCACGGATCAGCTGCCGGCGATCAAGGTGCCCACGCTCATCACCGGCGGAAAGTACGACGAGATCACCCCGCGCATCGCCCGAAGCATCCATCGAGGGATTCCCGGCTCGAAGATCGTGATTTTTCCGGAGAGCTCGCACCTCCCGATGCTGGAGGAACGGGAACGGTACATGCGCACCGTGGGCAATTTCCTTCGACGTCACGACGGCCGTTGAGATCGACCCGCTTCCGGCCCGCCGTCGAATCGACCTCACGCCCGGCCGCGGGACTCGCCTCGCACAATCCCCGCCGCGATCAGATGGGCGATCCGGAGCGGTTCCGGGAGGACCCCCCGCACGATCGTGAGACGGAGGGCTTCGCGCACGGCCTCCCGGTCCGTGCCCACGTAGGAGATCCAGACGGAACCTTGGCCGAGGCGGACCGACTCGACCCGATGGCGGCGCATGAGACGCAGCCGGTCCGCCCAGTCGTCGAAGCGGCGTCGAAGGGCCGTTTCAATCGCCGCCAGGTCCGGCTTCCGGCGGGTCACCGTCACGACCGGACGGCCCACTTTCTCATGCAACGAGTCCACGTCGATCACGTTGAACCCGCCGACCGCGGTCCCGTCGATCAGGATCATCGCGAGGCCCGCTCGGTAGCGAGAGCCCGCCACCATCGAGGCGATCCGGTCCGTGGCGTCGTGGCCGTCGACCTCCGCGATCGTCGTGAGGACGCCCTCGATGTACGACGGCGCTTGGATGACGACCCCCACGACCGGGACCGATTCGTCGGAGAAATGGAAGGGAGCGTCGTCGATCCCGAGGAATCGGGACTTGGCCTTCATTCGTCACATCAACTTGAGGCCGCCCGTCACCTGATCGACGAGGGCGTTCGGTCCCGGGCCGATGCCCACGCAGGTCACGGTCCCCGGCGGGAGCTCCGTGAGGCCCGCGTCCTCGACGAGCGCCGCGGTCAGGCCGACCGAGCGCGCGCGGTTGCGAAGGGCCTGGAGGTCGCCGACCGTGCCACCCTTCACGACGACCTTCTTCTGTCCTTCCGCCCACCAGTCCGCGAACCACTTGCGGTGGTGCGTCCGCGCCTCGAACGCCGCCATGACCGCGGCGTGGGCGACCTGCACCGCGAGCTTGCCCCGCGACAGCTCGAGGTCCGAGCGGACCGCGATCACGAGCTTGTGGTCCATGCGCTCGCCCCGTCAATACAGCTCCGCCGCCCGTTCCTCTTCGAGCTGCTTCAGCTTCGCCTCGATCGCCTTGAGTTCCACGCGAGAGCGGTCTCGGACCTCTTCGTAATGAGAACGGGCGCCGGCCGACTGCATCCGCATCCGACGTTCCGCGTCCTTGATCGTGCGGCGCAGGCCCTCCCGTTTCTCCGCGAGTTCTTGGAGCTGCAACCGGACGCGATGGTCCCGTTCCTCTTCCGTCAGCAGTTCGCCGGGCCCGGGTTTCGGGACCCGCGCGAGGGACGGATGCACCTTCGCCATCCAGGGGTAGGCGCCGCGCCACCAGCCGAGGGCGAAGAAGGCGAGTGAGAGGCCGATCAGGCCGCCCGCGATGTTCGGCCCGACGACGTAGCCGAGGCCCGTGCCCTCGTTGACGCCGAGGGAGTTCAGGAAGAACGACCAGAAGACCGTCACCGCGATCGAGAGGACGAGGCCGAGCGTGAGCCGGTAGAGGCCGTCGTACTCCCGGTCTAGCTCCCCTTTGCGAGGGTACAGGGCGTTGATGAGGAGGTATCCCGGCAGGAAGAAGAGGAGGATGAGGGCCCCGATCACGCGCGCCGTCGCGGCGATGGCGCCGAGGACATCGTCCGGCAACGCGAGTTCACCGGCCGGAGTCTATTTGAAGGTTGTGCGGCGGACGATTCTCGGAGGGAAAGGCTTAGGCCGAGGCATAGGGCATCGGCTCCGCGGCGGCATGAAGACGGACCGCGGTCGCATCAAGACGTACGTCCGGAGCTTGGACGACATCCTCGGAGGCGGGCTCCCCGCGGGGTTCGTGGTCCTCCTCAACGGCGCGCCGGGGACGATGAAGTCGTCGTTCGCCTTCTCGATCCTGTACCAGAACGCCCTCCGGGAGGGCCGCAAGTCGGCCTACTTCACGCTGGAGCAGGGCAAGGGCCTGACCTTGGAGCACATGGCTTCCCTCGGGATGACGGATCCCGCGGCCAACGCGAACATCACGACGCTCGACATGGGGAACATCCGGAAGAATTTGAACTACCTCCAGGGGCGGGGCACGTGGCTCGACTTGTTCAAGATGTACTGTACGAACGCGATGAAGGCCGATTCCCACACCGTGCTCGTCGTCGACTCCCTCGACGTCCTCGAGGCGATGGCGAAGATGGAGGACCGGCGGTCCGAACTGTACTTCCTCTTCGAATGGTTGCGGAGCCTCGGCCCGCTGATCCTGCTGATCTCCGAAAAGCCTCTTGGATCCGGGACGGGCATGCATGCGCCGGAGGAGGCCTACCTCGCGGACGGGATCATCACGTTCGAGATGCAACCGACGTCGGACCTGTTCGTCCAACGACGGCTCCGCGTGGTCAAGATGCGGTCGACGAAACACGAGACCGGGTATTACGCTCTGTCCTTCGACGACGGCGGCTTCGAGATCACCCGCGCGGTCACCGGGCCGTCGTAGGATGGCCGACGGTCCGCCCGGATTTCGAACCCGATAATGTCACGTCCGGGAATGTCCCCGGTAGGCCTTTATACGGGCCGGGAGGATGGCTTCGCGTCCGCACGGCCCCCCAGGTCGAGGCGGTTCAGTCGCCCACCGGTGACCCATGGCCCAGACGACCCGCCCGGAGGTCCCGAGGCCGAGCGGCGCCCCCCCGTTCGCCGTCCTCGTGATCGACGGAAACGAGGAACACCAGATCCTCAGCGTCGCCGCCCTCACGCGGCGCGGCGGCCTCGTCCGCACGGCCGCCTCGGGGAGGCAGGCCCTGCAACTGGCGATGGGGCAGCACTTCGACGTCCTCGTCATCGGCAGCAAGCTCCGCGATTCGACGGGAGTCGAGGTCCTTCAACTCCTCGCGGAGCGATTCCCTGCGATCCCCAAGATCTTCGTCGTCCCGCCCGATGGGGAAGAAGCCGCCCTTCAGGCCTTGAAGTCGGGGGCGACGTCCTATATCGTCAAGACGCCGCGGTACACCGAGCTCCTGCCGGCCATCGTCCTGGAGATCGTCGCCGAGTCGAAGGCCCGGAAGCAGCTCGCGCAATCGGAACAGACCCAGGCGAAGGCGGTGACGGAGAAGCGGTCCGCCGAGGAGCGATTGTCGCAGAGCGAGAACCGGCTTCGGCTGATCCTCCAGCAAGCCCCGGTCCTGCTGTGGAGCACGGACGGGGACCTCCACGTGACGTCGGCCATGGGCGGCGGGTTCCGGACCCTCGATACGTCGCGGAGCCAAGAGCGGGGCCTCACCCTCTTCGACTACTTCAGCGTCCGCGACGAGGACGTGGAGCCGATCGCCTCCCACCGTCGGGCCCTCGGCGGGGAGCGGGTCGCGACGCAGATCGAGTGGCAGGGACGGACCTACGACGTGCACATCGAACCCCTCCGATCATCGGAAGGGGCGATCATCGGGACCCTCGGCGTCGCGTTCGATGTCTCCGAACGCACGCGGACCGAGGAGACCTTGCGGCGAAGCGAGGAGCGCTTCCAGCTGCTCGGACGGGCGACGAGCGACGTCGTCTGGGACTGGGACCTCCAGACGGATGGGCTCTGGGCCAACGAGAACTTCTCCAAAGTCTTCGGCTACCCCGCCGAGGAGATCGAGCCCACCGGCGCCTGGTGGACGGACCACCTGCATCCCGAAGACCGCGAACGGGTCGTCACGAGCATCGACGAGGTCGTGCGGGGTGGCGGTTCTGTGTGGACCTCGGAATACCGGTTCCGCCGCCGGGACGGGACGCACGCGACGGTCGTGGACCGGGGCTACGTGCTCCACGATTCCGCCGGCCATCCGATCCGCGTCATCGGCTCCGCGATGGACGTGACGAAACGGCGCAAGACGGAGGCCATCCAGTCCGCGATCTACCGGATCTCCGAAGCCGCGAACAGCGCGAAGGATCTCCCGGAACTGTACGGTCAAATTCATAGGGTCGTCGGCGGGCTCATGCCGGCCACGAACTTCTACATCGCCCTGGTCGACGACAAGCGGGAGACCCTCGAATTCCCGTACTTCGTCGACGAAGAGGAGGGAGCGCCCCGGCCCCAGAAGTTGGGCCGTGGACTGACGGAGTACGTGCTGAGGACCGGCCGTGCGGTGCTGGCCTCCCCCGAGGTCTTCGACCGTCTCATCCGCGACGGAGAAGTCGTCCTGGTCGGGCCACCCTCCGTCGACTGGGTCGGCGCGCCGCTCACGAGCCAAGGCAAGACGATCGGCGTGATCGTGGTCCAGAGCTACGCGGAGGGCGTGCGCTTCTCCGAGGAGGACCGGAACGTCCTCAACTTCGTAGCCGAACAGATTGCCAATGCGATCGACCGGAAGCGGACCCAGGAACGGCTCCTCGAGCGGGAACGCCTCGCGACGATGGGCCAACTGGCGAGCTTCATCGGTCATGAGCTGAATACGCCCCTCACGAGCATCTCTCTCCTAGCCTCGGCGGCCCGCAAGCGGGTGAAAAGTTCGTTTGTCCTCGAGAAACTGGACAAGATCGACGCGGAACGACGGCGCGCCGCGGAGATCATCCGCGCACTCCTGGGCCTCTCGAAGACGCGGGACATTACGATGGAGCCGACCGATCTGCGCTCCATCGTCAGAGCCGCGGTGGAGAGCGAACGGCAAAAAATGAAGCCGGGCGTGACCCTTGAGGTCGACCTGGGTGAGAAAGAGGCGCGGGCTAGGGTGGATCCCCCGCAGATCCAAGAGGTCGTCGGTGCCCTCCTGCGCTACGCGGTCGGATCGAGCGCAGGCGGGACGGTCTGGGTCCGGATCGAAGTCCGACCGGAAGGCATTGCGATCGTCGTCTCGGACCCCGCCGGCGAGTGGTCGGAAGAGGTCCGGGCGCACTTGTTCGAGCCCTACCTCGTGTCGAAAGGCGAGGGCTATGAGACCGGGCTCGGCCTGGTCCTCTCGAAGCACGTCGTCACCGGCCACGGAGGCACGATCGATGTGACCTCGGAGCCGGGCGTCGGGTCGGCCTTCACCGTGCTGTTGCCTCGAGCGGGGGCGGAATGAAAATCCTCGTCGCGGACGACGACGCGACGCTTCGAGACGAACTCGCGGGGCTCCTCAGCGAAGATGGGCATGAGGTCGTGACCGCAGCGGATGGGGCCGCGGCCCTGCAGACCGTGGACCGCGAGTCGTTTGAGGTGGCCCTCCTAGACCTCCGGATGCCGAAGGCCACCGGGCTAGACGTCCTCAACCGTCTTCGCGTCGTTCGGCCCGAGACCGCGGTGGTGATGATCACCGGCGAAGGGACGATCGATACGGCCGTCGAGGCGATGAAGGGCGGGGCCATCGATTTCGTCGAGAAGCCCTACGACCTCGAGGCGCTCCGGCGCACGTTGCACACGGTCGAGGAGGAACGCAAGGCCCGCGCCCTGCTCGGGACCGCTGGCAGTGAAGCGAACGTTGCGAGGGTCCTCGCCGACGCCGCTGGCCGGGGTGCGTTGATCGCTGTCCTTGGGCCCAATGCAGGACCGCCTCCGGCCGGTGCCCGCCTCCTCCGCATCGACGAGGAGAGTCGGCCTCCGGACATCTTCGCGCCGAAGCAATTGTACCATCTCAATTCTGCGATCGACACCTTCGTGAATGGCGTCGATCGGCCCGTGATCTTTGCCGCCGACCTCTCCCTACTGCAGTCCGTGCATGGTCCCGAGGACGTCCGGGCGTGGATCCGCCACATGAGCGGACGGTGCGCCGCGAGAGGCGGGACGTTGGTCCTTCGTTCGCGGGACCCCGAGATCGCCTCGGCGGTCGGCGGGGACGCCGAGGCCGGAGCGGCCCCCGACGGCCTCCAAGGCATGCTCGAGTCCCTCGCGAACCCGATCCGCCGCGCAGTCGTCGGGTACGTGTCCGCGTCCGGCCCCGTCGCGTATTCCGGCATCCTCAAGAAGAATTTCGTCGACTCGTCGTCGAAGCTCTCATTTCACCTCCAGAAACTTCAGACGGACGGCCTCCTCACGAAGGTCGACGCGGGCCGGTATGCGGTGACCGAATCCGGTCAGCGCGCGTGGCAGGTCGTCCGAGCCCTCTCCGAACGCAAGCATCCATCCTTGCTGTTATCGAAAACATGAAAATCGCCTCCCCTCCCGTCGGAGGCGAGCTTGTCAATCGGGCTCAACTGGGCGCTATATATCAACCGGCCTCCATCGTCTCACTCAGGAAGGACGATGATGATCCTGGCGCCGGAAAAGACGACGACGGAGGGCGCGTGCATCCTGATCGTCGACGATGACGAAGGCGTGCGCGAGAACCTCGGCGAGCTGTTCGAACTGGTTGGCTATTCCATCCTCACCGCCAGGAGCGCGACGGAGGCGCTTCAAAGGCTCGGTCAGAACAACGTGGACCTGCTCCTCACCGATTATCGGATGCCCGGCCCGAACGGCGTCGAGCTGATCGAGTCGGCGCGCCGCATGAAGCCTGGGCTCCGTGCGATCCTCATGACTGCGTTCGGCGACACCTTCACCGAAATCGAGAGCGTTCGCCGCGGAGCGATCGGCTACGTCAACAAGCCATTCGAGGCGGACGAAATCACGAATCTGGTGGCGCGAATCCTCGCGCTGCGGGGGGCCTGAACCCGATGGAGCCGCTGCAACTCAGCCAAACCGTCATGGACGAATACGCCGTCCGGATCCTCATGGGGACCTTCGAACGGCCCGTGTCGGCCCTGGAGCTCAGCCGCCGGTTCGGCATTCCAATCGCCGCCTGCTACCGGAGGATCAAAGAGCTCGAGGGTCTGGGGCTCGTCTACTGCGAGCGAGAACTGCCCTCCCGCAACGGACGGGGCCTGCAACTCTTCCGGTCCCGCTTGAAGTCGGTTCGGATCGCCTTGGAGGATGGGAACCTCTGGGCCCGCGTCGAAGTGGGCCCGCCGGGAGTCCTCGCGGCGCCGCACGGCGAAATCCGGGAGCAGACGCTGAACCTCCGCGCCGCGGTGGACTCGGCGTAGGGCTTTGTACCGGCGCCAAGATTCCGCCGCATGGTCGACGCGACGACGTCCGTCGGTCGGTTGCGGGAGCACGTGCGACAGTTCGTCCACGCGCGGGAATGGGAGCGGTTTCACACGCCCAGAGATCTCGCCATGGCGATCTCGATCGAGGCCTCCGAGCTCCTGGAACTCTTCCTATGGGGCGGCCTCGAGGCCCCGCCGGAGATGTCGTCGGAACGACGGACCACCGTCGGCGACGAACTCGCGGATGTGATGATCTACGGCCTCAGCCTCGCGAACGTCCTCGACATCGATCTCTCCGAGGCCATCGTGTCGAAACTCAAGAAGGACGAAGCGAAGTATCCGGCCGACCGCTTCCGCGGCCGGGCTCGCTGAGCGGGTCGAGCCTCAGGGACCGCCCTCGCTCCGATATCGGTCCGCCGTGACGAATCCGCCGTCGAGGCAAAGGGACCGGAGCGCCTCGTACGTGAATTCTGCGAGCGGCTCCAAATTCACGACGTCTTCCATGTTGTAGGCCAACAGGAGGTCCAAGGCGTCATCGTCTCCGCGTTCGTACGCATGCCACAGTCGGATGGCGTCGATCCCTCGCAGCCCCGTCGTCTCGTCGCTCCGGGAGATTCCCATCTCCTCCTCGATCGACTTGAGCCCTCCCGCGAAACCGAGGCGCCGAAGAGGATGGAGCAGGTCCATGTGGATCAGGTCCAGGCCGAATCGGGGGAACGCCTTCCGGAGGAAGGGCAGGTCGAACCGGGACCCGTTGAACGTGACGAGCAGCTTCGCCGGGCGGACCGCGGCGGGCAACGCCTCCAAGTTCTCTCCCTGGACGAAGGAGCGTTTCCGCCGGCCATCGTAGACGCCAACGACGGTCACTGCATGTCGCCCGAGCGACCATCCCGTCGTCTCGATGTCGAGGTAGAGGATGTGGGAGCGGAAGGCCTCGAACGCCCGCCATTGGTCTCGGGAGGGCAACTTGCGGGCGAAGTAGCGATGACGGCCGGAGCGCAGCGCCTGCTGAGACCGTTCGATCTCGTCCTCCATGCGCTTCGCGAGCCGCGGTCCGATGCGGGGAGGCCGTCGCGTTGAGGAGAAATCGTCCCACGTGTGGATCCCGGACCGCCAGAGTCGTTCCTCCGTGCGGTACCCCACTCCGTCGATGTGGACGAAGGTCTCCCGGATCATCCGCGGTGCCCGAGCCGGAAGCCCTCCCCATATCCGTTCGGGAGGGAGGGGCGAACGTGCGAGAAAGCCTAAATCGGAACGCCCCCATGGGCCGCACGTGTTCGAGGTCCGCGACCGCGACGGGCTCGCTCGGATCGGTACGATCGAGACCCGTCACGGCCGGGTGACGACTCCCGCCCTCCTGCCGGTGGTGAACCCGAACCGACCGATCGTTTCTCCCGCGGATCTCGCGAAACGGTTCCACGCGGAGATCCTGATCACGAACGCGTACATCCTCGGGAAGGGCCCGAGTCGGGACCGCGCCCTTCGGGAGGGAGTCCACGCGCTCCTGGGATTCCCCGGCGCCGTGATGACGGATTCCGGCGCCTTCCAGTCGCACGTCTACGGAGACGTCGACGTGACGAATGCGGAGGTGATCGAGTTCCAGAAGTCGATCGGCACGGACCTGGGGACGATGCTCGACGTCTTTTCCGAACCCTCCCACGATCGGGACCGGGCCTTCGCAGATATCGACGAGACGATCCACCGGGCGAAAGAGGCGGACTCCCTCCGGGGCGACATGGCGCTCGTCGGCGCGGTTCAGGGAGGCCTGCACCCGGACCTCCGCGAGCGATGCGCGCGCGAGGTGTCGTCCCTCGGCGTCTCCGTTTGCGCGATCGGCGGCGTCGTCCCCCTCCTTGAGTCGTATCGATTTCGGGATCTTGTCGGAGTCATCATCGCATCGAAGAAGGGATTGGACCCGTCGAAGCCCGTCCACCTCTTCGGAGCGGGGCATCCGATGGTGTTCCCGCTCGCGGTGCTCCTCGGATGCGACCTGTTCGACTCCGCGTCCTACGCGAAATATGCTCGCGACGGCCGCATGCTCTTCCCGGAGGGAACGCGCCGCGCATCGGAACTCCGCGAGACCGGTTGCGCGTGCCCGATCTGCACCGAACATTCCATCGGGGACATCGCCGCGAACGAGACCCTCCTCGCGGAGCACAACCTGCATGTCTGCTTCGCCGCGGTCCGCGAGGTCCGGCGGGCGATCGCGCAGGGCGACCTCTGGGAACTCGTGGAGCGTCGGGCGCGGGCGCACCCCTCCCTGCTCGGCGCGCTGCGGGAGCTCCGCCAGCACAACGCGTTCCTCGAGGAGTCGGAGCCGATCTCCCGGCGAGGCGCCCTGTACTACGTCGGACCCGAAACAGCCCATCGGCCGATCCTCCATCGGTTCCGCCGGCGGGCGATCGAACGATATCGACCTCCGCCCTCGAAGGGCCTGCTGGTCCTCCCGGAACGCGGCCGCCCGTTCTCGGAGACCTTCGCTCCGATCCTCTCGCAGGTGCTCCCTCAGGCGAATGTCCACGCGGTCGTGAAATCCCTCTGGGGTCCCGTCCCGATCGAGCTCGACCACGTGTGGCCCATGTCCCAGTCGATCGTCCCGGAGCGGCCCGACATCGAGTCCCTCGAGGCCGCGGAGGTGTTCTTCCGGGAGTGGGCCGCGGGCGCCGGCTTCGACTTCGGCGTTCTGTGGGAGGGACCGTCCACACTCGAAGATCTCCAAGCGCGCGCCCCGGGCGGCCGGGTCCCCGACTGGAAGGCCCTGCGGGTCCGCGCCACGGCCGAGTTCCAGTTCGGCCTCGGCGCCGCGGACGCCCTCCTGCGGGGGCTCATATCCTACGTCGTATCGAAGAACAACGGCAAGGTCCGCAACGTCCTCGCGGACGGAGAGCACGTCCTCTCCCTCCGGGCCGAGGACGGCCTCTTCACCCTCAAGGCGGCCGGCGCCCGGCGTCTCCGCGCGGCGTTCCCGTCGCCGCGCCTCCGCGTGATCGTCGAACCGGATTCGGTCCCGTTCCAACGGGACGGGAAGAACGTGTTCGCGGGTTTCGTCCGCGACGCCGATCCGGAGATCCGCCCGGGGGACGAGGTCCTGGTCGTTTCGCCTGAGGACGACCTCTGCGCCGTCGCCCAGGCGGCGATGAACCGGCGGGAGATGAGGGCTTTCAAGCGCGGCGTCGCGGCGCGCGTCCGCGAGGGCGTGCCTCCGCCCGCGTCCGCTCCGCGACGCTGATGCACGCCAGGTAGTCGTCGAGGGTCCGGAGCAGGCCCATCGGGCCTTCGGCGGAGGCTTCTGCGATGAGCGTGCGTCCCCGCCGGGTCGTGCGGAGGTAGCCTTCATCGTCGAGGGCGACGGCCGCGGCGACGGCTTCGGCCGATGCGGCGTCGTCGAAGGTCAAGGTGAGGCGCGCGACGGACTTCATGCGGATAGCCCCGGGCAGATTCGAACTGCCGTCGCGGGTTCCAAAGACCCGAATGCTTGACCACTACACCACGGGGCTGCGGCGGACGGATTTCTCCTGATGTATAAAGCCCATTGCGTCTCGGTGAATCAGCGGATCCAGAAGAACGCGGGGAGGTCGACGAAGCGGCATCCGTCCCAGGTCTCCGGACATGGGAACGTGATCACATCGAGCCGGTAGTAGCCGGGCTCCACCGGGACGAGGCTCGCCGAGGAGTTTTGCGTTTCGCTCCGCCACGACGCGTGGTAGGTCGCGCCGGACCCGAGCGGCATCGCGCCGCCTTCGCACCGATGATCCTCGACCCACCGCCATTCGCCTTCGATCGCGCGCGAGACGACCCACGGGGCCGAGCAGGCGAGGAAGACCGCTTCGCTCTTCCCATTGTACAACGAGAACCGGACCGTCTCTCCGATTCCATACGTGGTCCGTTCCATCTCGACGACGAGATGACCGCGTCGAGGATCGACCCGGTCGGGTCCTTGCAGGGTCGGCAGGACCAGGAGCATCGCGGCGGCGAAGGCGACCCCGAGGCCCAGCCATCGGGGGAGGGTGGGCGTGGACGGTCCTCACGAGCCTCCAAGGGAAAAGGATGCGAGGGCCCATTATCACGAGGGAGACGCTGGCGAGGGAGCCGCCGAAACGACCCCGAGGACGCGGCCTCGCAGGTCCGTCGGGTGCGCCTCCACGATCCGGACGCGCGCGAACCTCCCGAGCGGAACGGGGCCGGGCAAGACGACCTGCCGGTACTCGGGCGTCCGCGCCAACACCGTGGTCCCCTTCCCTTGTTCCGTCAGCAGGACCTCGACCTCTTCTCCGACGAAGCCCTCCCCGATCTCGCGCGCGATTTCGAAGCGGAGCCTCGTGAGCCGACGCGACCGTTCCTTCGTTCGCCAGCCGACGACCGGGTCCGGCATGCGCGCCGCCGGGGTGCCGGTCCGGGCGGAGAAGCGCGTGACGTTGACGATGTCCGGACGCACCCGCCGGATGAGATCCATCGTGCGGTCGAACTGCTCCTCGGTCTCCCCCGGAAATCCGACGATGACGTCCGTCGAGAGCATCATGCGCGGATAGGCCCGGCGGAAGGTCCGGACAATTTCCTCGAACGCGGCGACCGTATACTCCCGGCGCATCGCCTCGAGGATGCCGTCGTCCCCGCTCTGGACAGGCAGATGGAGGAACTTGAAAACTTTTTCGGAGGCGTAGGCCTCGACCAGTTCGTCGCGGATCGGATGGACCGTCAACGGATCCGCCATGCCGACCCGCACGCGGAAGTCCCCCGGGAGCCCGGCCACAGCGCGAAGCAGCGCCGCGAGGGTGGTCCCGCGGTCCAGCCCGTACGCGGCCGTATCTTGTCCCGTGAGCTTGATCTCCCGCAGGCCTTGCTCGACATGGCGACGCACCTGCGAGACAATCGCCGGAATCGGATCCGAAGCGACCCGACCGCGCGCGACCCGGGTGATGCAGTAGGTGCAGCGACCGGCGCATCCCTGGGCGATCGGGACGATCGCGTCGTGCCATCCGAACGATTGGGCCTCGATCTCCGCCGACCGATCGCCGCAGGCGGTCCCCGCATCGAGGAGGTCCACGATCTGCGGCCATTTCCGGGGCGGGAGCAATTTCGCCCGCGGGACGGTCGCGAGGACGCGTTCCCGTTGGGCCGCGGCCATGCAACCGGCGACGATCAGCGGCTTCTCCAACGCCGCGAGCTCCGTCATCCGGCGGACCATCTTCCGCTCCGTCGTCTCGACGACCGTGCACGTGACCAAGACGTGCGCGTCCGCGTCTCCTTCTCCCTCGACGATGTCGTGGCCCCGACCCCGCAGGGCCTCCCGCATGAGGCGCGCCTCGCCATAGTTCTGCGTGCAACCGTACGCCTCGACGAAGACCTTCACGCGGAGCGCCGATGGCCGGGCCCGTATTTCGAGTTGTGCGACCCGGTACGCAACTCTTATGACGGGTCGCGCGTTCGAGACGATCATGCAGACCGGAGCGGAGCCATCCTCCCCGAGTCCGCCGGAGGCGCGACCCGTGTTCCCGCGAACCGCGCGACGGGGACCGGAGCACGAGCTACGGGACCGCGCGAAGGCCGCGAAACTCCGTCACCGAGCGGCGAAGGCTCGCTTGAAGGCGAACCGACTCGAGGACCGCACTCGACACCTCCGCCAGAAGGCCGAGCACATGGAGCGCCGGGCGGACGAGCTCGACGGAGTCTCCAGGCCGGAACCGGCTTCGCCCTTCAACGGCTGAGTTTCGGGCGCGCTGCCGCGGGCCTGTCGAGGTTCGGCGGGACCGCGTATCCCCGTTCCGCGATTTCATTCACGTATTGCGTCTCGAGATATAACGAGAGGACGGCACTGTCCGTCTTGGTCAACTTGCACATTGTCCCATCCGGCGTCGCGATGCCGGCTCCGACATCATAAGTCTTTGTCAACGGTACGGAGAGAAGGTTCATGCTCGCGGGCAGCCCTCGGCCGTCGGTGGTCGCATGCCCCGGGGGATTGTCTACGAAGAGATCGACGAGTACATCGACGGGCTCGCTAACCGCGGCGACGCCGCGCTGATGGCGGTCGAGAAGCAAGGGATGGACGAGGGTTGGCCGATCGTCGGACCGGCAGAAGGAAGCCTCCTGCATATCCTCGCCCGGTCCGTCCGGGCGAAGCGGGTCCTCGAACTCGGCACCGCGATCGGCTATTCCGGGACCTGGTTGGCTCGTGCCCTGGTCGACGGAGGCGAACTGACCACGGTGGAGCACAGCGCGGACACCGCCGCGATCGCGCGACGGAACTTCGAGAAGACTGGCGTCGCTTCAAAGGTGAAGATCCTCGTCGGGAATGCGCAGACCGTCTTGCGGGATGTCAAGGGCCCGTTCGACCTGGTCTTCAATGACATCGACAAGGCCGGCTACCCGGAGGTGCTCGAACCGTGCGTCGAACGCGTCCGGGTCGGCGGTCTCCTGGTGACGGACAACGTCCTCTGGCGGGGAGACGTCGCGCGGAAGAGCCGGTCCGCCGAGACGGCGGCCATCCGAACGTACAACGAGCGGCTGGCGAAGGACCCGCGGATGATTGCGGCGATCGTCCCCCTCCGGGACGGCGTCTCCATCGCCTCGAAGATCCACGATTGATCGTCGCCTCCCGTGACCATTTAATACGGCGCACGGACATCGTTGGCGGGCATGCCGAGGAAGGCGGCCCGCAAGCACGTCTTCGTCGAGACGGACGGCCAAGTTTACCTGGTCCGAGATCGCGGCACCTTTCGATTCCCCCGGACGGACGAGAAGCTCCCCTTTCGGACCGATCCGAACGGCACGATGGATTTCGGGACCGACCAGGTGGAGAAGCGGACGCCTCGGCTCGACCATCATCCGGAGGAATGGATGGGCCGCGACGCCGTCTTCGAACGCTCCGACGTCGATCCCCTCGTCAAGCGGGCAATCTACACGACGATGATTCGGTGCGTCTCCGAGGTCGTGATCTCGAAGGGACCGCGGGTCCTCATGGTCAAGGCGGTCCGCGGTTTCTCGAAGGGGTATTGGAACATCCCGGGCGGCTTCATGGACTACGGCGAAGGGCCGGAGACGGGAGTCAAGCGAGAGGCCGAAGAGGAGATCGGCGCGGACGTGTCCCTTGACCGTCTCCTAAACATCTACGTCTCCGGTTTTCCCGGCAAGCCTGCGTACACGCTCGGCTTCGTCTATCGTGGCCATGTCCGGTCCGAGAAGTTCTCGCTCAAGGCGGACGAGATCGAGGCCGCCGCCTGGTTCACGGTCGACAAGGGACTCACCTTGACGCGGAATCCCTTCGCGAAGTGGGGGCTCGTCGATTTCTTCCTCCAGTCTCCCGATGCCCGCCGCGCGCTGCGGGTGAAACGGCATGGTCCTCTGGAGGGGACACGGGTCGAGGGTCAGCCGACCGTGTTCCTCGACCGCGATGGGGTGATCAACCGCGGCCGGGAGGGCTACGTGCGGACGCCGCCGCAATTCGAGTTCCTCCCGGGTGCCATCGCGGGGATGCGCCTGCTCCAGGATGCGGGCTGGCGGCTGGTGATCGTCACCAACCAAGACGCGTCCGGATGGAAGCTCGTCCCCGAGCGACAGCTTGCGCGCATCCACGAGACGATGCTCGCATCCCTCCGGCGGGAAGGCGTGCGGATTTCGGCGGTGTACTACTGTCCTCATCACGTCCTTTCGGACTGCGCCTGTCGGAAACCGCGGCCCGGCATGTTGCTCGCGGCCGCGCGCGACCTTGGCGTCCGCCCCAGGACCGCATGGATGGTGGGCGACAAGCCCCTCGACATCCAGACGGGGCGCGCCTTCGGTTGTCGGACCGCTTGGGTCGGGCCACCCTCCTGGCGGAAGCGCTTCGCGGAAGAGGTTCGCGGCTGGTCTCCCGAGGTCGTCGCAGACAACCTGCGAAATGCTGCGGCCGTAATCACGAAGCGAGGCGCCTAGACGGCCGTCCCGGTCCCGATGGAATAAGGTCTTAGCCCCGTCAGGCCTTGCGCCGAGGGCGGGTGAATCCATGGTCCAGGACTACGGTCTCTTCATCGGCGGCAAGTGGAAGAAATCCGAGGGCAAGCGGTTCGAAACTCGGAACCCGGCCACCGGTGAGGTCCTCGCGACCTTCCCCCTCGCGACGAAGGAGGAGCTCGGCGACGCGGTCCACGCGGCGAAGGGCGCGTTCGAAAAGTGGCGGAAGACGCCCGCGCCCCGCCGCGGGGAGCTGCTCCTCGAGGCCGCCCGGATCTTCCGCCGGAAGAAGGAGGAACTTGGTCGGATCGTGACGACGGAAATGGGAAAGGTCATCGCCGAGGGCCGGGGCGACGTGCAGGAAGTGATCGACTTCTATGAGTACGCCGCGGGCGAAGGCCGCCGGATGTTCGGCGACACGGTCCCATCGGAGCTGCCGGACAAGATGTGCCTCACGGTCCGGATGCCGGTCGGACCCGCGGGCCTGATCACCCCGTGGAATTTCCCCATGGCGATCCCGGGCTGGAAGTCCGGGGCCGCCCTGATTGCGGGGTGCCCGTTCATCCTGAAGCCGTCGAGCCTCACGCCCCTGTGCGCCGCGAAATTCGTCGAGGTCCTCGACGAAGCCGGGTTCCCGCCCGGCGTGGTTAACATGTTAACCGGCAGCGGGTCGGTCGTCGGCGACGGCCTGGTCGCCCATCCGGACATCCGGGCGATTTCCTTCACCGGCGGCGTGGACACGGGCAAGCACGTGTACGAGAGCGCCGCGAAGAAGATGATCAAGGTCGGCCTCGAGCTGGGCGGCAAGAATCCAATCCTCGCGATGGACGATGCGGACCTCGAGCTCCTGATGGACGGCGTCATGTTCGGCGCCTTTGGCACGGCCGGTCAGCGATGCACCGCGGCTTCGCGGCTCATCGTCCATCAGAAGATCTACGACCAGGTCCTCGAGGACCTCGCCGCGCGGGCGGAGAAGCTGCGGATCGGGAATCCGATCGATGAGAAGACGGACATGGGCCCGGTCGCATCCGCCGAACAAGAGAAGAAGGTGCTCGAATACATCGAGATCGGCCGGAAGGAGGGCGACGGCCTGGTGACGGGAGGCAAGAAGCTCACCGGGGGTGCGTTCGACAAAGGGTTCTTCATCGAGCCCACGATCTTCGAGGTCGATCGCCGAAAGCGACTCGCGCTCGAGGAGATCTTCGGGCCGGTCCTGAGCGTCCTGAAGGCGAAAGATTTCGACGACGCGGTCTCGATCGCCAACTCCGTCAAGTACGGACTCAGCTCGTCGATCTACACGACGGACCTCCGGTGGGCGTTCCGGGCCATGCAGGAACTGGAGGCGGGCATCACCTACGTGAACGCGCCGACGATCGGCGCCGAGGTCCAGCTCCCCTTCGGCGGGATCAAGGAGACCGGGCCGACGGACACCCGCGAGGCCGGGCCAACGGCCTTGGACGAATTCACGTATTGGAAGACGATCTACGTGGACTACTCCGGCCGGCTGCAGCGCGCTCAAATCGACACGGAAAAACTCACCGGCGGCTGATCAGGCCATTTCAATCCGGCTCACTCGGGGAATTTGTTATAGTCAAATAACTATAACTCAGGCAAAGCCCGCGGTGACCGGAGTGGTGCTGCCTCAGTCCAACGTGAACTCGTATTCTCGGAACACCCGGCAGGCCTGGACCGAGAAGCGATCGTAGAACTCCTTCCTCCCTCGTTCCTGGGTCGCAAGGTGTTCCGGATGGGTCCTCCACGTTTCCAGCGCGGTCTCATCGCGGAAACGAACGATGTCGATTTCCTCACTGTCGTCCGAGTGATATCCCTTGATGGAGATGAATCCGGGGATCGTCTCGGCGAGTTCGTGCATCCTCTGCGAGGCGCGACCGTATTCCCGCGAATTCTCTCCGTCGCGGAGATGGTCTTAAAAATCACTACGACCTCCGCTGGAGCCTTCACGTGCCGATACGTCACCCGCCTCCGCCCCCGAGCATCTCCTTGCTCGCGGCCGTGAGGTGCCTCGGGTCCAATACCTTTTCCGCCTCTTCGGGGGTCAGGATCTTCTTCTCGATGACGATCTGCTTCACCGTCTTGCCGGTCCGGCCCGCCTCCTTCGCGATCTCCGCGGCCTTCTCGTAGCCGATGAGGGGATTCAGGATCGTCGCGATCGCCGGGCTCGATTCCGCGTATCGCTGCAGCACGTCGATGTTCGCGCTGATCCCATCGATGCACTTGTGGGCGAAGACTCGAGCGACGTTCGCCAGCAGCTCGATGTTCTGGGAGAGCCGCTGGGACATGACCGTCATCATCGTGCAGAGGTCCAGATTCGAGTGCGTGTTCGCGACCGTGATCGCCACGTCGTTCCCGATGACCGTGACCCCGACCTGCATGACGGCCTCGGGGATGACCGGGTTCACCTTCCCCGGCATGATCGAGGACCCCGGTTGCACGGGAGGCAGGTTCAGCTCCCGCAGCCCGGTGTGCGGTCCCGACCCGAGCCACCGCAGGTCGTTCGCGATCTTGATCATCGACACGGCCACCGTCCGGATTGCCCCGCTCGCCTCGACGAGGGAGTCCTGCGACGCCTGGGCCTCGAAGTGATTCTCGGCGACTCGGAACTTCGTGTTCGTGGTGGCGGTGATCTTCTCGACGACCCGACCGGGGAATTCCGGATGGGCGTTGATCCCGGTCCCGACCGCGGTCCCGCCAATCGCAAGTTCCGCCAGTGCGGCGCGGCACGACGAGACCCGCCGGATGCCGTGGTCGATCTCGGACTGATACCCGGAGAGCTCCTGGCCGAGGCGGATCGGGGTCGCGTCCATCAGGTGCGTGCGTCCCGCTTTCACGATCGGATCGAACTCCTTAGCTTTCTTGGCGAGACTCTCTTCGAGTTCCCGGAGGGCGGGCAGGAGGCCCTGATCGATCTCCAGGAGCGCCGCGACGTGGATCGCCGACGGGATGACATCGTTCGAGGATTGGCCCATGTTGGCGTGGTCGTTCGGATGGACCGGCCCTTTCTCGCCGAGCGGATGGCCGAGGATTTCGTTGGCCCGGTTCGCGATGACCTCGTTCCCGTTCATGTTCGTCGACGTCCCGCTGCCCGTCTGGAACACGTCGAGGGGGAATTGGGCGTCGAGCTTGCCGTCCATCACTTCCTGGCAGGCCTGGACGATCGCCTTCCCGATCTTGGAATCAAGCAGGCCGAGCTCCATGTTCGTCTGGGCCGCTGCCATCTTGATGAGCCCGAGCGCGTAGATGAAGCGGCGCCCGAAGCGGATCCCGCTAATGGGGAAGTTCTCGATCGCTCGCTGGGTCTGCGCCCCCCAGTACGCGTCTTTCGGGACCTTGAGCTCCCCCAGGAAGTCCCGCTCGATGCGATAGTCCGTCATCCGATGCGCCGTCGACGACAGAACGGAGGGAGCATTAACCTTGTCAATGGTGCGTACGTATCGACGGAGGTCTCGGGCCGTGAAGGGAGGATCGATGCCGAAGGATCGGCCGGGGGCGTCGGACTCCGCCTTCTCCACCCCTGTCAGAGGCGTCACCGGACCTTAGGACGTCCTTCGTTCGACAGGTGACGATTTCTCTCCCTATCCATCCGGTTACTAGATGACTGTCACTGAGCACGATGACAAGGTATAATATTAACGCGTTATATTTAGGGAGAATCGTCCCACCCCGGGCGATAAGAGAGGCCATGCCAACCACGACGCCGGCCGATCCGGTCGTCGAAGAAGACCGGGTCTGTCCCGAATGCGGCAGCGAGCATCTCGTGCGCGACTACGCGCGCGGCGAGCTGGTCTGCGATTCCTGCGGACTGGTGATCAGCGAAAGTGCGATCGACGAAGGGCCGGAATGGGCCGCGTATTCCGTCGAAGAGAACGACCGCCTCGCCCGCACGGGCGCGCCGCGCAGCTACGTGGCGGGCGCGTCCGGGCTGACGACCGTCATCCCGCTCGCCAACAAGGACGCCCGCGGGAACACGATTCCGCTCCGCGAGCGGGAGAAATTCTACCGGATGCGGAAGCTGCAGCGCCACTCCGGGCACTCGCGGCCCGGGGAACGCAGTTTGCCGGAGACGATCCGGTCCCTGGATCGCGTCGCTTCGCTCATGGGCCTCCCGCGGCCGGTCAAGGACGAGGCCGGCTTCATCTGCAAGAAGGCCCTGGAGAAGGGACTCGTCCGGGGCCGCTCGATCGAGGCCATCGTCGCCGCCGCGGTGTATGCCGCGTGTCGGATCGACGGCGTGCCACGGACCCTCGACGAGTTGCAACAGGTGACGGGCGTCCGGAAGAAGACGATCGGCAAGGCGTATGGCGCCCTCCTGCGGACCCTCACCCTCCGGGTGCCTCCGTCGAGGCCGTCCGACTACGTGAGTCGGTTCTGCTCGCGACTCGGCCTGAGCAACGCGGTCGAAGCCGAATCCCACAAGATCCTCAAGGAGCTCGAGAAGATCGACAGCTCGATGTCCTTGTCCCCGTCCGGGACGGCCGCGGCCGCGATCTACCTCGCGTCCTTGGCGTCCGGCGAGCGGCGCCCGCAGAAGGCGATCGCCAAGATTGCGGGCGTCAGCGAGGTCACCTTGCGCAACCGGTTCCAGTTCATGGAAGGTTTCATGCAACAGCTGATCCTGCCTCGGGGCCGCGCGCCGAAGGTCGGGACGGGAAACCAGCTGTCTCCCTGAGTTCGCGCGGTCCGATTCGCGGACAGTGGAACCGGGAAGAAAGGTTTGATAAGGTGCGTTTGCGTCCCATTTGTGTGGCCGAGCAGAAAGGCGGAATTCTCGACCGTCAACCCGAGTCTTTCGGACGTCGAGAATTGGTAAACCGCCAAGAAGGCCTTTGCCTTTCGGCTCTTCGGTGGAGGCCCTGATGGCGGCGCCGACGCAGGTCAACGATCTCTCTTGGCTGATCGGCGGACCGCAGGGGAGCGGCGTGGACTCTTCCGCCAACGTCTTCGCCCGCGCGTGTGCCGCAGGCGGGCTCCACGTGTTCGGCAAGCGAGAATTCTATTCCAACATCATGGGCGAGCACTCCTACTTCGCCCTGCGAGCCCACACGAACCTCGTCCGATCGCACATCGATTCCGTGAACGTCCTGGCGACCTTCGAGGCGGAGACCCTGTTCCGCCACGCCCGGGCCGTCACCGACGACGGTGCGATCATCTACGATCCGTCGCTCGGCAAGACGCGGCTCTCGGACATCCCGACGATCGAGAAGCGACTGCGGGCCGAGCTCCAGACCTACCTGATCTCGCACGGCGTCGGAGAGACCTTGGACGACATGCTCGCGGCCTCGAAGCGGCGGGGCGTGGCCCTCGTCCCGATCCCCTTCAAGGATCTCCTGGAGCAAATCGCCGACGAATTCCAGATCGACCAGCTGAGCAAGATCACGCGGGTCGTGAACATGCTCGCGGTCGGGGCTTCCTTCGGCATCCTCGGATTCGACTTCGCGATGATGCGGGCGTCCCTTGAGGACGTCTTCCGCGCCAAGGCGAAGGTCGTCAGCATGAACGCCGCAGGGGCGCAGAAGGCGTACGACCTCGCCCGCTCCCTGGTCCCCGAGTTCCGGTACCGGCTCGAACGCGTGCCTCGGAAGGAGCCGCGGCTCTTCCTGACCGGCAGCCAGGCGACCGCCCTCGGCAAGCTGTACGGCGGGATGCGTTTCCAGACGTACTATCCGATTACACCGGCCTCCGACGAGAGCGAGTTCCTCGAGGAGAACGAGATCCTGGACCTGGACGGCCACGGGCTCGTCCCCGAGGCGGAGACCCCGAAGGACAAGGCGGCCTCCATGCTCGTCGTGCAGACGGAGGACGAGATCGCCGCCGTCACGATGGCGACCGGCGCGGCCCTCACGGGCGCCCGATCCGCCACCGCGACGTCCGGCCCCGGGTTCTCCCTGATGATGGAGGGGATCGGCTGGGCCTCGATTAACGAGGTCCCGCTCGTCATCACGCTCTACCAGAGGGCCGGGCCGAGCACGGGGATGCCGACGCGACACGAACAGGGGGACCTCCGATTCGCGTTGCACGCGGGACACGGGGAGAGCCCGCGGATCGTCCTCGCCTCCGGCGACTTCGAGGAGTGCATCCGCGACGGCTTCCTCTCCTTCAACCTCGCCGAACGGTACCAGATGCCGGTCATCCATCTCGTCGACAAGGCCCTCGCCAACAGCTACGCGACGATCGCCCCGCCGAACCTCTCCGACCTGCGGATCGACCGCGGGCTCGTGGCGAACGGGAACAACGGCTACAGCAAGGACAATCCCTACAAGCGGTTCGACCTCGGAAACGGACCTGTGTCGGCGCGCGCGTTGCTCGGCCAGGAGGGGACGATCTTCTGGAACACCGGGGACGAGCACGACGAGATGGGCCACATCACCGAGGATCCCGGCCTCCGCAACGCGATGATGGAGAAGCGATTCGCGAAGCTCGACCTGGCCGCGAAGGAGATCCCGCAGGATGTGAAGCTCACGTATTTCGGCCCGAAGGACGCGGGGACCGTCATCGTGTCGTGGGGCTCGACGAAAGGGGCCCTCCTCGACGCCCTCGATCGCCTGTGGGCCGAGGGCGCGAAGGTCGGCTACCTGCATGTTCGCTTGATGAGCCCGTTCCCGAGCGCGGAGGTGCTCGCGTTCCTCGCGAAGGCGAGGCGCCGCATCGCGGTGGAGATGAATTTCGGCGCCCAGCTCGCCAGCGTCGTCCGCGAGCACACGGGGGTCGCGATGACGCACTTCATCCTGAAGTACAACGGCCGGCCGATGTCGAACACGGAGCTCTACGAGGCCCTCCGGTCCGTGGGGAAGGGAAAGGCCCCCAAGAGGACGGTGTTGACCCGTGGCGCTTGAGCAGGTCCTGAAGCCCTCCGACTTCGCGACGGAGGTCCACAACGACTGGTGCCCGGGATGCGGCGATTTCGGCATCCTCCGGACGATCCAGATGGCCCTCGCGGAACTGCGGATGGAGCCGCACCGGGTGACGATCGTCTCCGGGATCGGATGCTCCGCGAAGACGATCCACTACGTGAAGACGTACGGCGTCCACACGTTGCACGGGCGCGCCCTCCCCTATGCGACCGGGGTGAAGCTCGCGAATCCGCAGCTCAAGGTCCTCTGTCTGAGCGGCGACGGAGACGGCCTCGGCATCGGTGGCGGCCACTTCGTGAACGCGGGCCGGCGGAACCTCGACATGTTGTACGTCATCCATGACAACGGCGTCTATGGCCTGACGAAAGGCCAGGCCGCTCCGACCCTGAAACTCGGCGTGCAGACGAAATCCCTCGCACACCCGAACATCAACGATGCGGTGAATCCGATCTGGCTGGCCCTCGCCGCGGGCGCGACGTGGGTGGGCCGCGGGTACTCCTACGAAATCAAGCACTTGGTCTCCCTGTTGAAGCAGGGCATCGAGCACAAGGGCTACGCGTTCCTCGACGTCCTGCAGCCGTGCCCGACTTACAACGACATCAACACGAAGGAGTGGTATGGCGGCGAAGATCGGAAGGACGCGGAGAGCGGCCGGCCGCTGCCGCGGGTGTACAAGTTGGAGGACGAAGGGTTCGACCCCGTCGTCCATGAGCCGTCGGAGATCGAGAATAAGACCACCCAAGCCCTCGAGAAGGCCCTGGAGTGGGGCGATCGCATCCCGATCGGAGTCTTCTTCAAGAACGAACACGTGCCGACGTTCGAGGAGCGGATCCTCCAAAGGGTCTCGACGTACATGGACAATCCGCCGGCCCTCCAGTCCATCGCGGGACCGAACGGCGAACCGCGGACGGACCTGACGCGGCTCGTTCAGCGGATGACGTTCAAGGGCGAGTGAGGGCGACCCGCTTCGCGGACCTGGGTTCTTCCAGCATGACTTCCGCGGGCTTCCCCATCTCCCAGATGCGCTCCGACATCTCCGACATCGCATCCCCGATCGCCGGATCGTTCGTCCAGATCGCGATGTCGTCGCCACGGTACGACGAATCGTCGTCCGGGATCGGGTGGCTCATGAGGAACTCCTTGCCGTCGACGTTGTGCATGTACACCGGCATCTGGAAGTCAATGTGGCGGACCTCCGCGTGCTTCAGGAGCATGCGAACGTCATCGCGGTTTTCCGGCGTGAAGCAGAACGCGTACTTGAGGCGGACTCCTTGGGCCGCCTTCTCGACGAGGTTCGGACGGAACGCTCCGAGGATCCGGCCCGGGCTCTTCGTCGTCCCGATCCCGATGATCTCCCGCGACGCGATTGCGTACATCCGGAGGAGTCGCTCGCGAACGTTCTTGCGGCCGTAGATCGCCTCGAACCGGCCGTGGGATTCCGGTTCGCGCTGGGCATTGATCGCGAATTCGCGGGCCAGGGAATCGAGGCCGGCATCGAGCTGCTTCGCGCGCGACCGAAGGTCATCTCCGAGGGCGCGGAGGTACGCATCGAACGCGACGGGTTCGTACCGGAGCGGCGTCTCCGGCAGGATTTGCACGAGCCCTTTCTGGTGCAGCTGCTGCATCGTCGTGTATATCCGCGTCCGCGGGACCTTCGACAGGGGGGAGATCTGGCTTGCCGTCGCGGCGCCGAGATCGAGGAGCGTCAGGTACACCCGGGCCTGGTATTCCGTCAGGCCGTGCTCCATCAACTTCCGGACCCGCTCCTGGTTGATCGGCACGAAACCCTTCGAAGGCGAGGCGCGAGATAAACGTTGTTCCGTTCGACCGCATCGGGAGGGCCCGAAAAGAGGAAACCTGCCGTGGTGAATCGCGGACCATCTATGCCCGCGTCCACCGAGGATGGGGACCTGCGTCGATCGCTTGAGAAGACCCTCGGCGCGGATCGTGTCCGGATGGACGAGGTAAGCCTCCACACATACTCGACGGACGCGAGTCCATGTGCCGTCGAGCCGCGAGCGGTGGTGTTCGTCGAGTCCGAAGCGAATGTCGTCGCGGCGCTTCAGGTCTGCCGCGAACTTGGTGTGCCGCTCACTCCGCGGGCCTCGGGAACGTCCCTCTCCGGTGCCGCTATCGGACCCGGTGTGGTGCTGGACACCACCCGGTTCAAGGCGATCGTGAAGTTCGACGCGCCGAGGCAGACGGTGACCGTCCAGCCCGGGATCCTGTTGGCCGAACTGAACGGCTTCTTGTCGGCGCATCACATGAGAGTCGCTCCAGATCCCGGGAGCCAGGACCTCTGTCGGATCGGGGGGATGGTCGGACACAATGCGTCCGGCTACCGGAGCGTGAAGTACGGTCAGACGATCGATCACGTTGTGTCCCTCCGGGTGGTGCTCGCGGACGACCGCATCTTGGTCGCCCGCGATCTGCGAGTCGATGGTCCGGATTGGGACGACGCGGTTCGGATCGCCCCCGCTCTCGAGCGTGTTCGACGTGCGATCGAGGAACATGCAGACCCGATTTTCGCGAGCCGACGCGCGATTCGAAAGCATTCGTGCGGCTATCAGTTGGTCCGGATTGTCGAGGCCCTCCGGCGCGGCGTCTTCCCTGTCGCCGAGCTTTTCGTCGGGAGCGAAGGCACGTTGGGCGTCGTGACGGAGGTCACGCTTCGGGTCATCCCGGTTCCTCCGGAGCGGATCACCGTCCTGCTCTACCTCGATCGATTCCAGGAACTGGGTCTTCTGGTGACGGACCTCCTTCGGCTCGGCCCGAGTGCGATGGAGGCGATTGACGGCGCATCGCTCGACCTGATTGGGCGGGACTTACACGGAGCGCCCGCGAGCGCCCAGGCGATGCTGCTCGTCGAATTTGATGAAGGCGACCTCGCCGCCATCGCCGCAGAGGTCGTGGGGCGGATTGTCTCCCGCTACCGCTTGAGCTGCCCCCCCGAGGTCGCGACGGACGCCGCGACCCAGGCCCGCCTGTGGAAACTCCGTCGGTCGGTCTTTCCGACGATCATTCAGCGACCGGGGGCGCGCAAGGCTTGGGGTTTCGTCGAGGACCCCATCGTCCCGCGGGATCGCGTGCCGGAGTTCATCGAGTATCTTGTGGACCTCACGCGACGCCACGAGACCGTCGCCGGGATCTACGGCCACATCGGGGACGGGAACACGCACTATCGGCCGTTGTTCGATCCGACCGACCCCGCGGATTTCGAGCGGATGCGCTCCTTGCGCGAGGAGTTCGATGAGGCCGTGCTCACGCGGTTTCAAGGCGCGCCTTCCGGCGAGCACGGCATCGGTCGCCTCCGCGCCGAGACGCTCCCGCGGATCTGGGGGCCCGACGTCTACGGCGTGATGCGGTCCATCAAGGACGCGTTCGACCCGCGGGGACTCCTGAATCCCGGGGTCCTCTTCTCCGACGCACCATGGTGGGCCTCCTGGGGAGGACTCGAATCCCGCGTGCCCATGTGAGCCGTAAGGCCCCAACCTTTAAGCCCGCCACCCCGTGTGTTTCACCGACGCGGACGACTCCAGAAATCCGGAGGCGGATCGATCATGAACATCCGTGGACGAAGGGTTAAGAGCGACACCGATATTCGAGTCGTCCGGGAGCGACCCGCGGCGCGAACCGGAGGCCGGAACGGATGATCCAGCGTGCGGAGCAGGCGAACATCGTCGGCCTCCGATCGAAGGACTTCGTCAAATGGGTCGAGGAGAACATCGATGCCCCAATCAAGCGGGGCCCCGGCGGAGCGATCCTCGAGACGCTCAAGGGAGGCCTCGTCGGGGAGTTCTTCAACTGGGCGAAGCGAAACTCGACGTGGCCTTTGCATTTCGGGATCATGTGCTGCGCGATCGAGATGGCCGCGACGTCCGACCCTCGCTACGACGTCGAACGCTTCGGCGTCATCTACCGGTCCTCCCCGCGACAGTGCGATGTCCTCCTGCTGAACGGCCCGATCTCACTGAAGCTGCGCCCCGCGGTCCGCCGGCTCTACGAGCAGATGGCGGAGCCAAAGTGGGTCATCGCGATGGGGGAGTGCACGATCTGCGGCGGCCCGTACTACGACTCGTACAGCGTCGTCAAGGGCTCCTACACCTTCGTCCCGACGGACATCTTCATCCCCGGCTGCCCGGTCCGACCGGAGGCCCTAATCGACGGATTCCTGAAACTCAGCGCGAAGATCAAGGCCGAGCGGAGCGGTTGGGTCCGGACGAAGAAGGGCCGCCTCGTCAGCGCGCGGGAAGGCCAGCTGATGGACATGCAGAAGGGCGAGTACACCTATGAAGTCCCGCAAGTCCGAAGCTGAGTCGCGGAAGAAGGTCGGCACGGTCGGCGGGATCGTCCGGCCGCTGATGGCGACGATCAAACAGACGCTCATCACGATGCCGGGGATCAACCGCCTCGTGCCGGGCGGTCGAAAGCCGGTCACTCATCTCTATCCCTACCAGAAGGTCGAACTTCCCCTCGCGTATCGGGGTCAGCACAGCATCGACTGGTTCAAGTGCATCGGTTGCGAGCTGTGCGCGAAGGTCTGTCCGAACGAGTGCATCTACTTCGAGTTCTACGAGGTCGAGCCGACGTCGGAGTACCTTCACCCTAGCCGCGCGCAGCTCGACGAGATGAAGAAGACGATTCGCCGTCCGGCCGTGGACGTCGGCCACTGCCTCTTTTGCGGGAACTGCATGGAGTACTGCCCGACGGACGCGTGGAACTTCACCCAAGAGTTCGAGCTGGCGGACTACGCCCGGGAGGACCTCTACTACAAAGCGGACGAACTCCGGATGCCGAAGGAAAACTCGGACAAGGAGATCGTCCTGATCAACCGCATTGGAGAGCACCCCATCCTCGAGGTCGACGTCTGCATCGGCTGCCGGAAATGCGAGCGGGAATGTCCCACGCGTTGCATCGACATGCTCGACGGGCCGAACGACCGGAAGGGGAAACCGATCGTTATTCCCGAGTTCGACTACACGAAGTGCATCGGCTGCCAGCAGTGCGTGGACGTCTGCCCCGTCGACTGTCTCCACATGGAGGAAATCGGGTACAAGGACCTCGAAGGTTTCTACCACATCAACCTCCAAGGGGAAGTCAAGCTCCTCGAAGAGCAAGTCGAGAAGTGACGGCGGCTCGAAGCGAGTCGATATTCCGATTGGAATTGCAAGGCTTTTATCCGAGCCGTCCTTCATGCGCTATCGATCGGATCGCCCGAGGACATTGATATGGTGAAGACGACCGTTGTCGGATCGTACCCGCGGATCGGTGACGCGTTCGAGGAACAGGCCCTGCGGAGGGGCCTGGCCCGTCTCGATCGGGGCGAAATCACCGAGGCGGACCTCCGGGCCGTGGAGCGAGACACGGTGAAGACCGTCCTCAAGGAGCAGAACGAGGCCGGGATCGACTTGGTCACCGACGGCCAGATTTCATGGTACGACAGCCAGAGTCACATCGCGGGCAAATTGGCGTCCATCGAGATCAACGGGCTCGTTCGATATTTCGACACGAACACGTACTATCGTCAACCCGTCGTCCGCGGGGCCGTCAGCCGAAAGGGACCTTTGATCGTCGACGAATGGAAGTTCGCCCAGGGGAGCTCGAAGGCTCTCGTCAAAGCGGTTCTCACCGGGCCCGTGACCCTTGCTTCCCTTTCGCTGGACAAACACTACGGAAACAAGAAGGCGCTCGCCGGGGACCTCAGCTCGGCGATCGGGGAAGAGGTCGGGGCCCTCGTGAAGGCTGGCGCGTCCCACATCCAGATTGACGAACCGATTTTGACCCAACGTCCCGCAGACTTGAGCCTCGTCTCCGAAAGCCTCGATCGCATCCGGGGGCACAAAGCGAAGGCGACTTTGACGCTCTTCACCTTCTTCGGGGACGTCGCAAGGATCTACCAGGATCTCCAGGATGTGCCCGCCGACATCCTTGGCCTCGATCTGGTCCAAGGGGCCGCGACGTGGCCCGTCCTCGCGAAACACGGATCGTCGAAGCCTCTCGTCCTCGGGGTGATCGACGCGCGGAACACGAAGGAGGAAGATCCCGTGGCGGTCGCAACGAAGGTGTCGCAACTCAAGTCGGCGGTGGACCTCAAAACCTCGTACCTTTCCCCGTCCAACGGCCTGGAGTTCCTCCCGCGAGACCGCGCGCGGAGGAAGTTGAGGATCCTCCACGAAGCGGCGCGGGTCGTCGGGGTGGCGGCTTGACGGCGCTCTTGACGACGAGCGTCGGCTCGTTCCCTAAACCGGAGTATCTGACCCGCGCGCGCACCAAGGCCGCGAAGGGAGAGCTCTCCTCCGACGCGCTGAGGGACCTGGAGCAGAAAGCGACGAGCGAGTGGATCCGGTTCCAGGAAGAAATCGGCATCGACATCCTCGTCGACGGGGAACAGTACCGCGGCGACATGGCGACGTACTTCGCGGAAAACCTCGGAGGGACGGAGATTTCGGGCCTGGTCCGTTCGTACGGGAACCGTTACTACAAGAAACCGATTGTCGTCGGGGAGCTGAGGCGCCGTGGCCCGATCAGCGTCGATTGGTTTTCGTTCGCGCAATCCCAGACGGACCGGCCGGTCAAGGGAATGATCACAGGACCCTACACGATGATGGACTGGTCCTTCGACGAGTATTATGGATCCCGGACGGACGCCTGTCTCGCCTTCGCGAAGCTCCTCCACGAGGAGGCCGTCGCCCTCGAGGCCGCGGGGGCCAAGTACGTCCAGGTCGATGAGCCGGCCCTGTCGACCCGGTTCGACGAGCTCCCGCTCCTGGTCAAGGCGGTCGGCATCGTGACGAAGGGTCTCCGCGCGAGGACCGTCCTGCACACTTGCTACGGAAACTACAACGAGATTTTCGACTACTTCAACAAGCTCCCGGTCGACCAGCTCGACCTCGAGATGTCGAACTCGGGGCTCGACCTCCTGGAACGGTTCAAGCGGGAGCCGCTGAAGAAGGAGATCGCCTTCGGCGTCGTGGACGTCCACAGCCACGTGATCGAGCCCGAGGCGCTGATCCGCGAGCGGATCGAGAAAGCCCTCACCATCTTCCAGCCGGACAAGTTGTTCATCGATCCGGACTGCGGCCTGAAGACGCGGAGCGTCGACGAGGCGCGGGACAAGCTGCGGAACATGGTCGCCGCGACGCACGCCGTCCGCCAGGCCCACGGACTAACCTAGGACAAAGGTCAAGCCATCTGCCGACCATCAATGCAAGGAGGACAGGACGATGGGAGCGCCGGCCGACGTGCACCTGCACCGGGAAGCACCGTTGCGCCTCTTCACGGAAGACGAGGCGAACGCCCTCCTCCCTCAGATGGAAGAGATTTTCCTCCGACTCGACCCGAAACTCGCCCGCCTGCGGGACCTCCGGGAGCTCGTCGAGGACTCGGAAGCCTACTACGGGGAGGGCCTCGCCGGTGCGCCCGCCGGCGACCGCGAATCCTATGCAGAGCTGCTGCAAGAGCAGGCGGATCTCGATCGGTCCGTCCAGGCGGACATCGAATCCGTGTTGGCCCTCGGCTGCGAGGTCAAGGACATCCATCGGGGCCTGGTCGATTTCCCCGCTCGCCTCGGGAACGAGGTCGTGTACCTGTGCTGGCAACGCGGGGAGGACCGGGTCGGATGGTGGCACACCCTCGGCGGAGGCTTCGCCGGGAGGAAGCCGCTCTCTCCCCAATCGGAACGTTAATATCCCGCGGCCCGCGTAGGACGGGTGAAGGCGAGCATATGGCCACGAAGGAAGACGTGATCGGCGTCCTGAGGAAGTGCTACGACCCGGAGATCCCGATCAACATCTACGACCTGGGACTCGTCTACAACATCGACCTCAAGGACGAGGGGAAGGTCGACGTCAAGATGACGCTGACCGCCCCCGGATGCCCGGCCTCCGCGTACATCCATCAAGACGTGAAGCGGAAGCTCGAACAGCTCCAAGGCGTCAAGGAAGCGGTCGTGAACATCGTGTGGGACCCTCCGTGGACGCCCGAGATGATGTCCGAGACCGCGAAGAAGCAGTTCGGCTGGGGCATCTGAGTCGGCCGCCCCGATGCGACGTCGGCGCAAGTGGCAAATCTTGATATCCCCTGCGCCGCTTTCAGAAATCCAGCGGATTCGGGGTGGCCGTACACCTTGACTTTGAAGGTTGGGAAGGACTCGGACGCCCTCGTGCGGGCCTTGGGGGCCGTGGTCGAGGGCCTGACGTTTTACGATCTCGCGAATGCCGCGGTGGCGGAGATGCGGGTCAAGGTCGCCTTCGAGGAGCTCGGCCGTCGGAAGAAGGAGCAGCTCGCCAAGCTCGAGGCGGTCGCCGGCCCGAACGCCGCCCACGCGGCGGTGATGCCCGGAATCTATCCGCTGGATGCGGTCGCGAAAGTCGAATGCTACGTCTGCGGCTTCGTCGCGGACACGAAGGCGATGCCGAACCAGTGCCCGAGTTGCGGCGCCGCCCGGTACGCGTTCGAGAAGGAGATCGCCCTGACGAAGGCCTGGGAGATCGCCTCGGAGACGGAACGCCATTCCGCCGTCCTCTTTCGAGAGTCGGCCGCGCGCGCCGCCGGTCCGGCCCGGACCCTGCTCGAGGAGCTCGCGCGGGAAGACGAGGGCCAGGCGACCTTGGCGGACCGTCAGCTCGCGGAGCTGCGCACGTGATCGGGTAGGTGGGTCGAGTGCCGCGGCTCACGAAGATGCCTCCCATTCAGGAGGATGTCCACGCGTGTACGATGTGCGGGTACTGCGTCCCCGTGTGCCCGGCCTACCAGGAGGCCGGCTGGGAGGGCACCTCGCCGCGCGGGCGCATCTTCGCCTTGCGGCAGTACGAGATGAGGGGACCCCTCGACCTGCTGCTCCGCCGCCACGTGAAGCCGGGCGAAGAGTTCGCCCGCAACGAGTGGGAGTGCACCGGGTGCGGGGCCTGCGAGGAGGTCTGTCCCGTCGATATCCCGTTCGACCGCCTCTGGGACGACGTCAAGGCGTGGATGGTCTCGTCCGGATACGCGAGGCCAGAACTGGAACCATACCTGGCGAATGTCCGGGCCACCCACAACCTGTACGGCGAGCCGGCGGCGAATCGGGCCGCCTGGCTTCCGCCCGAGACGGTGCAGTCCCCGACGCCGGAAGTCATCTACTGGGTCGGCTGCGCCGCGAGTTACAAGAAACAGCAGATCGCCCGGGCGATGGTCAAGATCCTGAACGCCGCGAAGGTCCCGTACCGGATCCTCGGCTCCGAGGAATGGTGCACCGGCGCGCCGCTCGCCCGGATGGGGTACGAGGACGTGACGAAGAAGGAGCTCATGCCGCACAACGTGCAGGCCGTCGAGGAGACCGGGGCCAAGGTCCTGGTCACGGCGTGCGCGGAGTGCTACCGGGCCTTCGCCCGGGACTACAAGCAATGGGGCGGGAACCCGCCCTTCAGCGTCTTCCACATCTCCCACTACGTCGAGAAACTGATCCGCGAAAAACGGATTGCCTTCACGAAGCCTCTCCCTCAAAAGGTCGCGTTCCACGACGCCTGCCACATGTCCCGCGTCACGAAGGTCTACGAAGCACCTCGGCAGGCGCTCAAGTTCATCAAGGATCTGAAGGTCCTGGAGATCCTCCCGCACCACGAGGACGCTCTGTGTTCGGGAGCGGGCGGCGGCTTTCCCGCGGTATTCCCGGAGCAGGCGGCGAGAGTCGCCGAGCGACGCCTCGATGCCGCCGAGGACACGGGCGCCCCGTCCCTCGTGACGACGTGCCCGCACGCGGAGTTGCATTTCGAGGACGTCGCGTCGAAACGGAACATGGCCCTGAGCATCGTCGACCTGGCCGAGATGCTCGCGAACGCCCTGTGAGGCGGCCGGTCCGACCTAGATCGTGAAGCTCAAACCGCACGAGCAGGAATGCTTCGCGTTCGGGTTCGTAATCTTGAACTGTCCGCCGAAGAGGTCCTCTTCCCACTCCAACTTCGAGCCTTTGAGGTACGTCATGCTCTTCGGGTCGACGAGGACCCGGACGTCCTGAGTCGAGACGACGAGGTCGGTCGTCCGCGGGGCATCCGCGAGGTCCATTCGGTACTGCATGCCGCTGCAGCCGCCGGCGATGATGCGCAGCCGGAGCGAGGCCTGGGGGCGGCTCTCCTTTTGCTGCAACACCCGGATCCGCCGCACGGCGCTGTCCGTGACGACCAACGGGTGTTCCTCAGAGGCCATCATCGCGATCGCGTCTCCGAGTCGTTCGAAGGCCCGCCTTCGACTTAAGTCTTCCGGGGCCAGTGCCGTGTCGGAAGCGCCTGCTGGCCCGTCCGCTTCAATGTCCAATTCCTCACGACCAAAGATATATATAACAACGTTATAGTCTCTCATTCCGCTCCCCGAAAATGGGAGGCGTTCCCATGGTCTCGAAGAGTGTACTCCAGGAGCAAATGGCCAAGCAGGAGTACAAATACGGTTTCGTCGCCGACCTCGATGAGGACACGGTCCCGAAAGGCCTGAGCGAGGACGTCGTCCGGCTCATCTCCCGCAAGAAGAAGGAGCCGGAATGGATGACCGAGTGGAGGCTTCGGGCTTACCGACACTGGCTCACGATGAAGGAGCCGACCTGGTCGAACGTCCGGTACCCGCCGATCGACTACCAGAACATCATCTACTACGCGGCCCCGAAGCCGAAGAAGGAAGTCAAGAGCCTCGAGGATGTCGATCCGGAGATCCGGGCCCTCTACGCGAAGTTGGGGATCCCGCTCCAGGAGCAGGAGCGCCTCGCGGGCGTCGCGGTCGACGCGGTCCTCGACAGCGTCTCCGTCGCGACGACGTTCAAGGACAAGCTCGCGGACCTGGGGATCATCTTCTGTTCCTTCTCCGAGGCCGTCCAGGAGCATCCGGACCTCGTGCGCAAGTACCTCGGCTCCGTCGTGCCCTTCAACGACAACTTCTTCGCGGCCTTGAACAGCGCGGTCTTCAGCGACGGGTCCTTCGCGTACGTGCCATCCGGCGTCCGTTGTCCCATGGAGCTGTCCACATACTTCCGGATTAATGCGATGGACACGGGCCAGTTCGAACGCACCTTGATCATCGCGGACCCGGGCGCCTACGTGAGCTACCTCGAAGGCTGCACCGCCCCGATTCGCGACACGAATCAGCTCCACGCGGCGGTCGTCGAACTGATCGCCCTCGACGATGCGGAGATCAAATACTCGACGATCCAGAACTGGTATCCCGGAGACAAGCAGGGGAAGGGCGGGATCTACAACTTCGTCACGAAGCGCGGCAAGTGCCTCGGCGTGAACTCGAAGATCTCGTGGACCCAGGTCGAGACCGGCTCGTCGATCACCTGGAAGTATCCGAGCTGCATCCTCCAGGGCGACAACTCCCAGGGCGAGTTCTACTCCGTCGCGGTCGTCAACAACTACCAGCAGGCCGACACCGGCACGAAGATGCTCCATATCGGGAAGAACACGAAGAGCACGATCATCTCGAAGGGCATCTCGGCGGGGTACGGACGGAACACGTACCGGGGCCGCGTCCAGATCCACAAGGGCGCCTCGAACGCCCGAAACTACTCCCAGTGCGACTCCCTTCTGATCGGTTCGACGTGCGCCGCCTTCACGTTCCCGGACATCCAGGTCCAGGAGCCGACGGCGCAGATGGAGCATGAGGCGTCGACCTCGAAGATCGGCGACGAGCAGCTCTTCTACTGCCAGACCCGTGGGATCACGCCGGAAGACGCCACCAACATGATCGTCAACGGCTTCTGCAAGCAGGTCTTCCTGAAGCTCCCGATGGAGTTCGCGGTGGAAGCTCAGAAGCTGATTGGCGTGAGCCTGAACCTCGAAGGAACGGTCGGCTGAGCGCGTCCCGGTCGCGGGAGGAAACGAGGATGCTCGAGATCAAGAACCTGCAAGTCAAGGTCGGCGGCAAGGAAATCCTGAAGGGGATCGACCTCTCGATCGGCCGCGGGGAGGTCCATGCGATCATGGGCCCGAACGGGAGCGGGAAGACGACGCTCGCCCAGGTGCTCGCGGGCCGCTTGGCCTACGAGGTCACCGGCGGGTCGGTCCGATTCGAGGGCAAGGACCTCCTCGCGATGAGACCGGAGGACCGAGCCCGCGAGGGCGTGTTCATGGCCTTCCAGTATCCGGTCGAGATCCCGGGGGTCAGCAACGCCTACTTCCTGAAGGCGGCCCTGAACGCAATCCGAAAGTATCGCGGGCTCGAGGAGATCGACGCGATGGATTTCATGGGCCTCGTGCAGGACAAGGCGAAGCTCCTCGGCCTCGACGAGACCTTCATGAAGCGCGGGCTGAACGAGGGCTTCTCCGGCGGCGAGAAGAAGAAAAACGAGGTCTTCCAGATGGCGGTCCTCGAACCGAAGTTCTGCATCCTCGATGAAACGGACTCCGGCCTCGACATCGACGCACTCCGCCTCGTCGCGAACGGGATCAACACGATGCGCAGCCCGACCCGCTCGATGCTCGTCGTGACCCACTACCAGCGCCTGCTCGATTACGTGATTCCCGAGCACGTCCACGTGCTCGTCGATGGCCGGATCGTCAAGAGCGGCGATGCCGACCTCGCCCGGAACTTAGAGAAGCATGGCTACGGATGGATCCTCGAGGAGGCACCGAGGCCGCAGCCGGCCCGGGCCTAGGCCGGTGACGAACGTGGCCGTGGCGTTGGACGCGAAGCAGACCTGGGTCGCGGAATTCGCCTCGTCGGAGCCGGACCTCGCGGGCCCGGCGTGGCTCCGTCCGATCCGTAAGGAAGCCATCGCCCGCTTCGAGACCGTGGGTTTCCCCACCCAGAAGCACGAGGACTGGAGGTTCACGAACCTCGCGCCCCTCCTTCGCGTGCCATTCAAGCCCGCGATCCTAGGTCGGCCCGATGGCGTCGTGGCGGAGCGGCTCGAACCCTTCTTGTTCGGCGTCCTGAAGACGACTCGCCTCGTGTTCGTGAACGGGCAATTCTCGCCCCGCCTCTCGTATCTGCGTCCGCTCCCGGAGGGCGTGCGGGTCGCCTCCCTCGCCGAGATCCTGCGGAGCGATCCTGGGAGCGTCGAGAAGGACCTCGCGCGGCACGCGAAGTACGAGGACGACGCGTTCGTCGCCCTCAACACGTCCTTCTTCACCGACGGAGGCTACGTCGAGATCCCGAAAGGCACCGTCGTGGAGGAACCGATTCACCTCGTTTTCATCTCGACCGCGCAGGAGATGCCCACCGTCTCCCACCCGCGGAACGTGGTCCGCCTCGGGGCGAGGAGCCAGGCGACCCTGATCGAGACGTACGCGGGGTGGGCGCCGGAAGTGACCTTCACGAACGCCGTGACGGAGATTTCCGCCGGGCCCGGGTCGGTCCTTGACCACTACAAGATTCAGCGGGAGTCCGAGTCCGCGTTCCACATCGCCACGATGACCGTCGACCAGGACCGCGATTCCAACATCGTCTGCCATTCGCTGGCTTTCGGCGCTGCGCTCTCCCGGAGCTATGTGCACACGAAATTCCACGCGGAGGGCGGGAGCGTCGCGTTGAACGGCCTGTTCATGCCGTTCGGGGGCCAGCAAGCGGACAACTACACGCGGATTGACCATGCCGCGCCCGCGTGCACCAGCGTCGAGCTGTACCGCGGCATCCTCGGCGGGAAATCGAGGGGCGTGTTCAACGGGAACATCTACGTCCGAAAGGACGCGCAGAAGACGGTGGCTCGCCAGACGAACAAGAACCTCCTCCTTTCGAAGGAGGCCTTCGTCGACAGCACCCCCGGGCTCGAGATCCTCGCGGACGACGTGAAGTGCAACCATGCATCCACGATCGGACAACTCGACGAGAACGCGATCTTCTACCTCCGGTCGCGCGGGATCGACGAGGAGGCCGCGCGACACATCCTGACGTATGCGTTCGCCTCCGACGTCGTGAACCAGGTGAAGGTCGCGCCGATCCGGATCAAGCTCGACCAGCTGATCCTCTCGAGATTGCCGAAAGGGGCTGGCCCCGGAGAGGCCTTATGAGGCACGGTGGGAATGAGATGCATGCGGCGTCCCCCGCGAACGAGGTGCGATGATGGCCGATCTCCGCGAGCTGTATCAGGAGACGATCCTGGATCACAGCAAGAGGCCGCGGAACTTTCACGAGATCCCCAATGCCGACGCGTCCGCGGTGGGGCACAACCCGCTCTGCGGCGATCGGGTGACGGTCTTCCTCCGACTCTCGGACGGCGTCCTCGCGGACGTCGCGTTCGTCGGCCAGGGTTGCGCAATCTCGAAGGCTTCGGCTTCCCTGATGACGGATGCCGTCAAAGGCAAGACGAAGGCGCAGGCCCACGAACTCTTCGAGAAGTTCCGTCGCATGGTGACGGGCCGGCCGGGTGACCCGGTCGACACGCCGTCCTTGGGGAAGCTCGCGGTCCTCTCCGGCGTCTGCGAGTTCCCGGTTCGAGTGAAGTGCGCAAGCCTGCCTTGGCACACGCTTGAGGCCGCCATCGAAGCGAAAAAGGAGATCGTCTCGCTGGAGTGAGGATGACGGCGCGAGACGTCCCTCGGACTCCTCAACCGGGGGAGCCGCGAGGCGTGGTCGCGTCGGGCGTCGGTCCGAGCGAAGGCCTGGTCCGGGATCTCTCCCGGCGGCGAGGGGAGCCCGAGTGGCTGTTGCGTTTGCGGCTCCGAGGGGTCGAGGGCTTCCGGTCCGAGGACCTCCCGCCGTGGGCCACCTTCCTCCGCGACATCGACTTCGACGAAATGGTCGAGCCTGAGACGGTCGATGACGACGGACGGAGCCGACCTCCCACGGCGGTCACCCCCGGCCTCACCGCCCTCGCGGCATCCGAGGACGCTTACCGGGTCATCCGAAAGGACCTCGAGTCGCGCGGCATCCGATTCTACTCGCTGTCCTCCGCGGTCCGGCGGATCCCCGACCGGATCAAGGAGCACCTCGCGTCCGTCGTGCCGCCGGACGACCCGTTCGCCGCCCTCAATGCGGCTCTATGGACCGAAGGATCGTTCGTGTACGTGCCGCCTGGCACCTCGGCGTCCGTGCCGCTCCAAGCGGAGATCCGGGAGGACTACTCCGGCGTGGAACCTTTCGAACGGAACCTCCTCGTGGCGGACCGGGGGTCGGAGGTCACGTACATCGAAGGCTGCACCGCGCCGGTGTACACGCCCGAGCGATTGCATCTCTCGGCGATCGAGATCGTCGCCCTGCCGGATTCGCACTCGCGGTACATCGCGTTGCAGAACTTTTCCAAGGAGGTCGACAACCTGGTGACGAAGCGCGCGCAGGTTCACGCGGGCGCCTCGATCGAGTGGGTCGACGTGAACCTGGGGTCCCGTCGGACGAAGAAAGTGCCCCGCGCGGACTTGATCGGACCCGGCGCCTCCGCCGAATTCATCGGATTCACCCTCGCCGGACACGGGCAGTCCGAGGAGGTCGGAGCCGAGATGGTGCACCGGGCACCGAGGACACGGTCCCGAATCGTGAACCAGGCCGTCGTCCTGAAAGGCGGGCGGTCGGCCCTCCATTCCGGCGTGAGGGTCGTCCTGGGGGCGACGCAGGTCGCGTCTTCCGTCGAATGGTCCTCGCTCATGCTGGACTCCGATTCCCGCGTGGAGACGATTCCAGGGATCGAGGTCGACGAGGCGGACGCGGAGATCGCACAGGAGGGCAAGGTCCGGAAAGTCGGCGAAGAGATGTTGTTCTACATGGCCTCCCGCGGCGTGACGGAGGAGGAGGCCACGCGAATGGTCGTCCTCGGCGTCGCGACCGCCGCGACGCGACGGATTCCGGTCGAGTATGCCGTCGAGGTCGATCGACTCATCGAACTCGAGCTCGGGGGCGGGATCGGATGATCCTCCCCGAAGGTAACGTGCGTCGCACGAGAAAACTCAAGTAGCTACCGTGGCATGGCAATAGGGAAGGCCGATGGCAAAGCCCGCGAAGATGCTGCTCAACGTCCCCGCGATCAAGGCGGACTTCCCGATCCTGCAGCGCAAGGTCCGGGATCGGCGCCTCGTCTACCTTGACAGCGCCGCAACCTCGCAGAAGCCGAAACAGGTGATCGAGGCGACGACGGACTTCTACAGCCGGTACAACGCGAACGTCCATCGCGCGATCTACGAACTCGGGGAGGAGGCCACCCGCGAGTACGAGGGGGCGCGGGAGAAGATCGCCGCGTTTATCGGGGCGAGGTCCCCGAACGAAATCGTGTTCACGAAATCCACCACCGAATCTCTCAACCTCGTCGCGTACGGATACGGACTGAAAGGGAAGCTCCAGAAGGGAGACGAAATCGTCGGCACGGTGATGGAGCACCACTCGAACCATGTTCCCTGGCATTTCGTCAAGGATCACAAAGGGGCCGTCCTGAAGTACGTCGATGTGAACGACGACGGGACGCTCAAGATCGAGCAGTACGACGAACTCCTGACGAAGCGTACGAAGATCGTCACCGTGACCCTGTGTTCCAACGTCCTCGGGACGATCAACCCGGTGAAGGAGATCGCGAAGCGAGCCCACGAGGTCGGCGCGGTGTGCGTCGTCGATGCTGCTCAGGCGGCTCCGCACATGCCGATCGACGTCCAGGACCTGAACGCCGATTTCCTCGCGTTCAGCGGGCACAAGATGCTCGGTCCGACCGGGATCGGCATCTTGCATGGGAAACCGGAGGCGCTCGAGGCGACGGAGCCCCTCCTCGGTGGCGGCGAGATGATCCGCGAAGTGCATCTCGGCCGCGCCTCCTGGAACGACGTGCCCTATCGGTTCGAGGGAGGCACCCCGAACATCGCGGGGGCGATCGGCCTCGGGGCGGCGGTCGACTACCTCACGAACCTGGGGATGGAGGCGGTCCGCACGCACGAAATGGAGATTACGCAATATGCGCTCGACAAGATCGGACGGATCAAGGGCGTCACGACGTACGGCCCGAAGGACGTCAAGAAGAAGGCCGGCGTGCTGGCCTTCACGATCGACAACGCCCATCCGCATGACGTCGCCTCGATCCTCGACGTGGAAGGCATCTGCGTCCGATCGGGCCACCACTGCGCCCAGCCTCTGATGGAGCGCTACGACCTGCCCGCGACCGCGCGCGCGTCCTTCTACGTCTACAACGACCTCGAGGATGTCGACGTCCTCGTGGCCGGCATCAAGAAGGTGCAAGAGGTCTTCGCCTGACGCCCGCGGCCTCCGACCTGTACCAGGAGCAGATCCTGGACCACTACAAGCATCCGAAGAACAAAGGGCCCCTTCCCGGGGCCACGTTCAGCGCGCGGGACACGAACCCCCTTTGTGGCGACGAGGTCTCCTTCCATCTGAAGGTCGACCGCTCCGAGCGCGTCTCCGAGGTGCGGTTCGAAGGACGCGGATGCGCGATCAGTCAGGCCAGCGCTTCGATGCTCACCACGATGTTGAAGGGCCTCCCGCTGTCCGAGGCGGAGGCGCTAGGCGACGACGCCCTCGTGAAGAAACTCGGCATCTCCCTGAGCGCGGTGCGGTTGAAGTGCGCGCTCCTTCCCCTCCATGTGATGCGCCTCGCGGTCCGGGAGAAGAAGGCCGCCTCGACCTGAGGCCTCCGAAATCCATGTCTCCGGGTCCCCCGAGTCCGGACGGGATCCGCCTCGCGGACCGGATCGGCCGGACGCCCCTGCTTTCTCTCGATCGAATCGCATCTCACGTGGCCCCAGGCGTGCGGATCTCCGCGAAGGCCGAGTGGCTGAACCCGGGAGGCAGCGTGAAAGATCGCGCCGCGCTCGGGATGCTCCGTGCGGCGGAGAAGGCGGGCCTCACGAGAGATCGGACGCTCCTCGACGCGACGTCGGGCAACACGGGAATCGCAATCGCGATGCTCGCCGCGGCGGAAGGATACCGCGCGACCTTGTGCGTCCCGGGGAACATCTCCCGAGCGCGTCAACGGATGCTCGCCGCGTACGGAGCCCACCTCGTCCTGACGCCGCCGACCGACGGGACGGACGGAGCCCAGGAAGCCGCGAAGGCCCTCGCCGAATCCGAACCGCGGAAGTTTTGGTACCTGGACCAGTACAACAACGAGGCGAACTGGCGAGCCCACTTCGAGACGACGGGCCCTGAAATCTGGGAACAGACCCGCGGCGGCATCACCCATCTGGTCGCTTGCCTGGGCACGACCGGCACGTTCGTCGGCGTCGGCCGGTTCCTCCGTCAGCGGGATCCCCGAGTCCGGTTGGTGGCGGTCCAACCGGACGGACCCTTCCACGGCATCGAGGGCGTGAAGCATCTCGAGAGCTCCCGCGTCCCCGGCATCTGGGATCCGAAGATGCCGGACGAAGTCCTCGCGGTCGCGACCGAGGATGCCCAACGGGCCGTCCGGCGCCTCGCTCGAGAGGAGGGTCTCCTGGTCGGCACCTCCAGCGGCGCCGCATTCGATGCGGCCCTTCGCCTCGCGGAGCGGATTTCGCAAGGCCGAGTCGTGGTCATCTTCCCGGACAGTGGAGAGCGATACCTGGAAGAACGGTATTGGGAGGACGGATCGTGATCGAGATTGCCGCGGCCGTCGTCCGCGCCATGGAGGGTCACGCGCGGGAGGCTTTCCCCGAGGAGGGCTGCGGCTTCCTCCTGGGCCAGGTCGGCGAGCCACGCCGGGTCGAGGAAGCGAAACGCGCGAAGAATGTCGCGGTGGCGGACCGCACTCGACGATACGAGATCGATCCGCTGGAACTCCTCCATGCCGACGACGACGCCCGGACGCGAGGCTTGGACTTGGTCGGGATTTACCACAGCCATCCGAATCATCCCGCGGCGCCCTCGGAATTTGACCGTTCTCGCGCGAGCCTATGGTATGCCTACGTCATTGTGGGCGTCACCGACGGAACCGCGAGGATGATCACCGCGTGGCGGCTCGACGAGACGAGCGAACAGTTCTTGCAAGAGGAGATCGTCGGCCGCGGAACGAAGGCCCGTTCCCGCGGATCCCGGAAAAAGAGGTTGCGTTAACCTTATTTAAGGTTGATTTGAAAAATGGCGTTCGGGACTCGCATCTCCATTCGTCGGAAAGCCGGTTTCATTCCATATTTACGGGGGGCCGAAGCTTAAGTATAACACCGTATTGGGCGACCAAAGATGGCGAACGTTCGCATCCTCATCCCGACGCCTCTCCGGCAATACGCGGGCAATCAGAACGCGGTGCAGGTCGAGGCGGAGAGCGTTCGTGAGGCCCTCGACGACCTCGTCGAGAGGCACGATCAGCTCCGACGCCATCTGTTTGCCGAGGACGGCCGCCTCCGGAATTTCGTGAATGTCTACGTGAACGAGGAGGACATCCGCTACTTGGCGGCGGATGGCACGTCGCTGAAGGCCGGCGACACGATCTCGATCGTGCCGAGCATCGCGGGGGGTTCCTTCTCGCTCATGGATCGCCTCGCCGCGAAACGGAAGGACGTCCTCTCTCCCGCCGAGATCAAGCGGTACTCCCGCCACCTCATTCTCCCCGAGGTCGGCATGGCCGGACAGCTGAAACTGAAGCAGTCCTCCGCCCTCATCATCGGGGCGGGCGGCCTCGGCGTGCCGCTCACGCAATACCTGAGCGCCGCGGGCGTCGGGCGACTCGGCATCGTGGACTTCGACGTGATCGACGAGTCCAACCTCCAGCGTCAGGTCTTGTACGGGACGAAGGACGTCGGTCGCAAGAAACTCGAGGTCGCGAAAGAGCGCGCCGCCCAGATCAATCCGAACGTCGACGTGCAAGGCTATGACACGCGGCTCACCTCCGACAATGCCTTGGACATCCTGAAGGACTACGATGTCGTCATCGACGGGACCGACAATTTCCCGACGCGGTACCTCGTGAACGACGCCTCGGTGCTGCTCCAGAAGCCAAACGTCTACGGCTCGATCTTCCGCTTCGAAGGACAGGCCAGCGTGTTCGATGCCCGGAAGGGGCCGTGCTACCGCTGTCTCTACGCCGAGCCGCCCCCGCCTGGACTCGTCCCCTCATGTGCGGAGGGCGGAGTCCTGGGCGTCCTCCCGGGGATCGTCGGCTCGATTCAGGCCATCGAAGCCCTCAAGGTCCTGCTCGGGAAAGAGGATACCCTGATCGGCCGGCTCCTGGTCTTCGACGCGCTCCGGATGAAGTTCCGCGAACTGCGGCTCCGTAAGAATCCCGCCTGCCCGATTTGCGGGACGAATCCGACGATCAAGGAACTGATCGACTACGAGGAGTTCTGCGGCCTTCGCGGACCGTCGGAGCAGGTCGGCGAGGAGCTCCAGATCTCCGTGGAGGCCTTGAAGGAGAAGATCGACCGGGGCCAGCCGGTCGTCCTCGTCGACGTCCGCGAGCCGATGGAATGGGAGATCGCCCACCTGGACCGCGCCGTCCTGATCCCCGTGGCGCAGGTCCCCGGCCGAGTCAACGAACTCAGCACCGCGGACGAGATCGTCGTGTACTGCAAGACGGGCGTCCGCTCCGGTCGGATCACGAATTTCCTGCGGGACCTCGGCTTCCGGAAGGTGAAGAATCTCGTCGGCGGGATCGACGAGTGGGCGGAGAAGGTCGAACCCGAGATGCCTCGGTACTGAGGCGTCACGGCAAAGAAATATCGGCCCCTCCCGCCATCCCTCGCCGGTGCCCCTCGATCCCGGCACGGTCCATCGGTTCGCGATGCTCGAACGTGCCGTGAAGTCGTTTGCGAAGACCGGCCGGTTCGACGAGTCGCTGAAGCTCGTCGAGGAACTGCTCGCGATCGCCCCGGAAGATGCCGGCCTCTCGAAGTTGAAGGCCCGGCTCGCGGCCGACCTGGTCAAGCAAGCGGCGCAGGCCCAGAAGATTTCCGCCGCGACCGAGATCCTAGCACTCGTCGAAGCGAAGATTCCCGCGGCCCACCTGGGAGAACAGGAGAAGGCGTTGCTCTCGAAATCTAGGGAGAGCCTGTATTCGATGTAGTCCCGCAGGCTTATCCGACGCGAACGTTCTCGGCCGATCGCATGGCCCGCGAATCCGAAGAGGCGTACGTCAAGGAGATCGAAGCCCTTCGACGAGAAAAGGACTACTTCTTCCGGGAGGACCCGGAGTCTCCCATCCCTCAGTCCCTGCGGGCGCGTTTCGTCGGACTCGCGTACTTTCCGGTCGAGCCGAAGTATCGCGTCCGCGCGAAGCTCGTCCGGGAGCCCAATCCACAGCGGGTCGTGATGGCGACCTCCAAGGGAGTCCCCCGAGACATGGTCCGGATCGGATTTTTCGAGTTCGAGATCGATGGCACGAAACTCCGCCTCGCCGCGTACAAGTCCGTGCCGCCACCCGGTCATCGCCATGAGGACCATAGCCTGTTCGTCCCCTTTCGCGACGCGACCTCGGGCAAGGAGACATACGGCGCCGCCCGGTATCTCGACCTCGAGGATCGGCGGACGGACGACTATGTGCTGGACTTCAATCCGGCCTACAACCCGTATTGCGCCTACAGCGACGCCTACATCTGTCCCTTCCCGCCGCAGGAGAACTGGCTGGCCGTGCCGATTCGTGCCGGCGAAAAGAACTTCCCACTGAAGACGTGACGAGCGATCGTCGCGGGCCTAATCCGCGCCGCTAAGCCACCCGAGGCGCCGCTCGCGGTTCTCCCGGATTTCGTCTGGCCCTTTGAAATCCCGCTCCACGGCGGCGAGGCGCTCGATGAGGTTGCGAATCGCCCCGTCGGTGGGGGCCCGCACGTCAAGCCCCGCGAGGCTGAGTTGTCGCTTGACGATCGGCATCCCGGTTTCCACGCCGCCCAACTGGTAGCAGAAGTCGGTCATGATCTTGTCCGTGACCCGGACGAGTCGATCGATGGGTTCCTGCGGTGGAGTGACGAGGGCAATCCGACGGATGGGATGTCCTGCCGCCTGGAGGATTTGTTCCCCGAGGGACTTGAAGGCCGGCTCGACGCGCTCGCCCGTCCGTGCGCTCGTCAGGATGGCCGGACATGCGTACTTCTGACCGAGGAAGTAGAGGTAGTCTTCCGTCCAGACACGGTCCGAGACGAGGTCCGACTTGTTCCCCGCGATCACCATCGGGACGCGGCCGGCGAGTCGCCACACCGCGGGCATCCAATAGTCTTCCAAGCTCCGACGGCTCTCGTCCGCCGTCGCGTCGTAGACCATGAGCACGCCTTGGGCCCCTTTCATCGCGGTCTCCTGCACCCCGCTGTACCCCTTCTGTCCGAGGACGTCCCAGATCTGCATCGCCATCTCGACCTCGGCCGCGGGATGGCCGAGGCTCAAGCTTCGCTTCGAGACCTTCGTCCCGATCGTCGTGATGTACTCGTCCGAATACTGGTCCACGACGAAACGCCGAATCAGGGACGTCTTCCCGACACCGCCGTCCCCGAGGAGGACGATCTTGGCCTTCATCGAGTCCGAGGCCATGTCCTTCGTCCATCTCCGATGCCCCTTCATTAAGCGTTCCGTGCCGTTCTCACGGGACGAAGTATTGGACCAACCGGGACGCTCGTACCTCGACGCTCCGCTCCGGTGGAGCGGCTCAGAAGTCTTCGGTGGGATACTGCGCGAACGTTCCCGAGGGCACGCCGAATTCCTCGAGGAAGGAGCGGGGTGCGACATCTCCGCGCAGGGAGAGGGCCATCGTCGCATCGGGGATCGGTCCGTCCAGTTCGTACCCGAGTCGCCGGAGTCGCTCCTGGTCCTTCCGGGCCGTGACCCAGTTCACGCTCGCGAGACCGTGTGGAGCACCCGCCTCAGCGAGCGCAACGGCCTCGCGGAAGTCCCTGACCTTGGGCAGGATGAGTTCCTCCAAGTGGACTTCCTCTTGGAGGTGCGTCCGGAAGTATCCAACCGGCTTGCCATCGCGCAGGACGATTCGATATCGCTGCAGGAGTTTCGGATTGCCCGCGATCAGCGAGGGAATGTGAGACGGTTCTCGCACGGTCCAACCGAACAAGCCTCGCGTATACTCTCGGAACAGCCTCTCGATGGTCGGGATGTCGTCGCGCGACGCCCGTCGGAATCGAAGGTCGCTCGGATGCGGGCGCTTTCGCGGCACGGACCGATAGGCTCGATAGAACGGGGCGAGGTCGACGTACCCCATCTTCTCGTAGATCCGATACCCGCGAATGTTCCGACTCGTCGTGAGGGCGGCGAACCGCAGTCCTTCGCTCAGGAACCATTCGTGAGCCCGCTGCATCGTCGCCCTCGCGAATCCCTGGCCCCACCGCGTTGGATGGGAACAGACGCCCGCGATCGCGCCGACCGTCTCCTCGCCCGACCGAAGGCGGACCCGCATGTGGAAGGGGATCACTTGCGTCACGACCTTTCCGTCTTCGACCGCGTAGAGGGCGAACCCGTCGAAGCACCTCGGGTCGACTCGGCGGATCTTCCGGACTTGGTCCTCGGAGAGATCCCAGCCGGCGGCCGTCACGCAGAGCTGCCGCACGGCCCGAGGGTCGACCTCATCGTACGTCACGATTCGCATCGCTCGACTCCTCGCATCGCGTCATGGATCCGCGCGGGGAGGGGGATTTGAACCCCCGAGCGCAAGCGCACTGGATCCTTGCGGACGGGATTTCGTCCTTAGCAATCCAGCGCCCTACCAGGCTAGGCGATCCCCGCAGGCCGCGCCCATCGAGAACCGATTATAAACGCTTTCTCCGCCGATGCGGTTCGGAGTCTCTTTGTACGTCGTCTTCCGTCGCGCCGCTCCGTGGCGATCGGTCCGACGACGAGGTTGCCGCTCGGAACTCCGCGGCGTCGCGGCTACCGACGGCTGCTCGGGATCCTCGCCGTCCAAGCGTTCGGCAACCAGATGGCGGCGAGCTTCTGGCTCGTCTATCTCGTGAGCCCGCCGCAGTCCCTCTCCTTCGACGTTTCGATCTTCGTTTGGATCATCGGGTTCGCCGTGGCGGCGTGCACCGTCCTCGGACTCGCGCGCGGACGCCCGATTCGCGCCACGACCGCCATGTCGACGGGCCTGGGGATCATGGTCCTCGGACACATTTCGTTCGCGGTCCTTCCCGCCCTCCAGGGGATGGTATTCGGCGCCTTGTGCTTCGGGATTTACATACCCCTCTTCTGGCTCCCGCTCAACTCGCTGATCGTGCGCGAGACCCATTCGGGGAACCGCGCGGGACGCCTCGCGGCGATCACCGCCGTCTTCGCGATCACGGGAGTCCTCGCGCCGATCCTCGGAGGGTTCTTGGCGGACCGGGTGAACTACCGGGCCGTCTTCGGCCTCGCCGCGGTCATCGTCGGCGTGAACTTCCTTCTCGTCCGAAGTCTTGCCCAGGCCGACGAAACGCTCTCCTTCTCCCTGGACTTGCGGCGCGTCGGTCGCCGGACGGCCCTCGCATTCTCGGGCCAGGGCGGGGTCGACGGCCTGACATCCGCCGCGACGCCCCTCGGGGCTTTCCTCTTCACGAGCGCCTCCCTCGCCCTCGGATTGCTCTTCGCCCTCTTCTCCCTCGCCGCAGGAATCGCCACGGTGGTCCTCGGTTGGACGTCCGATCGGGTCCGGGTCCGGACGCCGTTCCTCCTCCTCGGGCCGCTGCTCTCCGTGCCGGCCTGCCTCCTCGTGTACTTCGTGAGGGACCTTGCGACGTTCGCCTTCGCCATCGGATGGTTCTCGATGACTTCCGCGGTCGCGCCTTCCTTCATCTATACGATCTTGGTCGACCGGGCGGAACAACACGTCCCCTCTCTGACCGCGACCCGCGAACTGATCCTGAACACGAGCCGGACGGTCGCCCTCCTCGGCGGGCTCGGAGTGCTCGCGTTGCGCGGCGACGTCTACACGCTCTACCTGCTCGTCGGCGGCGTGATCCTCCTGGAAGCCCTCGCGAAATGAGGCGACCGACGCCATTTTTATCTAGGGTGGCATATTCAGCCCGTGGACGCCGAAGGCGAGATCCGAATCACGAAGGAGCTCCGCGTCTCGCCGAGTGACTTGACCGAGCTGATCGTGAGCCTCGGCGGCGTCAAGTTCTGGATCGTCGCCGTCGCGCCCCTCTACATCGGATGGGTGCTCGCGCAGCCCGAGTCCGCGCGGCACCTGTTCATCGACGACCTCCGAGTCGTCCTCGGGATCCTCGTCGTGGGCCCGCTCCTCGGGACCTTCACGCTCCTGTTGAACGTCTACTACGACATGGGGACGACCGACCGCGTGAATCCCCGCAAGAAGTACGTGCAGGTGGTCGAGGAGTTGATCGGCGAGGGCCTCATGGAACGGGACACGCTCCTGCTCGCGGCGTTCGGATTCGCCGCGATGGGCCTCGTCCTCGCGGCGTACGTGTCCGGGGCCATCGTCGGGTACGATCCGACGGAGTCGATCGGCCCACTCACGGCAGTCGTCGGGAGCTACGGTTTCTTCCTCATGACGACCCTGATGACACTCCTGTCGATCGCGTATTCGGCCCCGCGGATTCACTGGAAGGGCGTCGCGGGCATGGACCTCCTCACGAACATGGTCGGTTTCGGCGTCCTCTGCCCGCTCGCGGGATGGTCGCTCCTCCGGCCGATCGAGATGGCTCCCTGGTGGTACATCGCCACGATGGCCCTGTTCCTCGGGG
>Ga0209376_1000251_pt1 | contig 59856 bp, 56 predicted proteins | sample GraSoiAngelo_134_FD_185891 | JGI IMG/M metagenome (GOLD analysis project Ga0209376, IMG submission 185891) | Grasslands soil microbial communities from the Angelo Coastal Reserve, California, USA - 14_0929_05_30cm (SPAdes) (version 2) | ecosystem: Environmental > Terrestrial > Soil > Grasslands ...
GAGCCACCCGAGCTCAGTCGGCCGCTGCAACCGCCGTGTACTCCTGCGACGGCCGGGGCGCCATGTGATGCGACAGGAGGTGCGGAAGCCGGCGCATGAAGCGCACCCACGTCCAGAGGGCCGCGAACCCGAGCAGCGCCGCGCCCAGCCCCGCCACCACGAGCATGGTCAGGGGACGAGAGAACCGCGTCGCGACGAGGGCCCCGAGCCAGAGACCGGCGTACGACGCCCCCCAGGCGAGCACCGGGGTGACGAGCCAGCCGAGCACGACGAGCAGGTGAGCCAGCCAGCGGGGCACCGTCCCTCCCCGCTCTAGGACTTCCGGGCGAGGGCGACGACCGCGAGCACCGTCAGGACGATCGTGAACCCCGCCGCCGTCTCGACCGGCAGCGCGAGGCGCAGGCCCGCCAGTCGCGCAACGATCACGAGCAGGACGGCGCCCACGACCGCGGGGCCCGCAGTGCGCAGCAGCGTCGCCTCGCCGCGCGCCGCCTGCGCGGCCGTGACGATGCCGCCCATCCAGGCGAGGAACGTGCCCAGCATCCACCAGATCGGCAGATACCACCAGCTGCTCCCGCCGCCGATCGCGTCCCAGGTCCACGGATAGGCCTTGAAGGGCCGCAGCAGGACGACGTCGAACGCCATGAACACGATCGTGCCCCACAGGCCGATCGCGGCCGCGCCGGCGATCCCCTCCGCATGGCGGGCCGCGGTCCAGCGGCCGGGCAGGAAGCTCGCGAGCACGGCCGCCGCCAGCACGATGAGCGCCTCCAGCCCGCCCCGGCCGCCGCCCGTTTCGGGAACGAATCGCGCGACCAGGAGAAAGAGCACGACCGCCGCCGCCGTGAGGGCGCCCAGCTTCGTGCCGCTCAGCATCACGGTGCGGAAATCCGAGCGATCCGTTGCCGTGGGGGCGAAGCTAGCCGACATGCTCAGCCTCTCCTCGCTGCAGGGGGGTTGTGGGTTGGCCCGGCAAATCTAGCGCGCCGCGCTCATCGGGCAAACACCAGGAGCACCACGACATCCGTGACCGCCCACGCGGCGAGCGCCCGATACATTCCCTGCTGGTGCCGCGCCGCCGTCCATGACTGATACCCCGCGCGCCACGGCACGACCACCCACAGCCAGGCCGCGAGCGGGAGGAGGAGCAGCACGCCGCTCACCCGTACTGCGACGGCCGCCCAGCCCAACAGCGCGAATGCGAGCAGGATGCAGCCGAGTGCGACGTCCAGGCTGCGCCGCATCCCGATAATGAGCGCGAGCGTTCGATCGCCGCGGCGCCGGTCCTCGTCGCATTGATACAGTTGTGTCAGCGGATAGAGCCCCGCGAACAGGGGGCAGAAGGCGAGCAGCACGAGCCCGTGCCCCAAGTCCAGCGGCCGACCCGTCGCGGCCCAGCCGGCGAACGGCGTCAGCGTCCCGAAGCCCCACATGTTGATCAGCCAGTCGACGCCCGCCACCGCCTTGAAGCGGAACGGCGGCACCGAATAGAGGATCGACATCGCGAAGCAGATCGCGTAGGCCATCTGAAACGCCAGCGGCAGGGTCAGCGCCGCGAGCTGGCCGCCCGCGAGCAGCGCCACGCTGAAGGCGAGGAGGTGCCGCGGCAGGCGAGGCGGGGCGATCAGGTAGCCGATGTCTCCCTCGTCCTTGTCGAATACGCTGTTGATCGCGAGCGTCCCCCCGTTGAGCAGCGCCACCCAGATCACCAGGCCCCCAACCGCCTGCCCCAACCGCTCCCCCCGGGCGACGCCCCCGAATCCGACGGCCAGCACGTAGCCCAGCGCCGTGTGCCCCGCCATGATGGGCCACTCGGCGGGGCGCATGTGCAGGAAGTAGGAGAACAGCTCGCCCGGGAGTAGCCGGTACCCCCAGCGCCGCCAGGCGTTGAGCGTTCTCGCGTCCGCTACCACTTGAGGCCGAGCGCGCTCGCCGCGATACGGAGCCCGACGAGCGTCAAATCTGGGTGCTGCGACTCGATCTCCTTGGAGAGGGGCGCGACCAGCGGCGCGAGGCCGCCCGTGGCGACGATCTTCGGCGTGTTCCCGTTCGGCCACTCGGCCTTGATGCGGCGTACCAGCCCGTCCACCGCCTCGGCCGCGCCCCACAGCACGCCGGAGCGGATGCAGTCCTCGGTGCGCCGCCCGATCACGCGCTCCGTGGGAAGCAGCTCGGTGGCGGGGAGCTTGGCGGTATTGCGGATCAGGGCGTCGGCGCTGGTGCGGAGCCCCGGCATGATGACCCCGCCGATGAAGCGGCCTTCGCTCGTAATGCAGTCGAACGTCGTCGCGGTGCCGAAGTCCACGACGATCGTGTCCCGGCGGAACAGCGTGGCGGCCGCGAGCGTGTTGAGGATGCGGTCCGCGCCCACGGAGAGGGGCTCCTCCACGTCGAGCGTGATGGGGAGCCGCGAGCGGCCGTCCACCACGAGCGGCTTCACCGTGGTCGCCCGCTCCACCGCCTCGCACAGCGTCTGGGTGACGGGCGGCACCACCGAGGCGAGGATGGCCGCGCGGACTTCCTGCGTAGAGCGTCCCGCCTGAGTGAGGTAGGACGTGAGCGCCTGGGCCCACTCGTCGGGCGTGCGCGAGGGCGTGGTCGTGAGCCGCCAGTGGGCCTCCAGGCTGTCGCCGCGGAACAGCCCGACCTTGGTCTCGGTGTTGTTGATGTTTGTGGCGAGGAGCATCGGGGCGTAGTATAGGCCGCAGGCCCGCAGGCCGCCACGTGGACCCGAACTCGCGACCAAGCGACGGTCACGTGATCATTCTCGACCCGCGAATTTTCAGGGACTGAAGTCCCCGCTCGGCTACGCGACGTCCTCAAGGACGCTGGCCCCGGTGTCGGGAAGCCTGATTGTTCACGTACGTGATCACGGTCCCCAACTGCCGGACCCCGACACTCCGTAGATCGTAGCCCTCCGCCCAACGCAGCGGTGCTCGAGGCATGAGACCCTCCCGATTGATGAGCCGGGCGCTGGCCCCTTGAGGCCTTGCACAAGTCGCGGGATGTTGTTGATCGCCGGCAGTTGCACAACTACATGCACGTGATCCGCAACAATTCCCGCAGCGAGCAGTCTCGCACCATGCCGTTGCGCCTCCCGCGGTAGAAAGCGGCGCAGGAATTCTGCCACGGCGGGACTGATCAAGGATTGGCGCTGTAGAGTCGCCCAGGTCAGATGGGCGTAGAGACGAACGGGCATGCCGCGAGTGGTCTTCCCCTCATGCCAACTCCACGTGCCCCTCCCGCACGCCGACTGTCCCCGCCCCGGCATCGACGAGCAGTGCGCCGTCCGGACGGATGCCGCGCGCGAGCCCCGCGGCCGGTGACCGGAGCATCCGGCCGTGCAGCCAGTCGCGCGCCGCGAACGCCGCGCACTCGGCCTCGGCGAGGAAGGCTCCCGGGCCGCCGATGCGCGCGAGCGCCGGCACCAGCCGGTCCAGCAGGTCAATGCGTCGCACCGCGGGCGCCACCTCGCGCAGCGCCACCGCCCGCGCGCCGAGCTCCGGCGGCAGCTCGTTCCCCAGGTTCACGCCCAACCCGACGGCGATCCACTGCAACGCCTCGCCTTGCCAGCGGCTCTCGCACAGAATCCCCGCGAGCTTGCGGTCGTGGACGAGGACGTCGTTGGGCCACTTGAGCTGCGCCACCGGCCGGCCCACCACCTCGTCCACGGCGTCGGCGAGCACGAGCCCCGCGCGGATCGCGAGCGAGCCCGGCTCGACCCGGACGTCCCCGGGCCGGAGCAGCATCCCCAGCCACACCCCGCCCGCGGGCGAGCGCCAGGTGCGCCCGTCACGCCCCCGCCCCGCCGTCTGCTCCTCGGCGAGCACGACGGTGCCGTGCGGCGCGTCCTGCGCACCGAGGTCGTGGATCGCATCGAGGGTGGACCCGAGACGCCGGAACAGCCCCACCTGCGGCACTCCCCACCGCTGCGCGAGGACGTTCCCCGGCAGGCCGTCGAGCCCTAGGTGAGCCACCGCGCGTATACGAGCGTGAGCACGCCGACCGCCCAGCAATAGGGCGCGAACGCGTAGAACCGGCCGCGTCGCAACAGCGCGACGAGGAACCGGATGGACCATGCCCCGCTCACGAAGGCGACGACGCAGCTCGCGACGAGCGGCAGCGCGCCGACCACCGCGACGTCCGTCGCGACGTGCCGCGCCTCGAGCAGCGCCGCCCCGCCGATCGTCGGGATGGCGAGCAGGAAGCTGAACTCCGCGGCACGCTCGGCCCCGAGACCGCACCACAGGGCCGCGCTCACGGTCGAGCCCGAGCGCGAGATGCCGGGGAAGACCGCCACCGCCTGCGCCGCGCCCACGATCAGCGCCTGCCACGGCGTCGGCTCGGACGCCTCACCAGAGCGGCGCCGGGTGGACCAGAGCACGAAGCCCGTGACGATGAACGCCGCCCCAACGAAACTGAGCGTCCGAAAGGCCGCTTCGATCCGCGCGTGGAACAGCACCCCGATGATGCCGGCGGGAATCGTGGCGAGGACCAGGAGCCCCGCGTAGCGCACGTCCTCACGCCGCCCGCGGAGTACGCCCAGCGCGAGCTGCATCAAGCGCCGGCCGTAGATCACGAGCACTGCGCCTAGCGTCGCCACATGCAGCGCGACCTCCACGAAGAGCCCCGGGGTCTTCACGCCCGTCATCGCCTCGACCACGGCGAGATGGCCGGAGCTCGAGACGGGGAAGAACTCCGTCAGCCCCTGCACCAACCCCAACAGGATCCCCTGCCACAGCGTCATGTGACCCGCCCGGCGACGAGGGCGATCAGGCCCACCACCATGGCTCCCTTGAGCAGGGCGCTGACGCGCTCGATCCGTCCCACCACGAGCCGGGCCGCGGCCACGAGCACGGCGAGCTGAGCGACCAGCGCGACCGCGAAGTAGGCGCCGCCGTACTGCGCGTGGTAGGGGAGCACGAGGCTGACCGGCACGAACGCCAGGGCGATCGCCGCGGCGACCCTGGCCGCCCCCGTGCGCCCGATCAGGATCGGCAGGGTGCGGCGGCGCACCGCCTGGTCGCCGGGCTGGTCCTCGATGTCCTTCACCAGCTCGCGCAGGACGTGGATCCACGCGGCGATGGCCCAGGGGACGAGCCCGTCGCGCGGCCGGTTCACCGCCGCCGCACCGAAGAACAAGGGCAACCCGGCGACGAGGGCCACGGCCACGTTACCGAGGCCGACCCGTTTGAGGACGGGCGAGTAGCCGCCCAGGGCACCCCATGCGGCGAGGAAGCACGGGAGCATCACGAGGGAGGGCGCGCCCGCGCGCAGCGCCGACAGCAGCAGCCCCATCGCCGCGAGCAGGGCCCAGCGCGCATACCAGTCCGCGGTCTCAGGATGGATGCGGCCGCTCGGGATGGGGCGGTCGGGGTGGCTCACCGCGTCCGCCGCGGCGTCGGCGATGTCGTTGCGAATGAACCCGTAGGCGCCGAGCGCGGTGCCGCACAGGGCGGCGAGCGCGAGCGACGCGGGCACGGCGATGCGCCCCAGGGCGATCCACCCGCCGGCGAGCACGCCAGCCGCGGCGATCACGAGGTTCGGCAGCCGCGCGAGGCGGGCCAGTTCACTCACCGAGCACGTCCCGGTAGAGCGCCTCGTAATGCGGGACGATCCGCTCGGTCGAGAAGTCGCGCGCCCGCGCTGCGGCGCTCGCGCCGAGCCGGCCGTGCAGCGGGCCGTCCCGCAGGATGGCGAGCGCCCGCTCCATCATTTCGTCGACGGCTCCCGGCGGTGCGAGGTAGCCCGTCTCCCCGTTCACGACGACCTCGGGGAGGCCCCCCACGGCGCTCGCGATCACCGGCACGCCGCAGGCCATGGCCTCGAGGGCGGCCAGGCCGAAGGACTCGGTCTCGGAGGGAAGCAAGAACAGGTCGCTCCCGCGCAGCACGTCGGCCACCTGATCCACCTTGCCGAGGAACCGGACGTCGTCCCCAAGGCGCAGGCGGTCCGTCTCCTGCTCCGCCGCGTCGCGGTCCGGCCCGTCCCCTACGAGCACGAGCGTGGCGGGCAGCACCTTCCGCACGCCGGCGAAGATGCGCACCACGTCGCGCACGCGCTTGACGGGACGGAAGTTCGAGACGTGGGTCAGGATCTTGTGGTCCGGAGGGGCCAGCGCGCGCCGGCAGGACGCATCGCGGGCCGGATGGTACTCCGCGGTCGACACGAAGTTCGGGATCACCTGGACGTCGCAGCCGGTGCACCCGAAGGCGCGATAGGTCTCGTCGCGCAGGTACTGCGACACGGCGGTCACCCGATCGGACTGCTCGATCGAGAACTTCGTGATGGTGAAGTACGAGGGATCCTGCCCCACGAGCGTGATGTCGGTGCCGTGCAGCGTGGTGACGAGCTTGAGGTCGCGCTCCGCCTTGAGCATCTGCTTGGCGAGCCAGGCCGTCGCGGCATGAGGGATGGCGTAATGCACGTGCATCAGCTCGAGCTCCTCGCGCAGCGCGACCTCGTGCTGCTTGACGGCCAGCGCGAGCGCGTAGGGCGAGTGCTCGAACAGCGGATAGTCGGCGGTCACGACCTCGTGGAAGGTGACGCGCTCGGCGAACCCGCCCCGCAGCCGGAACGGGCTGGCGTACGAGATGAAATGGACCTCGTGGCCGCGCCGCGCGAGCTCGAGCCCCAGCTCGGTGGCGACGGCTCCGGAGCCGCCGTAGGTCGGATAGCAGGTGATGCCGATACGCATGAGACCTCAGACGTCAGACATCAGACGTCAGCACGCGTGGTGCACCAGCGCCTATGGATCATGGCGGCAAGCTCCTCGGGCGGGGCTGTCGCGTCGATAGTCCAAACGTCGTCCGACTGATGTCTGACGTCTGACGTCTGACGTCGCAGTTGATGTCGAAACCACGTCTCCTGCCGTTTCGCGTACCGCCGCGTCGCCGCGACGACGGCGTCCCGCAGCCGGGCTTCCGGCAGCCGCCGCTCGAGCGTCGCCACGACCTCGCGATAGCCCACGCCGTCGAGTCCGGGCGCGTGCGCCGCGACGCCGCGGGCGAGCAGGGTCCGCACCTCGGCGACGAGGCCCGCCGCGAGCATCCGGTCCACCCGCTCCGCGATGCGGCGGTGGAGCGCGTCGCGCGGCAGCGTCAGATGAATGTACCACGGTCGCATAATCCCGGTCTCGCGCGCCTCGCGCTGCCACCAGCTCAACGTCCGACCGCTGAGCAGCGCCACCTCGATCGCGCGCGCCGCGCGCTGGCGTCCGCCGCCCGCGAAGCGCCGGTCGAGCCGCGCCGCCCAATGGGCGAGTCGCGCGGCGGGCAGCCGCTCACCCCAGATCCGTAGTCGCTCGCGCCGCGCCGCGTCGAGCGGCGGCTCGCGGAACAGCCCCTCCGCCAGTGCTCGCACGTAGAACCCGGTTCCACCGACGACGACCGGTTCGCGCCCGCCGGCCCGGACGCTCCCCAGCCAACCGGCAGCATCGCGTGCGAACCGTCCCGCGCTGTAGCGCTCCCCCGGCTCGATCAGGTCGAGGCCGAAGTGGGGAACCCGCGCCTGCAGCTCGGGCGGCGGCTTTGCCGTGCCGATGTCGAGCCCGCGGTATACCTGCCGCGCATCGGCTGAGATCACGGTGATGGGCGCGCGGACACCGAGCGCCGCCGCGACGGCGGTCTTGCCGACGCCGGTGGGGCCGACGAGTACCGGTACCAGGGGGCGGTCAGGCTCTCCCAAACCGCCGCTCCAACTCGTCCTTCGGCAGCTGCACGATGGTCGGCCGGCCGTGCACGTCGTGGGCCGGTAGGGTGGCGCCGAGGACGCGGATGACGAGCTCCCGCATCTCGTCCGGCTCGAGCCGCTGGCCGGCCTTGATCGCGGCGCGGCAGGCGAAGCTGGCGGCGAAGCGCTCCAGCCGGTTCGCCCAGCCGCCGAAGCGGCCGCCCGCGAGATCGGCCACGAGCTCCTGCAGGCAGCGCGTCGCGTCGAACCGCGGATGCGGGTTGGGAGCGGTGTGAACGACGACGGAGCGGCCCGAGAACGGCTCGATCTCGTAGCCGACGCGCCGCAGCAGCTCCCCGTGCGCGTCCACGGCCTCGAGCTCGGCGGGCGAGAAGTCGAGCGTCAGCGGCAGTAGCAGGCGCTGCGCGGGCGCGCCGTCGCCCGAGAGCTGGCGCATCACGGTCTCGTACAGCACGCGCTCGTGGGCCGAGTGCTGATCCACGATGGCGACGGCGGTGTCCGTCTGAAACACGATGTACGTGTCAAACACCTGAAGCAGCGGGGGTGTCAGGCGTCGGGCGTCAGGTGTGAGGGACTCTCGGGAAAAGAGCTCCGCGGCGGCCACGCCGGGGATCACGGCACCGAGACCGGCCCAGGGCCCCCCGACACCCGACGCCTCACCCCCCACACCTAGCGGGGACGCCGCGGCGAGTGGCCCGAGCGCCCCGCGCACCGCCTCCTCGACCACCCGTTCGACGAAGAACTTGTCACGGAAGCGCACCTCGAGCTTGGTGGGATGGACGTTGACGTCCACCGCGTCTCCCGGGAGGTCCAGGAACAGGATGAGCGTCGGGCGGTCGCCGGGCGCGATGGTCGAACGGTACCCCGCCTCCGCCGCGCGCAGGATGAAGGGATCGCGGATGGGGCGTCCCCGCACCAACACGTAGCCTTTGCGTCCCGCAGGCTTCGCCTGCGCGGGGCGCTGCGCGAAGCCCCGCACCTCGAGCGGGCCCTCGCGGTGGCCGATGGGGAGCAGCGTGTCGGCGAGCTCCCGCCCCCACAGCTCGTGTACGCGGTCGATGGGTCGCGCCGCCGGCCCGACGTCGAGGAGCGCACGGTCGTCGCTCTCGAGCGCGAAGGCCACGTCGGGGCGCGCGAGCGCGAGCACGGTCAACGCCTCCACCACCGCCCGGGTCTCGGTCTGCTGGGCACGCAGGAATTTCCGCCGCGCGGGCGTGTTGAAGAACAGCGCGCGCACCGTCACCGTGGTGCCGCGCTGGCGCACCGCGTCCTCCACGGCCATGCCCTTGCCGCCCACCACCCGCACTCGGGTTGCGCTCCGGCCGTCGGGCGAGGTCTCGAGCTCGAAGCGCGACACCGACGCGATGGCCGGGAGCGCCTCTCCGCGGAACCCGAAGGTGCCGACCCCGATCAGATCGGCCGCGCCGCGGATCTTGCTCGTCGCATGGCGCGCCAGCGCGAGCTCGGCGTCCTCCCGGCTCATCCCCTCGCCGTCGTCGCTCACCCGGATCAACGTCTTGCCGCCGTTCTCGATGCCGACGCGGATGGTGCGCGCGCCCGCGTCGAGTGCGTTCTCGACCAGCTCCTTCACCACGGACGCCGGGCGCTCCACCACCTCGCCGGCGGCGATCTGGTCGGCCACCTGCGCCGCGAGCACGGCGATCTTCGTCACAGGGGATCTTGCGGCAGCCGCACCGCCTCGCGCTCGAGCAGCCAGCCGTGGATGCCGTCCGGCCGCCGCACCTCGAGCCAGCGCCCGTCGCGCCGCTCCACGAGCAGCGCGGCACCCGCCTCGACGGTGGCGACGGCGCTGGCGCCGCCGTACGGGGCCACCCGCACCGGCGTGGCCGGGCTCACCACGACCGCGAGCGCCTGCTGGCGCCGCAGCGCCTCGCGCGCGCCCTGCGCTCCCGCCGCGGCGGCGCACACCGCGAGCCCGAGCAGCCACGCGCGCGAGCGGCGTCGCCGGGCCAGCGCCGCCCAAAAGCCGACCCAGCACGCCGCGGCCACGAGGCCCCATTCACCGGGTGCGCCGACGCCGACCGCGAGCAGGCGCTCGCTCGTCGCGTCCGGCGCCGGGAGGAGCTCGCGGGCGCGTCGAATCATGCGGTCGCGCGGGGCAAGGCGCGCCGCGACGGCCCACGCTGCGGCAGCCTTGCCGTCCGCGCCGGCCCGGTACAGGGTGGCGCCCACGTTGTACCAGTGCGCAGCAGTGCGGGGTTCGGCCGCGGCCCGGGCGGCGAACGAGTCCGCCGCCGCCCGCAGCGCCCCCGCGGCATACAGCGCTTCGGCGCTCGGCCCTTGGGCGAGGCTGCCGCGCGGCGCGAGCAGCGCCGCGCAGCACAGCGTCGAGAACAGGCGGACCCGCCGCCCGCCGTGCGGCTCCGCCCCCAGTACCCCCAGCACCTGCTCGATCTCGGCAGCCAGCTCCGCCGCGTCGCCCAGGCCGCGCGGCCCGTAGCGCGCGGCCCGCAGCCGGTCGCGCAGCCGCATGATGTGGTCCGCGACCGCGCTCTCGATGCCGGCCGCGCGCAGCGCGCGAGCCAGGCCGTCACCGTCGCGGGCGACGGGATCGGCGACATGACTCGCGAGCACGACGTGGAATTCCCGCTCCAGCCGTCCCAGCCGCGTGACCTGCGGCGCGACCGCGGGCGCGGGCTCCGGCCCGCCGCGCGGGCGCGACCGGCGGCGCCACAACAGCGCGGCGAGCGGCGGCGCGCACACGAGGGCGCCCCAGCCCCAGGGGAAGAGATCGCGGGCGACCGCGCTCGCCCACGCCTCACCGTCGACGGGCGCGAGCGGTGGCAGCGAGCGGGCCGCACGCGGCTCGGCACCCGGCGCAACGACGAGCGTCCGCGGTGCCGCTCCCGCCACGGTATAGCCGCCCCGGCCCATGTCATAGTACGGGTAGCGCAGCTCGGGCAGGACGAACGTGCCCGCCGAGTCCGGGACCACGAGATAGCGGAACGCCTTGCTCCCCGAGATCCGGCCGCCCTGCCAGTCGATCCGCGCCTCGGGCTCCGCCGGGTAGGGGCGGAACCCCGGCGGCCAGCGCAACGCCGGCTCCGGCCATAGCGCCACGTTGCCGACACCGGCGACCGTGGTCGTCACCTCGAGCGGTTCCCCGACGCGCGCGTCGGCCGGCTGCACGTCCAGCGCGAGGACGAGCCCCCGCCCCGTCACCCGCTGGTCGTCGGCCGGGCGCCCCTCCACCGGCAGGGGCAGCACGACGATCGTCACCGAGTCGCTCTGCAACGCGTAGCGCTCCTCCCGACTGAAAAAGGAAAAGGTCGTGGGCACGGCGAACTCCACCGACGCGGGGGGGATCACGACCCGGCCCGCGGCGAGCGGGAAGACCACTTGATGGGCGACGTACAGGTCCAGCCAGGACCCGCGCACCAGCCGCGAGGCCGCGACGTCGCTCGAGCGCGCGGCGGGGTACGCCCACACGCGTTGCGGGGTCTCGATGGTGACTTGGGGCGGGCGGTGCAGCCGGTTCCGGAGCTCGCGCGGGAACCAGGCCGTGGCCACGACGTCGAGCTGCTGACCCGCGAGCACCGTGTCGGTCGGCACGACGACCGTGAGCGCCACCCGGTCGGTGCGCTCCGGGGGCGGCGCCGCGTCGACCAGGGCGCGCGCCAGCGGTGTGAGCGCGGGCGGCCCCCCCGCCGCCCCGCTGTCGACTGTGACCACGATCGGGTCGGTCGCGACGATCACCCGGCCCTGCCGCGCGTGCACGGCGCCGATCAAGAGCGTGCCAACCTTGGTCGCGCGCAGCTGCAGCTCCCGCACGGTCGTGCGGACCGGCGCGCCCGGGCCCCCGACGCTGACGTCAATCACCTCATGGGTGCTCAGGACCAGGAAACCGGCGAGCGGCGGCAGCTCCAAGCTGACCGGCTCCGCCGTGCGAGCGCGCGCCCGCACGGTGAGCCCGATCTCATCACCGAGCACGACCCGAGCGCGATCCACGCGCGCCGTGACGTCGAGCGGCGTTGCGGCGACCTGCAGCGCGAGCAGCACCACCAGGGACGGCGTCACCAGTCCTTCACGCCCGGTTCCTCGGCCCGCCGCACGCGGCCCGTGCGATTTCTCCGCGTGGCGAGCTCCTCCTGGCCGATCGACCGGAGGATCTGGTCGGCCTGGGCCCGCGTCAAGCCACCGCCGCCCCCGCCCTGCTGTCCTTCCCCCGCGGCCCCTCCGCCACCTCCCGCCTCCGCCTCGCTCGGCGGTGCTCCGCCACCACCGCCGCCTCCCGCCGGCGGGACGTTCCTGCTCGCCCCACCGCCGCCGCGGCGGCGCACCGCGAGCTCCAGGTTCCACTTCGCCGCCGGCTGGCGGGGATGGAGCAACAGGGCCTCCCGGTACGCACGCTCCGCGTCCGCCAGGTGCGCGTCGCGGTTGCTGCTGTCGGCCACCGACTCGCGCAAGGCGACGAGGCCGAGGTTGTAGAGCGCGCGGAACCGGATCCCCGGATCGACCGAAGCAGCGGCATGGCCCAGGTTCGCCCGCGCGCTCTCGAAATCACTCGCCGCGAGCGCCGCCGTGCCGGCGTTGTACCACGCCGTGTCGTCGCGCTGCCGCCCCGCGAGCTCGGCGAGGTAGGCGGCGAGGGCCCGCGTGACGTCCCCCCGGTCCCAGGCCCGCTCCGCCGCCGTGCGGGGGCGGCGGGCCTCTTGCGCGGCGGCGGCGAGCGGCACTCCGACGAGCAGGGCGAGTCCGATGAGCGACGCGGTCCGCCGGTTCACGGCCTGCCCGAACAGGAGCGCCACGGCGAGGACGAGCGGGATCCAGGAGCGCGGTCGCCCGCGCTGCGTGTGCGTCTCGCTCGCCCGCGCCCGCTTGTAGGACGCGACCAGGTCGCGCACCGCGCCCGCCTGGTCGGGCAACTCGGCACCGACGATGGTGCCCTGCGACGCGTCCGCCACGGCGCCCAACACGTCGTCCCGCCGCCGGGTCTCGATCACGTCCCCGCCGTCGTCCTTCTGCTGGCCCAGCAGCGTGCCGTGCTCGTCGCGCAGCGGAATGCGGGCCGGCGCCCGTCCCCCCTCCGCCACCAGGATGAGGTGGATCCCGAGCGCGTTGAGGCGCTGCGCCTGGCGCACACTGCGGGCGACGGAGTCGTGCGCCTCCCCGTCGGTAAAGACGACCAGCACGCGGTCGGCGAGCTCCGAGCTGGCCCGCAGCAGCTCGCCGCCCTGCGCCAGGGGCTCCGCTAAGGAGGTCCCGCCCTCGGAGGCGACGTCCGGATCGAGCGCGTCGAGATACAGCCCCAGGGCCGATCCGTCGACCGACAGCGGTGACAGGATGTAGCTCGAGCCCGCGAACGCCACGAGTCCGAGGCGGTCGCCGTCGAGGTCCTGCACCAGGCGGCGCGCCTCCCGCAGCGCGCGCGCCAGGCGGCTCGGGCTCACGTCCTCGGCGAGCATCGAGCGCGAGATGTCCACCGCGAGCACCAGCGACAGGCCGCGCGTCTCGGCCACGATCTTCTCTTCGCCCCAGCGGGGGCCCGCGAGCGCCGCGACACCCAGGAACGCCGCCAGGGAGAGCGCCGTCGGACCGAAGCGGCCGGCCCCGAGCGCCGTCCGCACCGCCTCCTGCGACCACCGGGCGGCGCGCCGCACCCGCACCCGCCGCGCCCACGCCGCCCCGAACCATGCGGCACCGGCCACCAGCGGCGCGAGGGCGAGCACGAACGGGGCGTCGAAGCTCATCAGGGCACCCGCACCGCGAACGTCCCCGAAAGGACGATCTCGAGCGCCAGCACGATCAGCCCGAGCGCGAGCGGCCAGCGGTAGGCTTCCTCGAAGCGGCGGTACACCACCTGCTCCACCGTCGACTTCTCGAGGCGGTCGATTTCAGCGAAGATGTGGCGCAGCGACTCGGTATCGGTCGCGCGGAAGTAGCGACCGCCCGTGCCCCGCGCCACGTCCGTCAGCAGCGCCTCATCGATCTCAACCGGCATGCTCTGGTAGCGCAGGGTCCCGTCCGGTGCCTGACCCGTCGGCACCGGCGCTTCGCCCTGTCTCCCGACGCCGATCGCGTAGATCTTGATTCCGAACGCCCCGGCCGCCTGGCCCGCGGTCCGCGGATCCACCGTGCCGCGGTTGTTCACGCCGTCGGTGAGCAGCACGATCACCTTGCTTTTTCCCGGCGCGCGCCGCAGCCGGTTCGCCGCGGTCGCGATCGCCGTGCCGATCGCGGTGCCGTCCTCCAGCATCCCGATGCGGAGACCCTGCAACGCCGCCTCCAGCACGGCGTAGTCCGTCGTGAGCGGCACCTGGGTGAGCGCCTGCGCCGCGAACGCGACCAGGCCGATGCGATCGGACCGCCGCGCCCGCACGAAGTCGATCGCGGTCGCCTTGGCCACGTCGATCCGGTTCGCGGGCGCGAAGTCCTCGGCGAGCATGCTGCTCGACAGGTCCACGCACAGCACGATCGAGATGCCCTCGCTGCGCGCCTCGATTCTGGCCGAGCCGAGCCGCGGACCCGCCGCCGCCAAGACCCAGGCGCCCAGGCAGACGTTGCGCAGCGTGACCGGGAGCCGCGCGATCCAGAGTCGCTCCGCCGTGGCTGCCGCCGGCCGGACGTCGCTCATACGCACACCCCGCAGCAGCCCCAGCCGCCGCGCGCGCAGCCACCACCAGGCCGGCAGGGCCAACAGGAACAGCAGCACCAGCGGCCGGGCGAAGCTCACGGCAAGAACTCCCGAGCGAGCGCACGCGCCCGCACGGCCAGCGCTGCCACGTCCGCGCCGTGGGCCGACGCGAACTCCACGCGGTCGAGCTGCTCCAGCGCGGCGCGCAGCTCGCGCAGCGGGGCGTCGGGGCGCGCCCGCTCTACGGCCGCCAGGCACTCGGTCGTGCTGAGCGCGAGGTTCGCCCCGGGGACCGTGTGCGCGATGGCGACGCGCAGCTGGAGCACGGCCCGCGCCGCGACCGCCTTGGGCTCCCCAGCCGCGAGCCAGCGGGCGTCGGGCACCTCAGGTTCCACTGGAACGTGAGGGTGCACGCCGGGGGGTCGTGGCGGACGTCGACGCCACCGCACCCCGGCCGCGAGGAGTCCCGCACACAAGACGACGGCCAAGGTCGCCGCCAGCGGGTACCGCCGCGTCGACCGGATCGGGGCGATCGCCGCCCTCGGCTCCGGCTGCCGCACCGTGTCGGGGATGACGCTGGTGATCACGAAGGCGGCGCTGCCGCCGGGCAACGAGTCGGCGCGGCCATCGGGGCCCAGGCGCCAGATGGGCGGCACGCTCACGGTGTGCGCCCCGGGCGCCCAGGCGGCGACGGGATAGCGCACCACCCAGCCGTCGGGGGAGGAAGCGCGCCGCACCACGGGGTCGCCGAGCGGCTCCACCCGCTCGCCCGCTTCGAGTTTGCCCGCGCGCACCCGCCACCCCGGCGCCGCGGTCACGGTACGCTCGAGCCACACCGTGTCGCCGACGGTGGGGCGATCGGGAGCGGCTACCCACCCCGCACCCCCCTGCCCCGCTGCCAAACGCCACCCTGCCACGACGCCAAGAATCGCGAACCAGACTGCCCTGCGGACGCCTCCCGCGAGGTGGCGTGGCGGCGTGGTGTGACGGCGAATCATCGCTTGAGGCGACGGGCGCGCTCGTGGAAGGCGCGGCGCAGCGGCCCGGCATAGGGCACGTCGGTGCGCAGCGCGGCCCGGTCCACACCCGCCTGCACCAGCCGACGGGTGCGCTCCTGCAGCTGCCGCTCGGCCGCCGCGCGCACGCGGCCGCGCGCCGGCGTGTGGCTCGTATCGAGCAGGACGCGCCGCCCCGTCTCCGCGTCCTCGAAGTCCACCCAGCCCACGTCCGGCAGCTCCAGCTCGCGGGGATCGTCCACCGTGATCGCCACGATCTCGTGCCGCGCGGCGAGCTGCGCCAGCGGCTCCTCCCAGCCGTCCGCGCGGAAGTCGGAGAGCACGACCACGATCGCCCGGTGGCGCAGCAACTTCGCGGCGTAGCGCAGCGCCTCGGCGAGGTTCGTGCCGCGGCCCCGCGGGGTGAACGCGACAAGGTCGCGGATGACGCGCAACGCGTGCGGCCGTCCCTTCGCGGGTCGCACGACGAACTCCACCTTGTCGGCGAACATCAAGGCGCCCACACGGTCGTTGTGGCGTGCGGCCGCGAGCGCGAGCACGGCCGCGACCTCGACCGCGAGACCGGCCTTGGTGTGGGGGCGCCCGAACTGGCACGAGCCGGATTGGTCCACCAGGAGGAGCAGCGTGATCTCGCGCTCCTCGTGGTAGGTCTTCACGAAGGGGTGGCCCATGCGCGCCGACACGTTCCAATCGATCGCCCGGAAATCGTCGCCCTCCTGGTAGGCGCGCACCTCCGCGAACTCGATGCCCTGTCCGCGGAACACCGACCGGTAGTCGCCTGTGAAGAGGGAGTTGACCAGGGTCCGCGTTCGCAGCTCGATCCCCTTGACCTGCCGCAGCACCTCGGGGGTCACGAGCCGTCGGCGCGCGCGCAGCGGGGACGCCTCGACGCGCCGACGATCCTCGCCTTCGTACCTCACGGCACGCCCACGGCCTCCAGGATCTTCCCGATCACACGGTCCGAGTCCATGTCCTCGGCCTCCGCCTCGAAGGTGAGCAGCACGCGGTGCCGCAGCACGTCGAATGCCATGGCCTTCACGTCCTCGGGCACCACATAGGCGCGGCCTCGCAGGAACGCGTGCGCCCGCGCCGCCTGCGCCAGGTAGATCGACGCCCGCGGGCTCGCCCCGAACGCGATCAGCGGCTTCAGCTCCGGCAGGCCGAGGCTCTGGGGCTCGCGCGTGCCCCGCACCACGTCCACGATGTAATCCACTACCTTCTGATCCATGAACAGCTCGGCGATGCCGCTGCGCGCCGCCAGGATGTCGTCCGCTTCCGCCACACGCTGCACCTCGATCGGCCGGCCCGACGCCATCCGGGCGACGATCTCTTTCTCGGCGTCGCGCGTCGGATAGCCGACGCGTACCTTCAGCATGAAGCGGTCGAGCTGCGCCTCGGGCAGGGGATACGTGCCCTCCTGCTCGATCGGGTTCTGGGTTGCGAGCACGAGGAACGGCTCCCCCAGATAGAACGTCTCGCCCCCGATGGTGACCTGCTTCTCCTGCATCGCCTCGAGCAGCGCGGACTGCACCTTGGCGGGCGCCCGGTTGATCTCGTCGGCCAGCACCAGGTTCGCGAAGAGGGGACCCTTCCGCGGGTAGAACTCCTGCGAGCGCTGGTCGAACACCATCGTGCCGATCACATCCGCCGGCAGCAGGTCGGGGGTGAACTGGATCCGAGAGAAGGCGATCCGCAGGCATTCGGCCACCGTGCGCACCGCGAGGGTCTTGGCCAGACCGGGGACGCCTTCGAGCAGGACGTGGCCGCCCGTGAGCAGGCCGATCAGCAGCCGCTCCACCATCACCTCCTGGCCCACCACGCGCTTCGCCACTTCCCGCGTGATGGTTTGGGAGAGGGCTGCGTCGCTCGTCTTCGCCGCCCGCGTGGTCATCGCAACGCCAACTCGGCCGCTTTGCGCACCGCCGGCTCCTTGTCTCGACTGTAGAGTTCCAACAGACCCCGTGCTTCGGGCACACCCAGGCGGGCGATGGCTTCGATCGCCGCCGCCCGCACCAGCGGGCTGCGCCGCTGTTGGGCGCCGCCCGGGTCCGCGAAGCGCGCCAGGACCTTGAGCGCCTCCTGCGCCCCGAGCCGCCCGATGGCGCGCAGGAGTTCTGCCTGTACCCCTTCGTCCTCCTCCTGCTCCAAGCGTCGCACCAGGACCGTGGTGGAGGCGGCCTCGCCGCCCACCCCGATGGCGCGCGCCGCCGCCGCCCGGACGAGCACGCTCTCGTCTTTGAGGGAGGGCATCGCCGGCCGCGAGATCTCGCGCCCCCCCGCCTCCGCCAGCCCCACCAACGCCGCCTCGCGCACGAACTCCGAGCGGTGGCGCAGCAGCGGCAGCAGCAGCGCCACGGCTTGGTGACCCCCGGTGAGCCCCATGAACTCCGCCGCTACCGCCGCGATTTCCGGGTTCCGGTCCGCCAGGCGGCCCTGCAGCGGCTCCATCGCCCGGTCACCCGCCCGGCGCATGGCCGCCCGATACGGGGTCCGCAGGTCGACCGGCGTGGCGAGGAACGCGTCGATCACGAGCGGGACCGACACCGCGGCGAGCGCCCCCACGGCGGCCACCAACGACTCGCGCTCGTCGGGGGGCACGCGCGGCTCCCCCAGCCGCGCCACCATGCGTTGCACGATCGCCGGGTCGGTGAGCGCCGAGGCCGCGCGGTCGATCGCCTCGAGCAGCGCGGGCTCCTGGGTCATGGCGAGCAGCCGGTCGAGTCCCGCGATCGCTTCGGCCACGCTCACGACGTCGCGCTGCGCCACGAGCGCGGGGGCAAGCTCGATCAGCTTGTCGACGGCCGCCCGTTGCTGCTCCGGCGACACACCGGGCGACAGCGCGGCGACCGCGCGCCTCGTCTCCACGTCCGCAGGGAGCTGATCCAGCTTCAACGCCACCGGCGCTCGGCGCTCGACGTTCGGTTCGACGGGCCCAGCCCCCACACTGCCTCGGTCCGCGGCAGGCCGCTGGGAGCTGCGCCCCCCCACGGTCAGCGTGAACGACCCGAGGCGCGCGTCGTCCGGGGGGAGCATACCGAGTGCGACGCCGAACAGTGCCAGCACGTGATCGCCGCTGAGCCCGGGGTCCACGTGCATGCCGCGAATGCCCCGAGCGTACAACAGGCCGGCCAGCTCGGCCACCTGCGCGTCGCCGGCCAGGAGCTGCTGGCCCTGCCACTGCAGTCCCGTGGCGGTGATTCTCCACTCGACAGGCCCGAGCTCGGCGAGCCCCGGCAACGCCGCCGTGACCTGGTGCATCGACTCCACGACCGCCGGGTGCGTCGGCGGATACAGCCGCGCGAGCCGGAAGGTGGTGGCGATGGCGCCGAGCGCGCGTTCGAGTCCGGCGGTGTCCATAGCGCGGGCGTTACCGCTTGATCCGCTCCCCCCGGTCCTCGTAGTGGAACACCCAGGTAGCGAAGCGGGACGGCGCGATCGCTTCGTCCGGGCCGATGCCCGTCCAGTCGTAGTCGCTGCCCGAGTCCGCCGCGACGAGGCGGCGCCGCTCCGCCTGCGTCACCATTTCCTTCGCCCGCTTGATCCAGATGCCGAACTGCTCGGGCCGCAGGTCCACCCAGCCGCGCGGCGCCGCGCCCAGCGGGTCGGGCTGCTCGCCCGGCACGACCACCAGGCTGCCGCGGTACAGGCGCTCGCCATCCGGCGCCAGGATGGGGATGCCCACGGACAATATATGACTCCGCAGCGCGCCGTCCCCCTGCACCAGCGCGTGGGCCTCGGCGGCGAGCCCCTTCGCCTGCGCCTCCGCCAGCGCCCGCACCGTGGGGCGCAGGCGCGAGCACAGGAACGCCTCGAACAAGAGCTTCGTGAGGCGCGGCGGCCCGAGCATCTCGTAGGCCACCGAGCGCGTGTTGCTGTGCTCCTCGAGCGCGCGCAGCCGCTCGATGGCGTGGCTCCGTAGGATGCCGGCGCGGTAGGTAGGGCCCGCGGTCGCCGCGTCGAGCGCCGCCACGATGTCACGCCCGGTGGGCCTGCCCTCGATCTCCATCACCGCGTAGTCGGCCACCTCCTCCGGGGTGATGAACTCCATCTGGCCAAGCGCGGTCACCGTCTCGAACTCGTCTCGCGCAAACAGGCCGTTCTCGCCCACATCGATGAAGACCCCCTCGAGCGGCCTGCCGAGCTCGCGCCAGGCGCGGGCGTCCGGGCCGAAGGCCCGCGCCACGGGGATCGGTTCGGGACAGTCCACGAGCGGAATCGGCTTGCCCTTCCGTCGCACCGGCCCGAAGCGGATCTCGCGCCAGGCAATGGTCGCCGTGGGCTTGATCTCGATCGTGGCGGGGGCGCCCGGCGTGCGTCCCAGCAGGAACAGCAGCAACGAGTGCGCCCCTGCCACGGCGGACTTCATGAGCAGCGGGCGGCTGGGGCGCTGCTCCGAGTGCGTGTAGGGGATGTTGAACCCCATCCCGCCCGTGCCGCTCGTGCCGATCTTCACGTAGACCTTGGTCTCCGCCCGCCGCAGGCCCTCGGCCAGGATCTGCATGTGCCGGATGAGCCGGGGCAACGCGATCACCAGCGTGAGCTGCTCGACCGCGGCGCGGTCCGCCGTCCCCTGCGCCGCCCGCTCGAGCAGCTCGCGGGCGGCCTGCACGACGTCCTGATACGCGAACGCCGTGGCGGTATTGATGCAGTCCACCACGGCGTCGGGCCGGTACTTCATCAGGAGCTGGGCCAGGAAGCTGCGGCCGAGCACGTCTTCCGTCAGCTCGCTCAGCAGGTCGTGCAGCAGCACCGCGCGATGCTCGGCGCTCGCCACCACGGCGCCGCGCCCCAGTTTCGCCAGGGCGGCGGGGAGGAAGACGTCGCCCCACTCCACGGCGATGGCCGCGCGGCCGCGGTGGGGCTCGAGCGACACGGCCGCGGCCTGCACCTCCTCCTCGAACAACGCCACGAGGACGACACGCCGGGGCGACGCCGCCAGCACCCGCCGGGCCACCGCCAGCCCGACGAGCCCGCTGCCGCCGAGGATCATCACCGTGCGATCACGGAGTTCCATTGAGTCGCTCGATGGCCTCCACTTCGCGCGGCGTCAGACGCCGGTGCGACCCCTCGGCGAGCCGGCCCAGCCGCACCGGACCGTACGCGACGCGGTGCAGCCACTCGACTTTCAGGCCCAATGCCTCCGCCAGGCGGCGCACGATGCGCTGCCGGCCCTCGGCCAGCGTCACCTCCACTTCGACGCCGCGCGCGACCGCGCGCACGCGCCGCCGGACGATCCGCACCGGCCGGCCGTCGATCACGACCGCGCCGCCGAGGGCCCGCTCGACCTCGGGCGCCGAGAGGCCGTGCGCGCGCAGCCAGTACGTACGGGGCACGGCGAACCGGGGATGCATCAGCCGGTGCGCCGCCGCCCCGTCGGTGGTGAGCAGCAGCAGGCCGGAGGTCATCACGTCCAGCCGTCCAACGTACGTGAGGCCGGGCACCTTCGGGAGGAGGTCGAAAACCGTGCGCCGGCCTTGCGGGTCGGCGCGGCTGACGACGAAGCCGATCGGCTTGTTGAGGACGAGCCACGTCAGCGGCGCGAGACGCACGGGCCGCCCGTCCAGGGTGATGCGCTGGCGCGCCGGATCGACGCTCGAGCCCAGCTCGGCCACGGCGCCGTCCACGCGCACCCGGCCGGCGCGGATCAGGTCCTCCGCCTTGCGCCGCGAGGTGACGCCTGCGCGCGCCAGGGCGCGCTGCAGGCGCATTGCCGTCATTCGGGCTCGGCGGGCGCGGGGGGACGGAGCGCGACCGACAGCTCGTCGAGCCGCGGCAACTCGTCCAGCTCCCGCAGTCCCAGGACCTCCAGGAATTGCGGCGTGGTCCCGTACAACAGCGGGCGGCCCAACCCCTCGCCGCGCGTCACGACCTCGACGAGGCCGCGCTCCATCAGCTTGTCGATCACGGCGCCCGAATCGACGCCGCGGATCTCCTCCACCTCGAGCCGGCCCACCGGCTGGCGATAGGCGATGATGGCGAGCGTCTCGAGCGCCGCCGGGGAGAGGCGGCGCGGGCGCAACGCGAACTGCGCCCGGTCGATCGCTTCGGCGTACTCGCGCCGCGACAGGAACTGCCAGCCCTGCGCGATCTCGACCAGCTCCACCCCGTGGCCCCCCGTGGCGTACGTCTCCCGCACCTCGCTCAGCGCCGCCCGGACCGTCCCCTCACCCGCCTGCGGGTCGAGTGAGCACACCTCGTCCATGGTGAGGGGGCGCGACGCGGCGAACAGGGCCGCCTCAAGCAGCTTCGCGAGCGGGCTCACGGCGGATCACGATGGGGCCGAACTTCCCGTCCTGGTGGAGCGTGAGCGCGCCGCGCTTGGCGAGCTCGAGCAGCGCGATGAAGGCGGAGAGCACGTCCACGACCGTCGCGCGCGCGCCCACGACGTCCCGCCACGCGAGCTGCTCGCGCCCGGCCAGCAGCGCCTCGATCTTCGCCGTCGCGCCTTCCACGTCGAGAGGGCGCGGCACCACCCGGTGCAGCATCGGCTCAGGAATGAGCGCGATCACTCGCTCGGCCGCGGCGAGCAGCTCGTTCAGCTCGATCACGAGCGGCGCGGGCGGTGCCGCCGCCGGCTCGGGAGCGAAGCCGCGCCCGAACTGCTCGGCGCGGCGCGCCGCCGCCCGCTGCATCCAGTCCACCAGCTCCCGGATCTGCTGGTACTCGAGCAGCCGCCGCACCAGCTCCGCCCGCGGATCCTCCCACTCGTCGTCCCCGGCGCGACGCGGCAGCAACAGCTGCGCCTTGATGCGCAGCAGCCGGGCCGCCATCTCGAGATAATCCGCCGCCTGGTTCAGCCCCAGCTCGTTGATCACGGCGAGGAACTGGTCGGCGATCTTTGCGATCGGGAGGTCGGTGATGTCGACCTCGTCCTCGCGGATCAGGTGGAGCAGCAGGTCGAGCGGCCCCGAGAACTGGTCCAGCTCGACCACGAAACCCCGGTCCGGCGCCACGGGCACCGCCGTCACATCGCCCCCGGAATGGCGAGTCCGCCCACGATGGCGATCCCGAGATCCAGCAAGCGGTGGGCGGGCCACAGAAACACGGCGATCACGCCGGGAGCGACCCAGGAAACGAGGAGGATGGGCAGGAACCCGAACATGTAGAGCTGCCGGTACTTGAGCCCGGCGCCCGGGGGAAGCAGGTGGTAGAAGACGTGGCTGCCGTCGAGCGGCGGGATCGGGATGAGGTTGAAGAAGGCGAGCACGAGATTGAGCCACATCCCGTAGAACGCCATCCGCTGCAGGATGCCGAGCGACACCGTGAGCCCGGGGAGCGCGTGCGCCAGCATCCCGATCAGCGCGAACAGCCCCACGCACGCGACGAACAGCGCCAGGTTGACCGCGATCCCGGCCAGCGACACGATCACGTCGCCGCGCACGAAGTTGCGGTAGTTGCGCGGGTTCACGGGCACCGGCTTGGCCCCGCCGAACGTGTACGTGCCGTTGGAGGCGAACCACAGCATCAGCGGCAGCAGCACGGTCATGAAGGGATCGATGTGCTTGACGGGATTCAAGGTGAGCCGCCCGAGCATGTAGGCGGTGTTGTCGCCCTGGCGGTAGGCGGCCTCGGCGTGCGCGTATTCGTGGGCCACCATCGAGAACAGCAGCACAGGGGCCCAGACGAGGATGTTGAACGAGATAGCGGGGCTCGGGGGTCGGGACCGGCCCCAAGATAACCCACGCGCCGGGCCCCGGTCAACAGCGTAGCGCCTTGACCGGCCTCAACTTACCCTCTATCTTCCGCGCCCAACCAGGAGGCCCAGAGTGCCGCGTATCAAGTCCGCCAAGAAAGCCATGCGCCAGGCGCGTGCCCGCTTCACGCACAACCGGGCGCAGCGCTCCGCCCTGCGCACCGCGCTGAAGCACGTGCGGCAGGCCGCAACCGCCGCCGCGGCCGCACAGGCCTATGCCCTCGCGGTGCGGCTGCTCGACCGCGCCGCGCGCAAGGGGCTCATCCACCGCAACAACGCGGCGCGACACAAGAGCCGGCTGGCGAAGTTCCTCAAGACAAAAGCGTAGGTAAGGCTCTTACAGCGTCGCGAGCTCGCCGCCGCAACTCTCGCAGTACCACTCCGTCGGCAGGTTCATCGTCCCGCATTCCTTGCACTTCAGCGTCTTCACCCCTTCCTCGTCTCCGTCGCCGGCTTGCGGCAGGATGGGCGCGGGAGAGGGAGTGGCGGAGCGCACGGAGCTCGGGGCGCGGGGCGTCTCGGTGGGCATGACCGGCTGAAACTGCGCGCCACTCGCGCGCGTGGGTGATGGCGCCGCTCCCTTGTCGTCCTCGGTCACCGACTTGATGAAGGCCATCTCGTCGAGCGGGGTCTTGCGCTTGGCCGCGCCACCGGCCTTCGCGGGCTGCTTGTCGTGCACCAGGGCATCGAGCTCCTGCAGCTTGTCGATGTCCGCGTCGATCGCCTGCAGCTCCTCGCGCACCGACACCAGCTCGGCCAGCACGTCCTTGTGGACCTGGCTCCACTGCGCCTCGTCATATTCGCCGACTGCATGTCGCAGCTCGGTCTCCGTCAGCTTCTCGGCGACGCTCGCTTCCTTCCGCTGCAGCTCGGTGCGGTGGTGCTGCTTTTGCTCGATCGCCTGGCGCGCGCTCGCGGCGTGCACCTTCAGCTCTTCGATGACCGCCTCGAGGCGCGCCTCGTAGTCGGCGCGCACCCGCCCCCGCACCTGGTCGGGGGTGGCATCCGCCGCCGCGCTGAGGCGAGCGAGCCAGGCTTCGTACTGGCGGCGCTCCTCGAGCAGGCGCTGGATCTGGGCGGTGCTCTTCGAGGATCCCTTAGGCATCCGCGTCCTGGAACATACGTCGTGGCCTACAAATGTAAGGCATAGCGGTCTAAGTTCAATGCTGGCGGCAGGTTGTGGCGTTGCACCTGGGTCACGCCTGCGCCGCGGCCGGGGCGTCATGCACGATCTCGCCAGCCACGAGCGTCAAGGCCGCGCGTCCCGTGAGGGACCGCCCGGCGAACGGCGTGTTGCGGCTCTTCGAGTGGAAGCGGGCGGCGTCGACGCACCACCCCGCCGTGACGTCGAGCGCCACGACGTCAGCGGGAGCGCCCGGCTGGAGCGTGCCGCCGGGCAGCCCGAACACCCGCGCCGGCACCGTGCTCATGCGGAGGATCAGCTGCGGCAGCGTCAACGCGCCGCCCTGCACGAGCTCCGTGTACGCCACGCCGAACGCGGTCTCGAGCCCCACGATCCCGAAGGGGGCGTCGTCGAACGCCGCTTCCTTCTCGTCGTAGGCGTGCGGGGCGTGGTCCGAGGCGACGCAATCGATCACGCCCTCCTGCAAGGCCTGGCGTAGCGCGGCGACGTCCGCCGCCTCGCGCAGCGGCGGGTTCATCTTCGCATGCGTGTCGTAGCGCTCGCAGGCCGCCTCGGTGAGGCTGAGGTGGTGCGGCGTCACCTCCGCCGTCACCCGCAGGCCGCGCTCCTTGGCGCGGCGCATCAGCTCGACCGATCCCCGGGTGGATAGGTGGCAGAGATGCAGGCGCCCGCCGGTGAGCTCGCCGAGCAGGATGTCGCGCGCGACCATGATCTCCTCCGCCGCGGCCGGGATTCCCTTGAGGCCGAGCTTGGTCGCGACCAGGCCCTCGTGCATCACACCCCCAGCGGAGAGCGACGGCTCCTCGCAGTGGTCGGCGACCGGGATATCGAAGGTGCGTGCGTACTCGAGCGCGGTGCGCATCAGGTGGCTCGAGGCGACGGGCTGGCCGTCGTCCGAGACGGCGACCGCCCCCGCCCCTACCATCTCGCCGAACTCCGCGAGCTGCTGGCCGCGCTGGCCCACCGAGATCGCGCCGATCGGGTAGACGCGGGCGAACCCGGCGCGCAGCGATTGGCGCACGATGAAGCCGACGGCGGCCTGGTTGTCGGTGACGGGGTCCGTGTTGGGCATGGCGCACACGGCCGTGAACCCGCCCGCCACAGCCGCGCGCGCCCCCGTCGCGATGGTCTCTTCGTCCTCGTTGCCCGGCTCGCGCAGATGGACGTGGACGTCCACGAGTCCCGGCGCGACGACCGTGCCGCGCACGTCGCGCACGGTGGCTCCGTCCGGTGCGCCGAGGCCCGGGCCCACGGCGGCGATGCGGCCGTCCTGGATCAGCACGTCAGCGGCCTCGTCCAAGTCGCGGCTCGGGTCCACCACCCGGCCGCCCTTGAGCAGCAGCGGTGCCGCCATCAGTCGGTGCCTCCGGCCGCCGGCCCCTTGGCCGCGTCCGCGAGCTCGGGCCTGCCGCCGGCGAGCAGATACAGCACGGCCATGCGCACGGCCACGCCGTTCGTCACCTGGTCCAGGATGACGCTGTGGGGGCCGTCTGCCACGCGGGAGTCGATCTCCACGCCGCGGTTCATCGGCCCGGGGTGCATGACGGTGAGCGCCCGCGGCGCCTTGGCGAGCCGTTCGACGGTCACGCCGAACACCCGGTAATACTCGCGCAACGATGGGATGAACCCCGCCTCCATTCGCTCGAGCTGCAGGCGGAGCACGTTGAGGACGTCCGCCCACTCGATCGCCTCCTCGACCCGGCGCAGCACGGTGACGCCCAGGTCGGCGATGCCGCGCGGCATGAGCGAGTGGGGGCCGCACACGGCGACCTGGGCGCCGAGCTTCGTGAGGCCCCAGATGTTGGAGCGCGCGACGCGCGAATGCAGGATGTCCCCGACGAGGCACACCTTCACGCCCTCGATCCGCCCCAGCTTGTCGCGGATGGTGAGCAGGTCGAGCAGCGCCTGGGTGGGGTGCTCGTGCTTGCCGTCCCCGGCGTTCACGACGTTGGAGCGGATGCGGTCGCCCAGGAACTGCGCCGCGCCGGAGGAGGCGTGGCGGATCACGACCATGTCGATGCGCATCGCCTCGAGGTTCTTGGCCGTGTCGACGAGCGTCTCGCCCTTCTGCACCGCGCTTCCTGTGGCGGCCACGTTGACGGTGTCCGCGGAGAGGCGCTTTTCGGCGAACTCGAAGGAGATGCGAGTGCGGGTGGACGATTCGAAGAAGAGATTGACGATCGTCTTGCCGCGCAGCGCGGGGACCTTCTTGATGACACGCTCCGACACCTCCTTGAAGGGCTCCGCGGTGTCGAGGATGAGGCGGATCTGGTCGGGCGAGAGGCGCTCGAGGCCGATCAGATCCTTGCCCAAGGCGGCGGTCACTGCCTCGCCCCTCTCACCAGGTCCACCTGATCCTTCCCGTCCAACTCCTGGACCATCACATCCACCCGATCCCCCGGCCCCGTCTTGACCACCTTACCGACGATGTCCGCCTGGATCGGCAGCTCCCGGCCGCCGCGGTCCACCAGCACGCACAGGGAGATGCGCTTGGGTCGCCCGAAGTCGGCCAGCTCGTCCAGCGCCGCGCGCACGGTGCGGCCCGTATAGAGCACGTCGTCCACGACGACGGCGTGCTTGCCCGTGAGGTCGCCCGGGAGCCGGGTTTCCCCGATTACGGGCTTCGGGCCCACGGTCTGTAGATCGTCGCGATAGAGGGTGATGTCGAGGGCGCCGCGGGGCACGAGCACGCCCTCTTGCTGCTCGATCAGCTTGGCGATCCGCTCGGCCAGCTCGACGCCGCGTCGCTGGATGCCGATCAGCACGAGGTCGTCGGTCCCGTGGGCCAGCTCGAGCACTGCGACCGCCATATGCTGAAGCGCCCGCGACACAGCGCGGGCGTCCAGGATGGTGGTCCGTTCGGGCCGGCTCATCTCAGACTTGGAAGCTAACCCGGGGGAAGCCGGGGTCAACGGCGGGCGCTGGGTCGCACGCCCGCCGTCGTGGCCGCTACGTCTTACTCGTGAGCCTCTCCCGTGTGGTGCTTTTGGACCCCGGCATGCTCGGCGACGTCCGGCCCGCGGAGCTGGGTGCGCGTCGTCACGTAGAGATCCCGCTTCCCGACGCCGCCGAGATCCGTCCGCTCGGAGAAGAAGTACAGCGTCGTGCCATCGAACGAGAGCGCCGGGGCACCGTCGAAGGCCGCGCTGTTGACGGGAGGGCCGCCAAGCTGCTGGTTCACCAGGTTGAGATTCAACGGCGGCGACCAGGCGTCGCTGGCCGTCGCGCGCGTCGAGACCCAGAGGTCTTCGCTACCGGCGGAACGGCCCACGATGTCGTCTCCCGGGCGCCCAGAAGAGAGGAAGATCTCGAGGCCGTCGCGCCGAATCGCCGTGCGGGTGTCGCGAAACGGGGTGCTGAGCTCCGAGACCAGGACGGGAGGTCCGAACGCCCCTTCGTCCCCCGTCCGCGTGCTCGCGTAGATGTCGAAGCCCTGGTCGGAGCTGGGCGGGTTATTTTGCACCGTGAAGTACAGAGTCGTGATGCCGGTCGCCTCGTCCTCGAAGATCGTTGGTCCCGCATCGTTGAACGGCGAGTTCACCACGCAGCCGAGGTCCTCGGCAAGCTCCCAGCCGAAGTCATCCCGCTTGTCGTGGCGCCGCGAGACGAACAGGTCGGCGCCGCCGCAGCCGCCTCGTCCGTTGCTGTGGAAGTAGAGGAGGTGCCCATCGGGAGAGAAGGTCGGCGCGAGGTCGTTGCCGGCCGAGTTGATGTTCGGGCCGAGGTTCACCGGTGCACCCCACGGGGCGTCGAGGCTCTCTCGGTGCGACACATAGATGTCGAGTCCGCCCATTCCACCAGCCCCCGCGCGATCTGACGCGAAATAAAGACTCAGGCCATCCTTCGAGATGGCGGGATGTTGCTCGTTCGAGCCCGAGTTGACGACCGGGCCGAGGTTGACCGGCGCGGACCAGTCCGAGTAGAGCGGCTGCTCCACAGCATCGGCCGCGATTCTGGTCACGCCTCCCGGGCCCACGACGCCCTTGTCTGCGTTGCAGGCCTGTGCCAGGGCGACGAATCCCATCAACAGGATGATTCTTTCGTTCGGTTTCATGGTCCACCTCCGTGTTTATTTGCCTCCGCCTCGACCAACCGGTAGCTTCGGTCTGCACGGCCAGTATCAGTCGGGTGCGTCATCACGCTGTGACCGCACCGTCACCGCTCGCGGTGACAGCAGCGGCCTGGTTGCGCTGAGGGACCTCGCATGATTGAGTTCCGGCTGCTCGGGACTCTGCATCTGATCGACGCTGCGGGACGCGAGGTGAAGAGCCTTCTCACCCGACCTCGGCGCCTCGCCCTGCTTGCCTACCTCGCCGCCGCCACTCCGAGGGGCCTCCACCGCCGTGATAGCCTGCTCGCCCTGTTCTGGCCCGAGCTCGACCAGGAGCACGCGCGCGCCGCGCTGCGTCAGGCGCTTCACGTGGTGCGAGGAGCGCTCGGCACCGAAGCGGTCCTAACCCGCGGCGACGAAGAGGTCGGTCTCGACTTCGATCGACTACGGTGCGACGTCGTGGCCTTCGATGAGGCGGTCGCGGCGGGACGGTACGGTGAGGCGTGTGACCTCTACCGGGGTGACCTGCTGGAGGGCTTCTTCATCCCGGACGCGGGGGAGTTCGAGCACTGGCAGGAGAGCGAGCGGGCTCGGTTGCAGCAGGCTGCCGCCCGCGGCGCGCAGACGCTGGTCAAGCGGTGCGAGACCGAGGGCGATCTGTCGACCGCGGCAGAGTGGGCCCGCCGGGCGGTGCGACATAGCCCGCACGACGAGGAGCCGCTGCGCCGGCTGATCGCGTTGCTCGACCGCCTCGGCGATCGCGCGGGCGCGGTGGAAGCCTACGAGGACTTCGCCAAGCGGCTCGCAGCGGACCTCGAGACGGAGCCCGCCGCCGAGACCAAAGCGTTGCTGGCGGCGGTGCGCGCGCGCCAGTCCGCCGCGCCAGTCGAACTGCCGAGCGCGGCGCTCGGCTATGCCCGCCCGCCCACACCGCAGGTGGAGCGGCGACGCACGCGCCACGTCGTGTGGCCCCTGGCAATCGCTGCCGCTCTGGTCGGGCTCGTGCTTTCCCAGCCGAGCGACCGGCGCGGCAGGCTGTGGCCGAGATCGGTGACCGGGCAGATCCGCTCGCTCGCCGTGCTACCCCTTACGAATCTTTCGGGAGACTCACTCGAATCCTGGTATGCCGACGGACTCACGGAGGCCCTGACCACCGACCTCGGCAGGCTGCGCGTGGTGAGGGTGGTGTCCCGCGACGCAGCCGCTCGTTACAAGGGGAAGCGCCTGCCGGACATCGCGCGCGGCCTTGAGGTCGACGCGGTGGTCGAGGGTGGCTTGCAGGTATCGGGAGGTCGGGTGCGCGTCGACCTTCGGTTGGTCGACGCCGCTTCGGGCTATCAACTCTGGGCCGACCGGTTCGAAGAGCCCGTGGACAAACGGTTCGCGCTGGAGGACCGGTCCGCGTCGGGAATTCTTTCCGCGCTCAAGCTACCCCTGAGTTCTGCCGAGCAGCGTGGCCTCCGCGCGGCTCCAACGCAGAATCTTCAGGCTTACGACTTCTACCTGCGCGGCCGGATCCGCGTGCGGCACGAGTCCCGTCAGGACAACCCCGTCGCGATCAACTTGTTCGAGCGCGCGGTCGCGCTCGACCCCGACTTCGCGGCGGCCTACGCGGAACTGAGCCACGCTTATGCGCTGCGGGTACAGCAGCTGGTGCGTGAAGACACGGTTGCGCTGGAGCGCGCGCAGGTGGCCGCCGAGAAGGCACTCCGGCTCAACCCCGATCTCGCCGAGGGTCATTTTGCCCGAGCGTTCCTCCTGTGGGGTCCGGGCGGCCAATTCTCGCACCAACTGGCGGTTCAAGAAGATCGACGCGCCCTGGCGCTGAACCCGAATCTCGCCGAGGCTCATCACCACCTGGGCATGATCTACCTGCACCTCGGTCTGCTCGACGAGGCTGTCGCCGAGCTGCGGAAGACGCTCGCTATCGACCCCGGCCACCGCTTCGCGCAAGAACGCATCGGGATCGCACTCCTGTACCAGGGACGTTTCGTGGAAGCGTTGCAGACGTTCCAGCAGGTACCGCCCGAATTCAATCCGGCCCTATGGAGCCACCGGAAGGCCGTGGCGTTGCTCTACCTCGACCGGGACAGTGAAGCCTCGAGCCTCATTGAGGAGTACTTGCGCAAGAATCCCAAGGATCCCGGGGGTCTCGTCACTAGTGAGCGGGCGGTCTTATTCGCTAAGCGAGGCGACACGCGCCGGGCGGAGGCCGACATCCAGACCGCCGTGACGAAGGGAGAGGGATTCATTCACTTTCACCACGCGGCCGTCAGCATCGCCACCGCGTACGCTCTGCTCCACCGGCCTGGACCTGCAGTGCGGTTCCTGCGCGAGGCGGCGACCGAAGGGTTGCCCTGCTACCCATGCTTCGCCAACGACCCCTACTTGGTGACGATCCGCGACGATCCCGCCTTTGTCGCCTTGTTGCGCGAGCTGAAGGCGCAGTGGGAGCGGTACCGGGCGACGCTGTAAACGTCCCGCTCTTGACGGCCTCGATTCCGGGCTGCATGCTAAAACGAGCCCTGTTTCGAGATACACCCGGGCACGATCGCCGAGCTCCCGAAATGGAAGCTCGGCGTTTCTTCTTGGGGACCGATGTGAAGGCTTGCTCGCGTCCGACGTCGATCGCGTGTGCGGCGCTGACGACAGCCGCTGCGGTGCTTTCGTCCCAGGCACCCGGCTCCAGTGCACCCGATTTCACCCTCAAGACGTTCGCTGGCGACACCCTCAGCCTGTCCGCTTTCAGGGGCCATCCTGTGTTTCTGAACTTCTGGGCCTCGTGGTGCACACCATGCCGCAGCGAGATGAGCGACATCATCGCCGCGTACAACGGGCACAAGGATCAGGGCCTGCAGGTGCTGGCTATCAACCTGACCGATCAGGAGCACATGAGCGACGTGCGAAGATTCGCAGTCGAGCTCCAGATGCCGTTCCCGGTGCTGCTCGACCAGAAGGGAAAGGTGCGCCAGAGCTACGCGCTCCGCGGCGTGCCGACGTCCGTGTTCATCGACGCTCGGGGCGTCGTCCGCCTGGTGAACCCGGGCCCGATCACGAGCGAGGCGATCCAGCGCGGGCTTGCGCAGATAATGCCGGTGCAATAGAGGGACCCCAGAGAGGAGAGATTCCATGTACTCCCCGTCACTTCCGAACCGGGTCCGTCATGCGGCGACCGTCCTCGCGATCGGCGTCGGCCTCCTCGCGCTGCCGAGGGAGTCGTTCGCCCAAGGCTGACCCCCGATCCGATTCACAACCCCCAGTTTGGGGGGACAAGGCGAATCGAAGCTGACCGACGTCGGGGCCCACGAATGGCGCGTCGCGGTCGGCTACCGCTATCTCCATGGCAATCAGTTTTTCGTGGCCGATCAGGTCAACAGCACCTTCGCCCCCTTCGGCCAGCCGATCATCTACCACATCCATTCGGCGGACGTCACCGTGACGTACGCCGCGACCGATCGATTCAGCCTGAGCTTGACGGTGCCCGTCTTGGACGGAACGCAGTCCGCCGTGCGGCCGGACACTGTTCGCCACGCCGCCCACGCCTTTGGGCTCGGTGACATCAGTCTGGTGGGCAGCGCGTGGTTATTGAATCCCCAGACGCACGCTACAGGCAATGTCGCGCTCGGCGTGGGCGTGAAGGCCCCCACGGGAAGCAACAAGTACACCGACAGCTTCTTCCGGGCCGACCACAGCTCTATACAGTACCCCGTGGACCAATCGATCCAGCCCGGCGACGGTGGTTGGGGTGTCATCCTGCAGGTGCAGGCGTTCCGGAGGATGTTCGCCAGAGCCTTCGCGTACGTTGCAGGGGCCTACCTCATCAGCCCGCGCGCCCTGAGCGACGTCTTGCGACCGCCCCCGTCCACGGTGTACTGGTCGGTGCCAGACGTGTACTCCGGCCGCGTGGGGTTGATGTACGGGCTGTTGCCGCAACAAGGCTTGTCGGTCAGCCTCGGCGGACGCATCGACGGAATCCCGTACCACGATCTCATCGGCGGCGGAGACGAGGGCTTCCGACGGCCCGGGCATGTCGTCTTCCTGGATCCGGGCGTGGCACTCACCCGTGGCAAGAGCACGTTCACCTTCAGTACTCCCATCAGAGTGAGCGGGAGCCTGGCCGACAGTGCTACCGTGCGCCCCAACGGGAGCCCGAGCCCAACACGCGCTTCGGGTGATCTCGCGCGGATGCTGATTTTCGTGGGCTACTCGCGGCGGTTCTGACGACTATCGCCCAGCGCTGATCAGCGCGCCGCCTTCGCACCGTGGGGCGACCGCATCGCCGTCGTCACCTTGGTCTTCTCGCGGTTCGTTTCCCGCTATGTCTTGCGGCCCGGGCGTGAATGCCTCGACCGAGCCGAGTACGCTGCTGCCATCGAAGCCGCCGATCGCGAAGATGGTTCCGGCGCGCCCAACCGCCGCGGCGACCGCCCCGCGCGGCGTGGACAGCGGCGCTACTGCTGCCCAGGTGTCCGCGGAGGGATCGTACGCCTCCACCGTCGCCAGCTCCTGGGTACCGGGAAACCCAACTGACCCGACCGTGCCGCCCAGAGCATAGATAATGCCGCCTCGACCGAGAACCGCGTCAAGAAAGCGGCGAGGTGCCGGCATGCTCGCAACCGGCGTCCATGTATCGGCGCACGGATCGTACGCGTCCATCGTGGCGACGGTGGTGACGCCGTTGATACCGCCCATCGCGTAGATCCGGCCGTCGGGCGCCGTGATGGCTGCCAGCTTTCCCGCTCGAGGCGCAGCCAACGGGGCCAGCGTGCTCCAGGTATCGGTCTCCGGATCATATGCCTCCACATTGCTGAGCTGCACGTTGCCGTTGGCGAATCCTCCGATGACGTAGATCCTGCCGTCGAGGCCCGTCGTCGCCGCTCCGCAACAGAGGGCCACGGGCAGCGGTGACACGGCGCTCCACGTGCCGGTTGCCGGATCGTAGCGCTCCACGATGCTCCGGAACACACCTGCGAGCGCCCCGCCAATTGCGTAGACACGTCCCCGTCGGTCGGTCGCCGCCATCAGGTAACGGCGCGGCGTCGGCATCGGGGCCGCCGCAGACCAGCTGCCGCTCTTCTGGTCGTATGCTTCCACCGTGGGGACGATGGGTCCCGCGAGACCCATGGAGCCGCCGAGGGCGTAGATGATGCCATGCTTTCCGGTCGCCGCCGCGAGGCCGAAACGCGCCGTCGGCATCGACGCCACCGCCGTCCACGTCCCGGCCGACGGCGCTGCATCGACAATTGCGTCAGCCCGCGCGCGCGAGGCGCTCGGACTGACGGGCCCGCCATCTCGGTTGCACGCCTGAACCAGCGCGATAGCGAGCGACAACTGCAGGATGCTGCGAAGCGGTTTCATGACGCTCCTCCCTTTCACAGGGCCCTGATCCGCGAACTCGTCCCGAGCCGGCCTGATTGCCGCGCGAAGACGTCGCGGGTACGTTAGGGCCGACCGCACGATGCGACCCACCCGTCAGCGGACCGTGACGGGTCCGTGATGGCAGCGTCATCAAGGTGCCATGTGATCGAGCTTCGGCTGTTTGGTGGACTCGACCTGCGGAGGAGCGACGGGCGGGAGCTCGATTCGATCCTCACTCAGCCGAAGCGGCTCGCCCTCCTGGCCTTCCTCGCCACGGCCACTCCGTACCGTCTGCACCGCCGGGATACCCTGCTAGGACTCTTCTGGCCGGAGCTCGACCAGGAACACGCGCGCGCCGCGCTGCGCCAGGCGCTCCACGGTTTGCGACAGGGCCTCGGCGCGGACGTGCTCACGAGCCGAGGCGATGAGGAAGTCGGCGTCCACGAGCAACGCCTGTGGTGTGATGTTCGCGCCTTCCACCAGGCCCTCGAGGCGAGCGACTGGAGCCGCGCGCTCGAACTCTACCGGGGCGGTCTGCTCGAAGGCTTCTTCCTCTCGGATGCGCCCGAATTCGAGCGCTGGTTGGAGGTTGAGCGAGCGCGGTTGCGGAACCGAGCGTGCCAAGCCGCGTGGACCCTCGCGCAGCAGAGCAAGGCGGAAGGCGATTTCGCGGGCACCGCACAGTGGGCGCGTCGCGCAGCGGCGCTCGTCCCCGACGATGAAGAGACGCTCCGCCGCTTGGTCGCGCTCCTGGACGATCTAGGTGACCGAGTGGGCGCCGTGAAGGTGTACGAAGAGTTCGCGAGACGCGTCGCCGTCGAGTACCAGGTCGAGCCAGCGGCCGAGACCAAAGCGTTGATCACTCTCGTGCGCTCGCGTGAGGCGGCGTCACCGCCTGTGGTGAGGCCGGCTCCGCCGTCCTTCACGGCGCCTCCGGCAGCCGCAGAGCGGCCCTCGGCCGCGTCCATCGAGCCGGCGGCCCGTCGATTCACGCTGCCGGGCAAGCGTTGGGTCGTCGGGACCATCGGCCTGGCGCTCCTGGCCGCCGTCATGGCGATCCGACACCAGCAAGCCAGCGCACGCTTGAGCCAGGTCTCCGTGGGGATCGTCCCGTTCGAAGACCGTTCGGAGGACACGCTCGACGCGTACCTCGGGTCGGCACTGACCGAAGACCTCAGCCGCTCGCTCAGCGCCGCCCATGTCCTGCGCGTGTTTCGCGTTCGCCAGGCCCGCCCAGGCCTGGATTACATCCTCACCGGGAGCGTGAGGCACGCAAAGGACACGCTCGACGTCACGGCCCAACTCGAGCGCAACGGCTCTGGTGAGATCGTGTGGGCGACCCGCCTTGCTCTCCGCAGCCGCGGGGCGATTACGGTCCCTCGGACGCTGACGAGCGAGGTTCTCCGCGCGCTGGGGGCCCGAGCCGGAGCTCCCACCGAGCGCCCCACACTGGCCCCCGATCCCGTCGCCTACGACCTGTTCCTGCGGGGCCGCTACGAAGCCTCGCGGCGAACCGCAGCCAGCCTGGGCCGAGCGGTGGCCCTCTTCTCCGAGTCGATACGCAAGGACTCGACGTTCGCGCCCGGGTGGGCCGGACTCGCGGCGGTGTTGCACAACGCGAACCGGTGGGGGTTCCCGGTCCGCGGCGTCCCGCCGCAGAGTCTGCTCACGTTTGAGATCATCGCGAGCGACCGCGCGCTCCAGCTCGATAGCACCAACGTCGAAGCATGGCTGACCCGAGCGGCGGTCTCGGAGGACGTGGATCCCACCAGCCGTGCGGCTCCGTTGCGCACCATCCGTCGGGCGCTCGCCCTCGATTCGGTCAACGCTGAGGCCTGGGACCAGTTGGCAATGGCGCTCGAGGAAGCCGGCAGTCGGGACGGTGCGGGAGCGGCGTGGCACCGGGCGGTCGCCTTGGATCCGGGATACGTCCGGGCCAGGGCGTTCCTTGCCATCCACTACTGGTGGTGGCGCGTCTACGACAGCGCGGCCGTGTGGGCGGACAGCGCGGTGACGACGGACCCATTGTACGGGCTCGGGCGGGTCGTCGCCGGGCAGGTTGCGCTGTCACGCGGACGCCGCGACGAGGCGGAATCGCAGTTGGCCGCCGCCCGTCGCTTGCCGACGGGCCCTGGGAGCAACGGGCTTTCGGGATTCGTCTCCCTGGCAGTCGCCGCCGGAGACACCGTCGCGGCGCGCAGGCTGCTGGTGGACGCCGAGGCTCGCACGGACCCTGCGGCGCCCGACAACCATAGTGCGGTCAACATCGCGGCTGGGTACGCGGTACTCGGCGAAGTCGCCCGGGCGCTGACCTGGCTCGAGCGCTATCGGCCGGCGCGCGACCTGCACTTCCAGTTGCACCTGAGGCTCGACCCGCCCCTCGATCCGCTGCGGCGCGAGCCGCGGTTCCAGGCGCTCCTACTCAAGGGTCGGTGACTCACCCTCCGAACCGACGTGCTCATCGCCTTCCCGAGCCTTCAAGAGGTGGCGCCATGCGTCCCGCAGGATCGGCGTCCCGTCCGGGTTGAGTGGCGTGTAGGACGCTCTGAGCCAGCCGCGCCACGGAACACCACGATCAACGGCAGTTGACGCGCGCGGCCGCACAGCGTCTTTTCGAGCCCCAGTTCTCCATCATCCGGGCTCGGAGGCTTATGCGGCGCTGCCTGTGCAGTCTCGTCGGACTGACGCTCGTGGCCACTGCGCTCGACGCGCAGGGGCTCCGCGACAAGATCTCCGACCTCTTCATCTTTGGGGCGGGCCAGGACCCGCTCTTCCTCAGCGGCACGGCCGGCTCCGACGCGGCCACCGCGCTGCACGCCGACCACTTCGTCCCCTCCGCCGTATCCGATAACGGGACGCTCATTTCGTTCATCGGCACGGCGATCAGCCAGAACGTCGCGAACATACCGGTGAGCGCGACGAGCGGCGGGTCCACGTTCCACTTCGAGGGCGGCGCGCCGGTCAGGACCTCGGTCTCGCCCGGCCCGGTGTTCGCCGAGCGCGCCCAGACACTGGGCCGCGGCCGCGTCTTCGTCGGCGCGAACGTGAACCGCCAGCACTTCGAGACGCTGCGGGGCGTGAGCCTGAACGACATCCAGATGACGTTCACGCACGAGAACGTCACGGGCCCGAACTGCGACGCCCTCGTCGGCGCGAGCTGCGACCCCTACGGCGTCCCCACCCACGAGAACGACGTGATCGCGCTGCGCCTGGCGCTCGACATCGACATGACCGTCACCTCGTTCTTCGTGAGCTTCGGGCTGCTCGATCGCGTGGACATCGGCGTGGTGCTCCCGATCGTGTCCAGCTCGCTGCGCGGCACGAGCGACGCGCAGATCATTCCGTTCGGGGGGACGACCGCCCAGCACTTCTTCGGCGGCACGCCCGACAACCCGGTGCTCACGACCTCCCGCTTCGTGGAAGGATCCGCGACGGGCATCGGGGATGTCGCCGCGCGCGTGAAGGTCAGCATCACGCAGTCGGAACGGACGACGTTCGCGCTCCTGGGCGACGTGCGCTTTCCCACCGGAAGTGAAGACGATCTCCTCGGCTCGGGCCACCTGGCCGTCCGCGGCCTCGGCATCCTGTCGAGCCGATTCGGGGCATTCTCGCCGCACGTCAACGTCGGATTCCTACTCCGGAGCGGCGACCTGCAGAAAGACGCCCTGCTCGCCACGGTGGGGTTCGATCACGTGATGGCGCCGTGGGCGACGATGGCGGTCGACCTGGTCTCGGAGCTGCAGGTCGGTGCGAGCAAGCTCCGGCTGCCCGGCATCGTGACCTACGACCTACCGTTCCGGCGCACCGTAGATCCCACCAACATTCCGAGAGAGCGCGACGATCAGACCAACGCGTCGTTCGGATTCAAGTTCGCCACCGGCTCGGGGATCATGCTCGTCGCCAACACGCTGTGGCCGCTCAACCGTGGGGGCCTGCGGCCCAACGTGGTGTGGACCGCGGGGCTCGAGTACAACTTCTGAAGCCGATCACCGGACGGTCGCGAGACGCCACCCCGCAGTCTCCGCGATGAGGATCGCGCGGAACGTCACCGGCAGCCGCTCGGTTCGACCGGTGCGGACGTTGTCGTAGTCGTAGACGCCGGTGACGATCGCTTCGGCCGTCCCGCCGACGACCTTCACCGCCGTCACCGTCAGGCTGGCCTTGAGCCTCCGCGCCGACTGGAACAGGTCCTTCCAGCCCTGCTGCTGGGCCGGCGTGAGACCGGGATAGGCGCGTCGCACCTCGCTCAGGTCGCGCGATTCCAGCGCCCGCGCGTAGTCGGCGATCGCCTGCTCGATCTGCGGCCGTGGGTCGACCGGAAGCGGCGCGGGCGCCGGCGCCGCCGGCGGCTCCGCGGCGCGCTGCCGCGGCGTATCGCGCACCGCACGCGACCGCGACAGGCGTTCGGCATCCGCCCAGAACGACGCCGCGGTGGTGAGCTGCATCATCGCGTCGGAGACGCGCCCCTGGGTAGCGAGCGACTCCGCTCCCTTGAACGCCGTATCACCCTTCGCCAACTCGGCCGGCGTGGCACCCGCGTCGAGCGCGCGGCGCATGGCAGCGAGCGCCGTCGCGCGGAGCGACTGCATCACGCTGTCCTCTTGCCGGGCGGCGGTGGTGGCCGACGGCAGCGCGCGCGGCGACTCGCGTGGTGCGGTCGCCCGGGGGGTGGGCGGCCGCTTCGCTTGTGCGACGGTCGCGGTTGACTCCGGGGCACGGAGGGTGTCCGGCCTGGTCGCGGGCCCCGGCACGGCGGGCACACGCGACGACCGCCAGGGCGCCACCCACCACAGCGCAGCCGCGATCCCTATCACTCCGAGGCCCCACCACAGCCGCAGGCCCCTGCGGGCGCGCGGGGCCGCAGCCACGGTGGCGTGCGGCTGAGACCTCGCCAGCGCGATCGGGCTCGTCGGCGTCTTGATCTGGGCCAACACGCGCGCACCTGCACCGGCCCGTGCGAGCGTGACCATTTCGCTCCGGATGGGATCGTCTTGCCGCAACGACGGCCGGCCGCACACGGCCACAAGGTCGTCCATGCTGGGCCAGCGCCGGGCTGGATCCTTCTCCAACATCCGCATGACGGCCGCGGCGAGGTTGGGCGGGCAGTCGGGGCGGAGCTCCGTGACCGGGCGCGCTGGCTCGTTGAAATGCGCGTACATCACGGACATGATCGACTCGCCGTGGAACGGCAGCTTGGCCGTTAGCATCTCGTACGCCACGACGCCGAGCGAGTATTGGTCCGAAGCCCCCGTGACCTCGTGGGTCCCGATTTGTTCGGGACTCATGTACGTGGGGGTCCCCACCGTGACGCCGGTCATGGTGAGACCCTCGGCCTGGAGGACCTTCGCGATCCCGAAATCCGTGACCACGGCCCAGCCTTCCTCGTCCAACATGATGTTGGCGGACTTGACGTCACGGTGGATGACGCCATGGCGATGGGCGTAGCCGAGCGCGTCGCCCACCTGGGCGACAATTGCCTGCACCATGGGAATCGGTAGCGGGCCGACGTCTCGAATGACCGAATCGAGCGGGCGTCCCTGCACGTACTTCATGACGAAATACAGGACGTGCTCGCCTTCCTTGACGGCGTAGATGGGAATGATGTGCGGGTGACTCAGCGCGGCGGCGGTGCGCGCCTCGCGCTTGAACCGCTCGGCCATTCCCTCCCCCATGAGGAGCAGGGCGGGCTCCAGCACCTTGATCGCCACCTTGCGGTCGAGCGCGAGGTCGTGAGCCAGGTACACTGTCGCCATCCCGCCGTGACCAACCTCGGCGAGGACCTCGTATGCGCCCAAGGTGGCCTGGCGCAGGGCATCGAGCAGGGCATGGGACGCGCTCGCAACGGTCGCCCCCGCGTCTCCCGACCCGATCGGAATGCTCGTGCCGCACCGCGCGCAGAAGTACGCCCCCGCCGCGACGCTCGCCCCGCAGCGCGTGCACAAAGTGCCCTGCTCGCCCGTCATTGGCGTGCCTTGCCTACCATCTGGAGATCACGTGGGTGACATAATACGTGCTCGGACGGCGTGCGACTATCGGTCACCTGTACCGCGGCCCCGCTTCACCCGAACACCGGGTTCAAGGGCGGCCGGCGACTGAGCACCGCGTGGACGTTCGCCACCGCGATCCGGGCCATCTCCCGGCGGGTCTCGGGCGTCGCACTCCCGATATGCGGCACCAGCACGATGCGCGGGGCGGCGATGAGGCGCGGGTGGACGTGCGGCTCGTCGGCGTACACGTCGAGGCCCGCCGCGCCGAGCCTCCCTTGCTCCAGGGCGAGAGCGAGCGCCTCCTCGCGGATCAGATCGCCCCGCGCCGTGTTGACGAGAATGGCTGTCGGCTTCATCTGCCCCAGGGTGTCGCTGTTGATGATGCCCTCGGTCTCGGGCACCGCAGGGACATGCAGCGAGAGCACGTCGCTCTCCTTGAGGAGTCGCGGCAGCTCGACCCGTGCGGCACCCGTCTCCCGCTCGAATTCCGGGCGCGGGTTGCGCGCCGTATAGACAATCCGCATCCCGAACGGCACCGCCCGGCGCCCCACCGCCTGCCCGATCCTGCCCGCCCCGAGCAGACCGAGCGTCCGCCCTCGCAGCTCGGTCCCGAGCAGCAGCTCCGGGTGCCAGCCGGACCACTTGCCGCTCCGCACGAGCTCCGTGCCCTCCACGACGCGCCGGGCGCAGGCGAGGATGAGGGCCCACGCGAGGTCGGCCGTGGCATCGACGAGGGCGTCCGGAGTGTTCGTGACCTTGATGCCGCGTAGCTCGGCGGCCACGACGTCCACGTTGTCGTGGCCTGCGGCGCAGTTGGCGACGATCTTGAGCTTGGGGAGACCCTTGAACTCCGTGCCGCCCACCCAGCGCGTCAGCAGCGGCACGATCGCGACGTAGTCGCCTTTCGGGGTCGGCTGGTCGGCGGCGATCCAGGTGACGTCGAGACCCTCGAGCTGGGCGGGCTCGAGGAGGGGCTGCAGCTCCGCGGCGACGAGGACGGGATGGGGAGCGATGGGTCAATACTCGCCGCGCCCCCGGCTTGCGGCAAGGGCCATCCAACGTGTACGGTGACGTCATGGCGATCGCATCGATCAACCCGACGACGGGCGAGGTGCTCGAGACTTTCCCCGAGACCTCGGGCGCGGAGCTCGAGCGCATCCTGGGCCGCGCCGTCGCCGCGTTCCGCGACTGGAGCCGCTGCCCGGTGGACGCGCGCACCGGCCCGCTCGGTGAAGCCGCCCGGCTGCTCCGGGAGCGCAAACACCGCTACGCGCGCACCATGGCGCTCGAGATGGGGAAGCCGCTGGCACAGGGAGAAGCGGAAGCCGAGAAGTGCGCCTGGGCCTGCGACTACTACGCCGAGCACGCCGAGCAATTCTTGTCTCCCGTGGCCCGGCCAACCGACGCAACGCGCAGCTACGTCCGCTTCGACGCGCTGGGCCCGGTGCTCGCGATCATGCCGTGGAACTTCCCTTTCTGGCAGGTCTTCCGCTTCGCAGCGCCGGCGCTCGCGGCCGGGAACGCGGGGCTCCTGAAGCACGCGCCCAACGTGTCGCGCTGCGCGCTCGAGATCGAGCAACTGCTCCGCGAGGCGGGGTTCCCGGACGGGTTGTTCCGGGCCGTGCTGCTCCCGAACGAAGCGGTCGCTCCGGTCATCGCCGATCCCCGGATCTGCGCCGTCACGCTCACGGGCTCGGACCGCGCCGGGAGCCAGGTCGCCCAGCAGGCCGGCCGGCACCTCAAGAAGTCGGTGCTCGAGCTCGGCGGGAGCGATCCCTTCATCGTGCTCGCGGACGCGAACCTCGACGAGGCCGCTCGCACGGCGGCCGAGGCGCGGCTCCTGAACAGCGGCCAGAGCTGCATCGCCGCCAAGCGGTTCATCGTGGTGGAGTCCGTCTTCGACCGGTTTCTCGAGCGGTTCGTAGCCGCGGTGGCGGCGCGGCGGCTGGGCGATCCGCTCGCGCCGGGCACCGAGGTGGGCCCGCAGGCGCGCGCCGATCTGCGCGCGAACCTGCAGCGGCAGGTCGAGGAGTCGGTGCGGCGCGGCGCGAAGCTCGTGCTGGGCGGCCGGGTCCCCGAGGGCCCGGGGTTCTTCTATCCGCCGTCCGTCCTGACGTCAGTGGCGAACGGCATGCCCGCGTTCGACGAGGAGGTGTTCGGCCCGGTGGCCGCCGTCATCCGCGTACGGGACGACGCCGACGCGGTGCGGGTCGCGAACGCGTCACCCTACGGCCTCGGTGCGGCCGTCTGGACCGAGGACCGCGAGCGCGGGGAGCGGTTGGCGGCCGAGCTCGAGGTGGGCAGCGTGTTCGTGAACGGCCTCGTGAAGTCCGACCCACGCCTGCCGTTCGGCGGGGTGAAGCGATCGGGCTACGGCCGCGAGCTGTCGGAGTTCGGGCTGCGCGAGTTCGTGAACGTCAAGAGCGTGTGGGTCGGCTAGCGTCCGCGCTTGATGCGCGCCCGCACGATCGAGTCCGCGGCGGCGAGCGCCCGCTCGGAGTTCCACTTGTAGTAGAGCTGTAGGCAGGACGCGGTGTTCATGTCGCGGCGCCGCACGCAGCGCTCCACCTCGTCCCCGTGCCTGGCCGAGTCGCGGCGCCACAGCGAATCGTCCGTGGCCTTGGCACGCGCCTCCGTCCAGAGGTAGGTCTCCTGAAGACAGCGCAGCAGCGAGCGCGACTGGTCCTGGCGGCACTGCTCCAGCTCGCGCCGGTGCTTCGCGGCGTCCGCGCGCCAGGTGAAGTCGGCCTGCACCTGGGCGATGGAGTCCCGTTGACGCTGGAACGCCTGCGCGGCGGTGACCGCTGCGGGCTTCTTCCATCCGTAGTGCACCTCGAGGCACGTGGCCGCGGCCTGCTCCGTGAGGGTGATGGCCGCGCACTCCTGCACTTCCTTCCGCTTCGCAGACTCCGTCTTGCACCCCGCGACCGTGAGGGCGAATAGACCGAGGGCGCCGACGCTCGCTGTGCGCATCCTGCCTCCCGGGAAGAGTCAGCTACGGATGGGGTGGGATTCGAACCCACGAAACGGTTACCCGTTTACACGCTCTCCAGGCGCGTGCCTTCAGCCGCTCGGCCACCCATCCAACAGGCCAGCTGGGGATGCAATCTGATGGCGTCGAGCAGCGCGGACAAGCTAGCGCCAGCGGAAGTCGCCGAGCTTAGTCACCGGTTGGCACAATGCCCGCTCCCTCCACCATGAGCACCACGGTGCGCTCGGGAGCCCGCGTGCGGTGCCGTACGCCGCGCGGCACGACGAAGCCCTGGCGCGGCGCGAGCTCGACCGAGCGGCCCTCGAGATCGACGATGAAGCGCCCCGCGACGACGTAGAAGAACTCGTCCTCGGCGTCGTGCTGGTGCCAGTGGTACTCGCCCCGCACCACACCAAGCCGCACGACGGAATCGTTGACCTTGCACAGTGTCTGGTTGTACCACGGATGGGTGGAGGCATCGACCAGCGCCTGGACGTCGACGAGCTCGAGCGGCCCGTAGCGGATGTCGAGGTGAGTGTCGTAGGGATGGGACACGTGGTCCGTCATGACGACCTCCTTGCTTCCCTAATCTACGCGCGCCGTCGGCTGCCTGCGCTCGTCAGGCGTCGGCCTTGCGGAAGACGGTGCGCCAGGATGCGAAGGGGCCCAGGCGCTCGAGCAGTCGCTCGTACGCGAACGGGCTGAGGCTGGGCAGAAACCATGGCAAGACGGCGGCGGCAAGGGCGCCGCCGAGCGCTCCGAGGAACGCCCCGTCAGCCGCGGTGAGTGGCGCAAGCAGAGGGACCAGGACCGCACTCATGGCCGCCCCCAGTGCAACCGTGGTCACGCTCAGGCCGGCGTATGCTGGCCACCGCGGGCGACGCTCGTAGACGACCTGGATGTCGGCGGGCCGGACCTTGCGAACGTCACCCTCAGAGGTGGTCACCGAAAGAGCGAGGTGGTCGACGTCGAAGCAGGGAGCGCGGCAGTCGAACTCCTCTCCGGACGTGAGCCGAATGCGGAGGGGGTGCCTGGACGATGCCGGGTTCGCGAAGTGATCGGCCAGCGCGACGTGGGGCGGCCTTGCGGGGTGACGCATCATGGAGATCATTCGGTTACCGACACTCGAGTGACGCACACTTGGAATTGTACCCTACTTGGTCGCAATGAGACGGATACCCGGGGGGGCCCTCGTCAAATTCTTCATACTGACCTACGCCGTGATGTGGACCTGCTTCATCACGGTCGCGGCGGCCGCCATTCCCGCGCGCAGACCCCTCGGTGCTCTGCTCGTGCTTCTGGGAACGTTCGCCCCCTCCCTGGTAGCTCTCGGACTGACGGCGCGGGCCGAGGGAGTGAGAGGCATCCGCATTCTGCTTGCTGGCGTACTGCGGTGGCGGGTAGCTCCGCAATGGTACCTGTTCGCCGCCGGCTACATTCCCACCATCAAGCTCACGGTCGCGCTCGTTCATCGTGTAGCCACGGGAGCGTGGCCGCGCTTTGGCAACGAGGCGTGGTACATCATCCCGTTGGCAATCGCCTTTTCGACCCCGTTCCAGGCGGGAGAGGAGATCGGCTGGCGCGGCTATGCGCTGCCCCGCCTCGCGGCGCGCTTCGGACTCGCGCGCGCGAGCCTCCTGCTCGGGCTCATTTGGGCTTGCTGGCACCTGCCTCAGTTCTTCATCCCTGAAGCCGACACCTACCGACAGTCATTCTTCGTGTACGTGTTGCAGGTGACCGCCCTGTCCGTCGCCATGGCGTGGCTCTATGCGCGCACCAACGGGAGCCTGTTGCTGGTGATGCTGCTGCACTCGGCCGTGAATAATGCCAAAGACATCGTCCCCTCCGCAGCGCCGGGCGCCACGAACACGTTTGGGCTGAGCGCTTCCCTGGTTGCATGGCTCACGGTGACGCTCCTGTGGATCTGCGGCGCCTACTTCCTCGCCCGCATGCCGAGGTGGGAGGACCGTCTCACCGCAGGAGGCTGAATGGCCACGGCTGCGGGATGAAGAGCAGCATCCAGGCTGCCCCAAGGAGCGCGATGTTCTTCTTGAAGTTGGTTGCATCCAGTTGGCGGACTGACGGATCGGTCGCCGCCCAGTAGTTGTGCATCCGGAACGATGTCGGTACGAGGAAGAGGGTCAGCGCGAGGACTCCCCAGGTGGGGCGGACTCCCAGGAGCACGCTCAGGCCGCCGAGGACGATGAGCGAGCCGGAGCCGAGTACGCTCAGGCGCGGGGCCGGAATGCCTTTGGCTGCCGCATAGGGCGTCATCATTCCGACGTGACGAAAATGGTCGATCCCCGCGAGCAGGAAGAACCCACCGTAGAGAACACGACCGGCTAGGAACAGATACTGCATTAGGACCTCCCGGATGGATGGGGCATTAGGCGGCGCCATTTGCGGCAGGTTGCCACAACTCAATAGGGTTGCCTTCAGGATCGTGGAGGCGAGCGAAACGGCCATTCGGATAAGACTCCGCGTCTATCGTGACCTCGATTCCGGCGGCGCGGAGCTGCGCAACCATCGCATCGAGCTCACGGACCCGGAAGTTCACCATCCACACCCGACGACTGTCCCCAAAGTATGGAGTGTCGACGGGGAATGGTGCGAATGCGGTAGGTCCTGCTTCCTGCTGCCAAGGACGCTCGTCGTAATTGGACGGCGTGAGCGTCACGCCGAGGTGATCTCGATACCACCGCCCGAGTGCTGAAGGGTCCTGCGCTCGAAAGAACAGACCGCCGATGCCTGTCACTCGCTCCATCAGAGGTCCTTTCGGAAGCAGCGAACCCGCCCGACTTCGACAAAGCCCAGGGCTCTGTGAGCGGCCGCGCTGGTTTCGTTCGTGAGTTCAGCGTCGGAAGCGAACTCTACACACCCCTGTGACCGTCCCCACGCCTCCGCGGCTGCCAGCAACGCGCGTCCGACCCCTTGGTTGCGGGCGTCCGGCACGACGTACCAGCCTTCAAGGTAGGCGACGCGGTCGCTGTGGCAGCCTTCGGCGTAGGCACGGATGGACAGCTCGGCGAGCTGCCGCCCAACGGATCGTCCTTGCGCTGCGGGCGACCCCCTCGCCGAGGCCTACTCGGACACTCGATGATAGTAGGCGCCTCGCGCAGGTACCGCGAACAACGTCTGCGCTTGCTGGAGGAGGCCGGGCGGAATCCGAGACACAGACGCTTGATGCGCTTCCACGCTGTCCCATGTCTCGATGATCGCCAGACGGGTCGGATCGTCGTGCTGCACCAGCAGCTCGCACGAGCGACAGCCCGGAGCGTCTATGATGCGGGCGATGACCGAGCGAAGAAAGTCGCGGAGCGCGGCGGCTTGGTCCGGCTTGGCCTGGAACTCGTTTATGCGGGTGATCTCCATGGTGGCTTCGGACCCTAGCGCTGCGGGTCCACTCGGCGCGCCTCCGGTCCCTGCGCCAGCAGCCGTTCGGCGAAGTCCAGGCGCTCCTGTGCCTCGCTCAGCTCCTGCCGCAGCTTGCTCACCTCGGCTTCGAGCGCTTCGAGCGCTTCGAGCCCAGGCTGGAGCTCGCTCCCGCCGCGACGCGGCCGCAGGCGCTGGGCCCACAACCCGAACGCCCCGGCGAGCGCCACGTGAATCGCGGCATGCCCCGGCTCGCCTTGCCCGACCGCGAACCCGGCTCCGACCAGGTTGATCACGCTCAGCACGGCGGCGATCGGGTACCAAATGGCTGGCTTGAAGGTCATCGAGCTCCTCCATCCGGAGCCTCGCCGGAGCACCACGGACAGGGTGGGATTCGAACCCACGGTACCCTTGCGGGTACACCGGTTTTCGAGACCGGCCGTTTCAACCGCTCACGCACCTGTCCAACTGCTAGACGTCGAGACGGGTAGACGCACAGACGGGTAGTAAATACATAAGCGTCCGGTGTAGCGCTACGGGCCGACCTCCCGGTGAACCCTAAACCCCCTCACACCCGTATCACCTGGAGCATTCCGGCACCCCTGCGATCCCTGAATGGAGCGGTCACATGAATAAGCTGCCGACGAGACGCGAGCCCTCGAGGGAGCCCGAGATCGAAGCCACCGCCACCTGGCGCGAGCTGGGCGAGCGGGTGCGCGATGTGATGAAGGACTTCATCAAGGAAGGCAAGGACCTGGAGCGCGACCTCGAGCCGCGGCTCCTCCCCGCCCTGAAACGGCTCAAGACCGAGATCGAAAAGCTGATCGCAAAGCTCGAGGAGCGAGCCGGGAAGCAGGGCTAGGCGCGGCGCAGCCGCGCCCGATCGACCTTCCCCAGATGGGTCCGCGGCAGCGCGTCGAGAAAGATGACCTCGCGCGGATACTTGTAGGGCTCGAGCCGCTCCCGCACGAACGCCTGCAGCTCCTCGGCCAGCCCGTGGTGCGCCGCTGTCGCGACCACGAACGCATGCGGCTTGACGAGGCCGTGCTCCCCCACGACGCCGACCACGGCGACTTCCTTGACCGCCGGGTGCTGCAGCAGACAATTCTCGACCTCCTGCGGCGCCAGCCACTTCCCTGACACCTTGAGCAGGTCGTCGGCCCGGCCGCAGTAGGTGAAGTAGCCGTCGGCGTCGCGCCGCACCATGTCGCCCGACACATACCACTCTCCCCGGAATCCCTGCTTGGTCTTGTCCATCTGCTGCCAGTACCCGATCGCCCGGGAGTCGCCGCGCACCCACAGCGCCCCCACCTCGCCGCCGGGAAGCTCCCGCCCGTCGTCGTCGCACACCTTGACCTCGAAGCCTGGCACGACGGTGCCGAGCGTCCCCGGCCGCACCTGGCCCGGACGATTCGAGATGAAGATGTGCCACATCTCTGCCGTACCGAGGCCGTCCAGCAGCTCGACCCCGAACGCCCGCCGCCAGCGGTGGTACAGCTCCACCGGGAGCGGCTCGCCCGCCGAGGTGGCGAGGCGCAGGCAGTAGAGGTCCTGCGCCGCCGCGCCGGGGTGGCTCACCATCTGGTTGATCATCGTCGGGACGTTGACCAGGATCGTCGGCCGAAAGCGGCCGATCTTCCGGAACAGGACGTCGGGGGTCGCGGCTTCCGGGAACAGCACGGTGGCCGCGCCGACGGCGAATGGAAACAACAGGTTCGAGCCGGTCGCATAGCCGAAGTAGAGCTTGGGCACGCTGATCGTGACGTCGCGCTCGCTGTAGCCGATCACGCCCTTGGCGTAGCATTCGGTGGTATTCGCGAACGACGTGTGCGTCTGCACGACGGCCTTCGGCTGCCCGGTGGTGCCCCCTGAGAAGAGCCAGATCGCCGCGTCGTCGCGGTGCGTCGGGAAGTTGTCAAAGGTCACAGGAGCTCGCGCCAGCCGCTCCTCGAAGTCCTGCTCGCCGACCACGAGGATCGTCTTGAGGTGACGGGCACCGCGTGCCGCGGTCCGAAACGACCCCACCGTGTCGCGGAACGCGATCACGACCCGGGCGCGCGTGTAGGCGTAGAAGTACTCGATCGCCTCGGGCTTGAGCTCGGGGTTCACCATGACGACCACTGCGCCGATCTTGAGCGTCCCGAACAGCGCCCCGACGAACGCCGGCCCGTCCGGCAGCGCGATCATGACGCGCTGCTCGGGCCCGACGCCGGCCTCCGTGAGCACGTGTCCGAACCGATTCGCCAGCGCTTGGACTTGCCGGTAGGTGAGCGTGCCCGCGTCCGTGAGCACCGCGGGCCGGTCGCCCTTCCCTTCCCGCACCCGGGCGTCGAGGAAATGGTCCGCGATGTTGAACTGCTCGGGCGGCTGGAAGGTCATGGTGACAGATATCGGCCGCCGACGGCTGGCGGTCAACCGCCCTGTCCCCTACCATACAGCGACTCATGGCGGTCCTCGACTTCGCGCACCTGACCTGGGAGGAGGTCCGCGACCTCGACCGGACGAAGGCGGTGGCGATCCTGCCCGTCGGCGCCGTCGAGGCGCACGGTCCTCATCTGCCCCTCGCCACCGACGTGGTGATCGCGGAGGCGATGGCCCGCGCCGCGGCGGCGCGGCTCGCCACGCGTGGCTACGACGCCCTGCTGCTCCCGCCCCTCGCCTACACCGCCGCCGAGTTCGCCGCCCGATTCCCCGGCACGGTGTCGCTCCGGCCCGCTACCGTGACTGCGCTGCTCGTCGACGTCGCGCGCAGCCTGGGGCAGCACGGCTTCCGGGTCGTCGTGGTCGCGAACGCGCACCTCGACCCGGCGCACGTCGCCGCCATCGAGGCCGCCGTAGGCCAGCAGCGGCGCGACAACGGCGCGCGCATCGTCTTTCCCGACGTCACCAAGCGGCCCTGGGCCCTCCGGCTCACGGAGGAATTCCGGAGCGGCGCCTGTCACGCGGGGCAGTACGAGAGCTCGATCGTCATGGCGGCGCGCCCGGAGCTCGTGCGCGAGGCGATCCGCCGCTCGCTGCCTGCCAACCCGCGCTCGCTCAGTACCGCGATCCGATCCGGCCAGACGAGCTTCGAGGAGGCGGGCGGGCCGCGGGCGTACTTCGGCTCCCCGGCCGACGCCGGGGCGGACGAGGGCGCGCGCACGATCGAGGTCCTGGGAGCGATCCTCGAAGAAGCGGCACTCGCGGAGCTGGCCCGGTGACGCTCGCCGGACGGGGTGCCGTCGTCACGGGCGCCGGCCGGGGCATCGGGATGGCGGTGACACGGGCGCTGGCCGGCGCCGGCGCGGCCGTCGTCGCCATGGCCCGCACCCGGGACCAGGTCGAAGCGCTCGCGACCGAGCTCCGCGCCGCGGGACGACAGGCGCGGGCCGTGGCGGGAGACGTCACGAACCCGGCGGACGTGCGGGCGCTCGCGCAGGCGGCGGAGACCGAGCTCGGGCACGTGGACATTCTTGTCAACAGCGCCGGAGCCGCCCACTCCGCGCCCCTCCACAAGCTCACCCTCGAGGATTGGAACCGGCTGCTGGCCGTGAACGCCACCGGGACGTTCCTGTGCACGCAGGCCTTCCTCCCCGGGATGCTCGAGCGGCGCTGGGGGCGCGTCGCGAACATCGCGTCGGTGGCGGGGCTCGGGGGCGGCAAGTACATCGCCGCCTACAGCGCCTCGAAGCACGCGGTCATCGGGTTCACGCGCTCCGTGGCGACGGAGGTCGCTGGTACGGGCGTGACGGTCAACGCGGTCTGCCCTGGCTACGTCGACACGGACATGACGCGCGAGTCGGTAGCGCGCATCGCGGCGAAGACCGGGATGTCGCCGGAAGCCGCGCTGCACGCGGCGCTCGAATCGACAGGCCAGCGCCAGCTGATCTCGCCCGAGGAGGTGGCGCGCGCGGTGCTGACGCTGTGTGACGACGCCGCGCGCGATACCAACGGGGAGACCGTCGTGATTGCCGAGGGAGGGATGCCGATGACATTGCGGATCGTTAACCCCGACGCACTCGGCCGCCCGAGCGGCTGGAATAACGGGATGCTCGCCGCGGCGGGTGGGCGGGTGCTGTTCGTGGCCGGGCAGACGGCCCCCGAGCGCGCCGGGCTCGTGGAGCAGTGGGCCGGCGCGCTCGAACGCGTGCTGGAGGTGGTGCGCGCGGCCGGCGGCGGCCCCGAGCACATCGGCCGCATGACGGTCTACGTAACCGACCGGCAGGCCTACCTCGCCAGCCGCAAGCCGCTCGGCGCGGTGCACCGCCGCCTCATGGGACGGCACTACCCCGCCATGACGCTCGTGGAGGTGCGGGCGCTCGCCGACGAGCACGCCGCCGTCGAGATCGAAGCAACCGCCGTGCTCCCCTGACCGCTACCGGAGACCCTCGCATGCCGCTCGCGCCCCAGTCGTTCCTGTACCAGCACGACCCGCACACCGGCGTCGCGACGATCACGCTCAATCGCCCGGACCGGTTGAATGCGCTCACCTTCGATGTGTACCGCGAGCTGCGCGACGCCTTCCGCGCGCTGGACGGCGAGCCGGGGGTCCGCGCCGTGGTCATCACCGGGGCCGGGCGGGCGTTCTGCTCCGGGGGCGACGTCGAGGACATCATCGGAGCGCTGTTCGCGCGCGATGACGCGGGGCTGCTCGAGTTCACGCGGCTCACGTGCGACCTGATCCTCGCGATGCGTCAATGCCGACGCCCGATCGTCGCCGCCCTGAATGGCACCGTGGCGGGCGCTGGGGCCGTGATCGCCGCCGCGAGTGACGTGCGGATCGCCGCCGAGTCGGCGAAGATCGCGTTCTTGTTCGTGAAGGTCGGCCTGTCGGGCGCCGACATGGGCGCCGCCTGGCTCCTGCCCCGCATCGTCGGACACGGCCACGCCTCCGAGCTCCTCATGGCCGGCGATTTCATCGACGCCCAGACGGCGCTGCGCATCGGCCTCTACAATCGGGTAGTGGCGGGCGCCAACCTGATGGGGGAGGCCCGCGGCTTCGCCGAGCGGCTGGCCCGCGGGCCGTCGGTCGCGCTCGGGATCACGAAGGACGCGCTCAATCGCGAGGCGCACATGGACCTCGCCACGGCGATCGAGGCGGAAGCGCAGGCGCAGGCCGGCTGCATGCGGAGCCCCAACTTCCGCGAAGCCTACGAGGCCTTCAAGGCGAAGCGCGAGCCCAAATTCGTGTGATGATGCCCGATCCCACCGCTGTCAGTGCCTTCCTGACCGAGGCCCACGTCGCCCTGGCGGCGCGGATCGCCGAGTACGCAGCGCGCGAGATCGCGCCCCGGCCCGAGCCCGCGGACGACGCCGCGGCGCGCGCGCAGGCGCGCGACCTCGTCGCCGGGCTCGGTGGGGCGGGATGGTTCGCGCCGATCGGGAGCCTCGACCTGCGCGCTGCGTGCCTGGTCCGCGAGGCGCTGGCGGCCGCCTCGCCACTCGCGGACGCCGTATTCGCGCTCCAGGCCCTCGGCACCGTGCCGATTCTGCTGGCCGGTGACCCCAAGCTCAAGGACCGTTGGGTACCGGCCGTGCTCGCGGGCCGGGCCATGGCGTCCTTCGCGATGACCGAGCCGGAAGCCGGCTCGGACGCGGCCGCCATCGCGACGAGCGCGCGCCGCGACGGCTCCGGCTACCTCCTGAACGGCACGAAGACCCTCATCTCGAACGCGGGGATCGCGGATTTCTATACGGTGTTCGCCTCCACCGACCCGGCGAAGGGCCACGAGGGGATCTCGGCGTTCGTGGTGGCGGCCGACACCGCAGGGCTGCGGTTCGTACGCCCCCTCGTGCTCTCGGCGCCGCACCCGCTCGGCGAGATCGCGTTCGCAGACTGCCGCGTGCCGGCGTCCTGCCGTCTCGGCGCCGAGGGCGAGGGGTTCAAGCTGGGCCTCGCCACGCTCGACCGGCTGCGCGCCACCGTCGCCGCGGCCGCGTGCGGCATGGCGGCGCGGGCGCTCGCGGAGGCGCTGGCGCATGCCACCCGGCGCCGGCAATTCGGACGCACGCTCGCCGAGTTCCAGCTGGTGCAGGAGAAGCTCGCGCGCATGGCGACGGACCTGACCGCCGCTCGCCTCCTCACCTACCGCGCGGCCTGGGAGAAAGACCGCGGCGCGGAGCGGGTGACCCTCGAGGCCGCGATGGCGAAAGCGTTCGCGACGGAGGCCGCCCAGCGGATCGTGGACGACGCCGTGCAAATCCTGGGAGGCCGCGGCGTGCTCGCGTCGCATCCGGTGGATCGCTTGTACCGCGCCGTCCGGGCGCTGCGGATCTATGAGGGCACGACGGAGATCCAGCACCTCATCGTGGCGCGGCAGCTCCTCAAGCAGGCGGCGGGGGAGGCATGAAGATCGTCGTGCTGGGTGGCGGGCCGGCCGGGCTCTACTTCGCGATCCAGATGAAGAAGGCCGACGCCTCCCACGACGTCACGGTGATCGAGCGCAACCCGCTCGATGCCACGTTCGGGTTCGGCGTGGTCTTCTCAGACGCCACCCAGGACAACCTCGCCGAAGCAGACCGCGAAACGTACAAGGAGATGGCGCGGCGGTTCCATCACTGGGACGACATTGACGTCCATTTCAACGGCACCGTCATCACCTCGACCGGCCACGGCTTCAGCGGGCTGTCGCGGCGGGCGCTGCTCGCGATCCTGAGCCGCCGCGCCAAGGCGGTCGGCGTGTGCCTCGAGGTGGGCACGGAGGTCGCGGACGTCCGCCCCTACCTGGGCGCCGATCTCGTGGTCGCGGCCGACGGCTTCAACAGCGTGGCGCGCCGGCAGTTCGCCGACCGGTTCAAGCCAACGGTCGATTGGCGCCCGAATCGCTACGTATGGCTCGGTACCACCCGCCCCTTTCCGGCGTTCACGTTCTACTTCAAGCGCGACCGGCACGGCCTGTGGCGCGTCCATGCCTACCAGTACGAGCGCGGATGCTCGACGTTCATCGTCGAGGCCACCGAAACGACCTGGCGAGCGGCGGGAATGGACCGCGCCGACGAGGATGCGACGCTCGCCTTCTGTGAGTCGTTGTTCCGGCATGAGCTGGAGGGCCACCGCCTGCTCAACAACCGCTCCGTGTGGCGCAACTTCGGCACGGTGCGGAACGAGCGCTGGCATCACGAGAACGTCGTGCTCCTGGGCGACGCGGCCCACACCGCCCACTTCTCCGTGGGCTCGGGGACGAAGCTTGCCATGGAGGACGCCGTCGCCCTGGCCCAGGCGCTCCAGCGCACGCCCCAAGGCGACGTCGCCGCCGCGCTGGCCGCATACGAGGCAGAGCGGCGCCCCGCGGTCGAGAGCCTGCAGCGCGCGGCGCAGGTTAGCCTGCAATGGTTCGAGGACACCGAGCGCTATCTGGACCTCGAGCCGCTGCAGTTCGCCTTCAACCTGCTCACCCGCAGCCTGCGAATCACCCACGACAACCTGAAGCTGCGCGATCCGAAGTTCGTCGAGGGCGTGGACCGCTGGTTCGCCGCACGGACGGTCGAGCAGAGCGGCGTGGACGTGCCGCGCGACCCTCCCCCACCGCCCTTGTTCACGCCGTTCCGGCTGCGAGACCTCCTGCTGGTGAACCGGGTGGTCGTATCCCCGATGTGCCAGTACTGCGCGGAGGATGGCACGCCTACTGATTGGCATCTAGTCCACCTGGGCGGCCGGGCGCTGGGCGGCGCGGGACTCGTGTTCACGGAGATGACCGATGTCTCGCGGGAGGGTCGCATCTCGCCGGGGTGCACGGGCATGTACAAGCCGGAGCACGTGCCGGCCTGGAAGCGAATCGTGGACTTCGTGCACGCCCACAGCCATTCGAAGATCGGGCTGCAGCTCGGCCACGCCGGTCGCAAGGGCTCGACCCGCCTCGCCTGGGACGGCATGGACGAGCCGCTCCCGGAGGGCAACTGGCCGATCATCGCCGCCTCCCCCATCCCCTACTTCCCCTACAGCCAGGTGCCCCGAGAGATGGACCGGCGGGACATGGACGCCGTGCGTGACGACTTCGTGCGCGCAGCGCAAATGGGGGAGGAGGCGGGCTTCGACGTCCTCGAGATCCACTTCGCGCACGGCTACCTCTTGGCGAGTTTCATCTCGCCGCTGACGAACCGCCGGATCGACGAGTACGGCGGATCGCTCGCGAGCCGGATGCGGTTCCCGCTCGAGGTGTTCGATGCCGTGCGCACCGTATGGCCCAAGCACAAGCCGATCTCGGTGCGCATCTCCGCCGTGGACTGGTCGCCGGGCGGCACCGAGCCCGCCGATGCCGTCGAGATCGGCAGGCTCCTCAAGGCGCACGACTGCGACATCGTGGACGTGTCTGCCGGCCAGACGTTGCCCGACGCCAAGCCCGTCTACGGGCGCCAGTTTCAGACCCCCTTCGCCGACCGCATCCGGCACGAGGCCGGGATAGCGACCATGGCGGTCGGCAACATCTCGTCCTACACCGACGTGAACACGATTCTCGCGGCGGGGCGCGCCGATCTCTGCGTCCTGGCGCGCGCGCATCTGTGGGACCCCTATTGGACGCGCCATGCTGCCCACGAGATGGGCTACCAGCTGCCCTGGCCGTCCCAGTACGCGACACTCGACACCTACAAGCCGCGGTTCACGTGAGGCGCTCCCGATGCCGGTGAGTTATGCCAGCTACCTGAAGCTCGACGAGCTGTTGTCCCTGCAGCAGCCGCGCTCCGCGGGTCCGGAGCACGACGAGATGCTGTTCATCGTCATCCACCAGGTGTACGAGCTCTGGTTCAAGGAGATGCTCCACGAGCTCGGCTATCTCGAGGCGCTGCTGCGCGACAACGAGACGCCGCGCGCCCTGCACACCCTGAAGCGGATCCTCACCGTGCTCAAGGTGTTGGTGGCGCAGATCGACGTCTTGGAGACCATGACGCCGCTCGAGTTCCTGTCGTTCCGAGACCGGCTGGAGTCCGGAAGCGGATTCCAATCGTTCCAGTTCCGCGAGCTCGAGTTCGTCGTGGGGGTGAAGAACGCCCAGGCGATCAGGCGCTACCCCGAAGGGAGCGAGGCGCGGCGGCGGCTCGAGGCCCGGTATGGCCAGCCCACGTTGTGGGATGCCTTTATCGCATATCTCGCGAAGAACCAGTACCCGGTGCCGCCGCCACTCCTCGCCCGAGACGTGACGCGGCCCCCTGAGCCGTCGCGCGAGATGCAGCAGGTCCTGATCACGGTGTACCGGACGAACCCCGCAGTCTCGTCCGTGTGCGAGCGCTTGGTGGACCTGGACGAGGGTCTCATGGAGTGGCGCTACCGGCACGTGAAGATGGTCCAGCGCACCATCGGCACGAAGTCGGGCACTGGAGGAACCGCTGGGGCCGAGTACCTCACGACCACGCTGAACCAACCTGCCTTTCCCGACCTCTGGGCGATCCGCACGGAGCTGTGACCCGGTAGTGAGGCCGGAGCCGCTGTACGCGAGCCCGAACGCGCTCGCGCCGCACTACCGCCGCTCTCGGGTCGCGGAGCGATTGCTCCTGACCGGCCACTCTCATCAGGCCTGGCCCGACGTGGGCTTCGAGGCCCAGCAGCAGGCCTGGCTCGACGCCGCCGAGCACCTGGACGCCAAGTGGGAGCGCGCGTTCGCCATGGCCGACCGCGTGCGCCGCGGGTTCGCGCGCCTGCTCGACGATCCGCAGGGGACGATCGCCCTCGGCGCCAACACGCACGAGCTGGTGGTACGCTGGCTCTCCGCACTGCGCCTCGGGCGCCGACCCCGTCTCGTCACGACGACGGCCGAGTTTCACACGATCCGTCGGCAGCTCGACCGCCTGGCCGAGGAAGGGATCGCCGTCGTGAAGGTCCCTGCGCTCCCGGCGGCCACGCTCGCCGAGCGACTCGCCCGGACCGTCGATGACCGCACCGCTGCCGTGCTCGTCTCGGCCGTGCTGTACGAAAACGCCCACATCGTGCCCAACCTCGCCCATGTGCTCGAGGCGTGCCGGCGGGTGGGCGCGGAGCTGCTCGTGGATGCCTATCACGCGCTCAACGTGGTGCCGTTCTCGCTCCGCACCGAAGGGCTCGCGGAAGCGTTCATGGTCGGCGGCGGCTACAAGTACTGTCAGTTGGGCGAGGGCAACGGCTTTTTGCGGATCCCTCCGGAGTGCACGCTCCGACCGGTGATCACCGGCTGGTTCAGCGAGTTCGAGGCGCTCGCCGCGGGCGGCGCGGCCGGTCCGGTCACGTACGGCCCCGGCGCGGCGCGGTTCGCCGGAGCCACGTTCGATCCGACGAGCCACTACCGCGCCGCGCGCGTGTTCGATTTCTTCGAGGAATTGGAGCTGACGCCGGACCTGCTGCGGCAGGTGAGCCAGCACCAGGTAGGCCTTCTCGCAAGCCTGTTCGACGCGCTCGACGCCGACCCGCGGGTGATCACGCGGGACCGTGCCGTCACCCTTTCGGAGCTCGGCGGCTTCCTCGCGCTCCAGTCACCCCGAGCCGAAGAGCTGTGTCGGCGACTCCGAGACCGCAGCGTGGCGGCCGACTTCCGGGCAGATACCCTCCGCCTCGGGCCGGCCCCCTATGTGTCGGACCTGCAGCTCAGGACGGCCATTGACGCGCTGGGAAGCGTGGTCCGGGAGCTCGCGGCAGCCTAGCGCTTCTCGCGGAAGAACCCCTCCAGCAGCCGGCCGCAGGTGTCTGCGTCCACCCCACCGATCACCTCCACGCGATGGTTCAAGCGGGGGTGCCGGAGGAGATCGCCGACCGACCCCGCCATCCCCGCCTTGGGATCGTATGCGCCGAACACGACCCGCCCCACCTTCGCCAGCACCATCGCCCCGGCGCATTGGGCGCAGGGCTCGAGCGTCACGTACAGGGTGCAGTCTTCCAAGCGATCGGTGCGGAGCGCCCCCAAGGCGCCCTGGATGGCGAGCAGCTCGGCGTGGGCCGTGGGATCGCCCCTCGCCCGTGTCTCGTTGTGCGCCCGCGCGATGACGGCGCCGTCCCGCAGCACCGCCGCGCCGATGGGAACCTCGTGCAACCCCGCTGCGCACTGCGCCTGGCAGAGAGCCTCGCGCATGCCGGCCTGATCCCGGGGGGAGAGGGGAGGCGGCCCTTTCCCTCTTCCCCCTTCGCCGGCTTTATCCCCGGCCTTACGCACGCGCGGGTTCGGCCGCCGCCGTCGCAATCCGCTCGAAGCTGAGGTGCGCTCCATCTTTGGCGCGGTCCACCCGGATCCGGTCGCCCTCGCCGTAGCGCCCTTCCAGCACGGCGAGCGCCAGGGGGTTCTGGAGCAGGCGCTGGATAGCGCGCTTCAGCGGCCGGGCACCGTACACCGGATCGTAGCCCTCGGCCACAAACAGCTGCTTCGCCGCGGGCGTCACGTCGAGTGTGAGCTTGCGATCGGCGACGAGCTTCGCGACCCGGGCGATCTGCAGGTCCACGATCTTCGCGATGTCCTCGTGCGACAGCGGACGGAACATGATGACATCGTCGACCCGGTTCAGGAACTCGGGCTTGAACGTCTGGCGCAACAGGTCCAGCACCTTGGTCTCCGTTTGCTCCCAGCCAACGGCGGCTGCGTCGAGCAGGTACTGCGACCCGACGTTCGACGTCATGATGAGGACGGTATTGCGGAAGTCCACGGTGCGGCCCTGCGCATCGGTGAGCCGGCCGTCGTCCAGGATCTGGAGCAGCGCGTTGAAGACGTCCGGGTGCGCCTTCTCGATCTCGTCGAACAGCACCACGGCGTAGGGCCGGCGGCGCACGGCCTCGGTGAGCTGGCCGCCCTCCTCGTAGCCGACGTAACCGGGCGGCGCCCCGATCATCCGCGCCACCGCGTGCTTCTCCATGTACTCCGACATATCGAGGCGCACCATCGCGCGCTCATCGTCGAACAGGAATTCGGCGAGTGCCCGCGCGGTCTCCGTCTTCCCGACGCCGGTGGGGCCGAGGAAGATGAACGAGCCGGTGGGCCGGTTCGGGTCCTGCAGGCCCGCCCGCGCGCGCCGCACGGCGTTCGCCACGGCGGCGAGGGCCTCCGGCTGGCCGATCACCCGGCGGCCGAGCTCGCCCTCGAGCCGCGTGAGCCGCTCGCGCTCCGACTCGAGCATCTTGGTCACCGGGATCCCCGTCCACTTCGCGACGATCTCCGCGATGTCCTCCGCGTCCACCTCCTCCTTCAGATACTTGCCCTTCTTCTGGATCTCGGCGAGGCGCTGCTCGACGCCCGAGATCTCCTTCTCGAGCGCCGGGATCTTGCCGTAGGTGATCTCGGCCGCCTTCTGCAGGTCGCCCCGGCGGGTCGCCTGATCGGCCTCCGTGCGCAGCTGCTCCAGCTGCGCCTTCTTCGCCTGCAGCCCAGCGATGGCGTCCTTCTCCGCCTGCCACTGGGCCTTCATCACCTGGGACCGCTCCCGCAGCTCGGCCAGCTCCGCCTCGACCTTGGCGCGCCGCTCCCGCGACGCCTTGTCCTTCTCCTTGGCGAGCGCCGCCAGCTCGATCTCGTGCTGCACGATGCGGCGCTCGACCTCATCGATCTCCTGGGGCAGCGAATCGATCTCGATCCGCAACCGGCTCGCCGCCTCGTCCACCAGGTCGATCGCCTTGTCGGGGAGGAAGCGGTCGCCGATATAGCGGTGGGAGAGGGTCGCCGCCGCCACGAGCGCGTTGTCCGTGATCCGCACGCCGTGGTGCACTTCGTAGCGTTCTTTCAGGCCTCGCAGGATCGCGATCGTATCCTCGACCGACGGCTCGCCCACGTACACCGGCTGGAATCGGCGCTCCAACGCCGCGTCCTTTTCCACGTACTTGCGGTACTCGTCGAGCGTGGTCGCGCCGACGACGTGCAGCTCGCCCCGCGCGAGCGCCGGCTTGAGCAGGTTCGAGGCATCCACGGCGCCCTCGGCGCCTCCCGCTCCCACAAGCGTGTGCAGCTCGTCAATGAAGACGATGTAGCGCCCCTCGGCTGCCGTGATCTCCTTGATCACGGCCTTGAGGCGCTCCTCGAACTCGCCGCGGTACTTGGTGCCCGCGATCAGCGCTCCCAGGTCGAGCGCGATCAGGTGCTTGTCCCGCAGGGAGTCGGGGACGTCCCCGTTCACGATCCGCTGCGCCAGTCCTTCCACGATCGCGGTCTTCCCGACGCCCGGCTCGCCGATCAGCACCGGGTTGTTCTTGGTACGGCGCGACAGCACCTGCATGACGCGGCGGATCTCCTCGTCGCGGCCGATCACCGGGTCGAGCTTCGCTTTGCGGGCCTGCTCGGTGAGATCGCGCGTGAACCGCTCGAGCGCCTGATACTTCTGCTCCGGCTGTTGGTCGGTCACGCGATGGGAGCCGCGCACGCCTTCGAGCGCCGCCAGCAGGTCGTCGTGGCCCACGCCCGCCCCCGACAAGAGCTGCCGGGCCGTCGTGCCCTTCAAGTCCGCCAGGGCGAGCAGCAGGTGCTCGGTCGAGACGTAGGCGTCGCCCAGCGCCTTGGCCTCCGCCTCGGCACGGTCGAACGCCTGGCTCACCTCGCGTGATAACGTCGGCTCGGCCGCCGTGCCCGACTGCTTCGGGAACCGCTCGATTTCCCGCTCCGTGTCCGCCGCGAGCTGGGTGACGTTCAACCCGGCCTTCTGCAGCAGCGGGACGACGATCCCCTCCTCCTGCGTGAGGAGGGCGTGAAACAGGTGGGCGTCGTTGACGACGGGATTGCCACGCGAGCGCGCCGATGCGCCGGCCTGCTGCAAGGCCTCTGCGGCCTTCACCGTCAAGCGTTCTGGTCTGATCATGGCGCCGGCCCCCAAGGCAACGTCCGTGCCGGGGAAAAATGCCGATCTGGCAGGGGGAAAGTCAAAAGAGGAGGGCGGGAGTGCGGTCCCGCCCTCCTTGCCGAGATCCTAGGCCCGGGCGCGCCGTCTAACGTTCAACAACCGAGCACGGCCCGGATCCGCTCGGCCTCGGTCACCAACAAGGCGGCGTCCGTCATCGGTATCATCTTCCCCGCCTGCGCCCGGGTCTCGTTGATCAAGTCTTGCAGCTTCGTGCATGCGGTGGCGACG
>Ga0209376_1000252_pt1 | contig 59840 bp, 47 predicted proteins | sample GraSoiAngelo_134_FD_185891 | JGI IMG/M metagenome (GOLD analysis project Ga0209376, IMG submission 185891) | Grasslands soil microbial communities from the Angelo Coastal Reserve, California, USA - 14_0929_05_30cm (SPAdes) (version 2) | ecosystem: Environmental > Terrestrial > Soil > Grasslands ...
CTCGTCGACGCTCCGCGTGAACTGGTCTACAAGCTGATGCTGAAGCCGGCGGTGATGGAGCGTTATCTCTTCGCCGACGGCGTCGATGCAGTCCCCGGCGCGCGCGGAGAGGATCTGGGGAGCGAGTTCCACTGCCACCACGGAGGCAGTCTGGTGAGCATGCGCGTCGTCTCCCTGGAACCCGGACAGGAGCTGACCCTCATCGCGGACCAGCCGACCACGATGCACATCACGACGCGGCTCAGCGACGCTGGCGCAGGACAGACCAAAGTGAGTCGATCTTTTCTGTGGGAGGAGCCCGCGGATCCCGAGGTCGCGCAGAGCGTCCGTCCAATGATGGAGGCCATGGTCGCGGCGGGCGAAACCGTAATCAAAGAGGTCTTCGAGGAGAACGCCGCCGCGGCTAAGGCTCGGGCTGCATCCCCGGACTGAGCTGTGGGCCGAGGACCGCGTCCTCGAAGGCACGCATCCGCTCGCGCTCCGTCGCGAGGTCCTGTTGCTGAAGGTCGTGGAATGACGGTCCGTCGTCTCCACGCGAAGCGCGTCGCATGAGCCGACGCGCATAGAGAAAGAGGAACAGGGCAGCGGCCAAAAGCGGGACCGCGAAGACCGACAGCCCTCCGAGGAACTTGATCCAATCCGGCGGCGGCGCGCACGCCGATGGCAAGAAGCTTATGAGGCCCGTCGCGCCCACGGTGTAGACCAGACCGTGTGCCGTATCGATCGCCGCGGCGTGAGCGTTCGGCGTCGCAGACACGGACCCGATGAACGTCCCGCTCCCGTCGAACACGCCGACCATGCTGTCCTTGTCGCCGTGCGGCGCGGCGACCATGAACCGGTCGGCCGCCAGATCGTAGGTGACGAGGTCGGAGGCTGCGACTGCTCGCGTGACCTCGTGCGCCCCTGTCTGCAGGTTGAGAAGTCCGGTGCTGCCACCGCACGCCGTGACCGCAAGCTGTTTGGCGGGGTTGATGGCGAGGCCGGTGGGACGGCAGCCCTTGATGAAGTAGTCGCGAGTGGCAACGCCCGTGATCGGATCGAACTGGATGACGGACGCCGTCGTGGGCGAGCTTACGTAGAGCAGGCCGTCCACCGGGTTGTAACGCGGCTGCTCTGTCGGGACGCCCAGCGCATAGCGGCGGATCATCTTGTTGGTTGTCGTATCGATCGCGATCACACCCCCACCAGCGCCGGTCGAGGCGAAAAGACGCTTTGTTTGAGCGCTGTAGTCGAGAAGGTCGACTTCGGGGGTGTCCGCGACGATCCGCGTCACAACCTGCAAGTACCTGGGCGACCCGGACTGGGTGTCGATCACCGCCACCTCGCCACCGGTCAAGCCGACATAGAGCAGGTGCGTGTCAGATGCGATGGCGAGGCCGTGCGGCGCGGTCGTGACGTCCAGAGCCCGCACGAACTGCGGAGTCGCTGTCGAGATGTCGACGACGTCGACATTGTTGTTCGCGCCGTCCGCGAGGTACAGCTGTCGGGACGCTGGGTCGGCGACGACGCCGTCGAATGTTCCGGCCGCCACCACCGGCATCGCCGCCTGGCGCACCGTCGACTGACAGCTGGTGCAGGCCCCCAGCAGGACGGCGCCGCCGGCCGCCACCAGCATCGGCACCACGGCCGCCCAGAGGGCAGCCACGAGCGGGCCGGCCGGCTTCATAAAGATCAAACGTGCCCGTGCCCGGAAGTACGGGCGGCGGCGGCCGGACCCGGCCGACGTCTACCTTTCGGAAGCTTCTCCGGCGGCGACGAGCTCCCGGAGGCGCGCTCGGGTGAAGCGGCCGACGAACAGCGGCACGAACTGGGGCACCCTGGAACCGGCCAGGCGCTCGATCGATTCGTGAGCGGCCAGATCAATCGACCCGGCGGTCAGCCTGCCCTCGAACTCGGCCTTGATGGTGCGGACCTCAGACTCGATCTGCTTATCGACGGTGGCGTCGAAAACAGGCTTCATGGCCACTCCTCAACCAACTAACACCCCGGCAGGCAACAGAATCATAGGGCCTCCCCCGGCTGCACTTCGGGCGGCCTTCGGGCGGCTTCCGGGGCCCGGATTTGACGCCTCGTCGCCAGCGTCGATCCGGCCAGCACCAGCACGAATCCGAGCCCCATCCCGAGCGTGAAGCTCTCATGCAGGACGGCAACGCCCAGGATCGCCGCGACCGCCGGGTTCACATACGTGATCACCGTCGCCCGCACCGGCCCGATCTCCGCGATCAACGCGAAGAACAAAAGGAATGCCACCGCCGTGCACAGCACCGCGAGCACGGCGACCGAGCCGAGAACGGAAAGGCTCGGGATCGCGTGCGGCCACTGCAGCGCCGCTGCGGGTGCGTACGCAAGCGCGCACAAAGTGAGCGCGATGCCGATGACTGTGACCGAAGGGACGTCGCTGAGGTAGCGAGACAGTATCGCCGGGCCGAGCGAGTAGCCGACAACGACAAGCGCGATCTCGACGAGAGCAGTCGCGTCCGACGCGCGGAGGTCGAAGCCGACGATGAGGGCGACGCCAACCAGGCCCACCAGCAAGCCAGACATGCTGGCGAGGCCCAGGTGCTCGCGATTACCCAGCGCTGTTGCGATGACGACCCCGACCAGGGGGACCGCTGAGATCAACAGCCCGGCCAGCGCGCTTGTGATGTGCTGCTCCGCGCTCGACAGGAAGAACCACGGCATCGCGACCTCCACCGCCGCGAAGGCAACCAGTGCGGGCCACCGGCCTCCGATCGAGCGCCAGCCACCCCGCGCCAACACGAGGGGGAGCAGGATCACGGCGGCGATGGCGGTGCGGACGAAGACCAGCGTCGCGGGCGAGATCTCACCCACCGCCACCCGGATCAGCAGGTACGGGACGCCCCAGATCACGCACATGGCGGCAAACAGCAGCAGGCCACGCCGAGACATAGACATAACTAATGCAACCCAGCGGACGGGCGGGGGCTTCCGCGGGGGCAACTCTGGTGGTTAGACTGAGCGTAGGCGCTCGTCGGCTTAATGGTTGTGTGGGGGGGAACATTAAATGAGCAAGCTTTCGGCAATTTCTGTTGCGGCCGCCTGCGTTCTGCTTGCCGCCACGGCGGCACTGGGGCAGGATACCCCGGACGTGCGGGTGAGCAGCGGCAGCCCAACGGCGCCGTTCTCCCAGAACAAACAGAACGAACCGACGATCGCGATCGACGCGAATCATCCGGCGGTGTTGGTATCCGGCAGCAACGACAACATCGACATGGAGGCCTGCAACGCGGGCGACGACACGACCTGCCCCTTCACGGGCGGGGTCGGTGTTTCGGGTGTCTACTTCTCGTTCGATTCCGGCCAGACCTGGACCCAGCCGACGTACACGGGCTGGACGGCGCGAGACTGCCTCGGCACGCCAGGATCCGACCCGGGCTGCACGCCTCACGTGGGTTCGATCGGAACCTTGCCCTTGTACTTCGAGAACGGCCTGGTCTCTGACGGCGACCCTGCCGTCGCCTTCGGGCCCAAGCCTGCCAACGGCAGCTTCAGCTGGGCCAACGGGTCGCGCCTCTACTACGCAAACCTGACGGCGAACTTTGGCGCCACGCGTTCCGAAGCGGCATTCAAGGGCTTCGAAGCGATCGCGGTGTCGAGGACCGACGACGTTCAGTCCGCGGCGGCCGGCAGCGAGGCTGCCTGGATGCCTCCCGTGCTCGTCTCGCACCAGTCCTCGACGACCTTTTCCGACAAAGAGCAGGTCTGGGCCGACAACGCGTCGTCCAGCCGGTTCTTCGGCAACGTCTACGTCTGCTGGGCCAACTTCGCCGGGCAGGAGAAGAGCCCAAACGCGGCGCCGGCGCAGCTCCAGGTCGCGGTCTCCACGGACGGCGGCAACACGTGGAAGACCCATCCGATCGGGGCCGCGGCCAACAACGGACAGCGGAACCCGCTCGACGGGTGCGCGATCCGGACCGACAGCAACGGGAATGCCTACGTGTTCGGTGTGGGCACGCTTTCGTCGCAAGGCCATAACGCGTTCGAGCTGGCCTCGATCTCGAGCAACGGCGGTGGCACCTGGTCAGCGCCCCGCCCAGTCGCTGGTCCAGTGACTCAGCCCGGCGTGATCGACCCGGTCCTGGGCCGGCCGGTCATCGATGGTGTCGCCGGTGCGCGCAGCGATCTTGCCCCCGCACCCAGCGTGGACATCGCCAACGGCGCGCCGACAGGCGCAGACGCGACCAACCGCATCGTAATGAGCTACGTCAGCGGGGACATCGCAGCGCCGCACGTGTACTTCACCGAATCGACTGACGGGGCAGCCACGTGGACGTCGCCACGAACGATCGAGACGGCCGGCGACCGCGGCTACTACACGGCACCGGCGATCTCACCCAACGGCTCGGACGTGTACGTCGTGTACAACGCGTTCACGACGCCATACCGGACCGACACATCCAGCCCCCGCAACCTGGTCGGAGTGGTCCTGCACGCAGACGTCGCCGGCTCGTCGACAGGAACCTTCAGCGAGCTCGACCGCGGCGCTGACGGCGACCCACGCAGCTCCAGCCAGAACAACCTAGTCGGTGAGTTCCTCGGCGACTACGTTTACGCCGCCGCCACCCGCACCTATGGCGCGGCGGTGTGGAACGACTCGCGCAATGGCGCCGACTGCGCTGCGATGGACGCGTGGCGGCTGTCGCTGCGAACCGGAACCAGCGTCCCCAGACCGGCGCCTCAACAGGACTGCACGCCGACCTTTGGCAACTCCGACATCTTCGGCGGCGGATTCGCCGACCCGACTCCCTAGACCTTGGCGAGAGGGGGCGCGCAAGCGCCCCCTCAAGTAGGCATCGCCCCGGACCCGTTTTCTAGGTGATGTTCATACGATCGAGACTGGGGCGGCTGATCATGTGGATGGGCCTGGCCGCCGCCGCGACGTACTTTTTGGACCCCGACCAGGGGGAGATACGCCGCCGCCGGCTGCGCATGCGGATCGACAGGATGCGCAACACCGGTGAAGAGGCGGAGCTCGACGCCGGAGTCTGAAAACTCTTCCCCATTGATGGGGAAGTACCGGTCCTCAGGGTCCCCGCGGAGTCCAAGACTCCGTGGGGTAAAAGGCCGGGGGATGGGGCCGCCGAGACGGAACGCTGAAGCCAGGAACCTGAAAATGGGGCGGTGGCTGCTTCCCCGACCCTTGACCGCCGCGCGCTGAACCGCGCGCTCCTCGCGCGCCAGCTGCTGCTCAAGCGCCACACGGCAACCGCAACCGCGACCATCGAGCGGCTGGTCGGCATGCAATCCCAGGCGCCGAACCTGCCCTACATCGGCCTGTGGTCGCGGCTGACTGAATTTCGTGCCGACGAGCTCTCGCGTTTGGTCGAGACCAGGAAAGCGGTACGCATCTCGCTGATGCGCAACACGATCCACCTCGTCACGGCCCGCGACGCGTTCGGGATCAAACCGCTCTTCATGACCCTCGGCGAGCGCGGCTTCCTCAGGGGCAGTCCGTGGGGCCGCGACCTGCGCGACGCGGACATTTCCGCGATCGCACGTGCCGGCGTCGAGATCATGGGCGAGAAGCCGCGCACCATCGCCGATCTGGCCAGGCAGCTGGCCAAGAGATTTCCCGACCACGACGGCGTCGCGATGGCGTACGGAGTTCGGTACATGGTCCCGCTCGTGTTCACACCACCCCGCGGCCTATGGGGAGGCAAGGGTCTGGTCACGCTGACCACGTTCGAGGCCTGGCTCGGCGGCCCGCCCGGGCCCTCATTCACCGAAGACGTGCTGGTGAGGCGCTACCTCGCGGCGTTCGGTCCATCGTCTGTGGCCGACATGCGCGCGTGGTCCGGGCTCGCCATGCGGGCGGCGTTCGAACGGCTGCGGCCAAAGCTCAAGATCTTTCGCGATCAGAACGGACATGAGCTCTTCGACCTGCCCCAAGCCCCGCGGCCCGACGGCGAGATCCGCGTGCCAGTCCGGCTGCTGCCCGATTACGACAACATCCTGCTTGGCCACTTCGACCGGACGCGGATCATGCCCCACGGCAAGCACCTCGGCATGTTCAGCAGCAACGGCGTGACGCAGGGTTCGGTGCTGGTGGATGGATTCGTGCGCGCGATGTGGAAGCCGGCCACCCAGGAAGGCGCCGCGACGGTGGTCGTCACGCCGTTCGTCAAGCCTCTGCCGAAGGTGGAGCAGAGCCCGATCGCCGAGGAAGCTATGAAGCTTCTCGGGTTCCTGGCGCCCGGCGCGAAGCACGAGGTGCGGTTCGCGAAGCCCGCTCCCTAGGCCGTCGCGACCGCGGGCGCCGGCGTCCGTACCTCCTGGCCAAGCACCGCGAGCGCCGCCTCGACCACATTCGGGTTCCATTGCGTGCCGGCGCCGCGGCGCAGCTCATCCATTGCCGAGTCCCACGACCTCGCAGCCCGATACGCGCGGGCAGACGTCATGGCATCGAGCGAGTCGGCGACCGGGATCACCTGGGCGATCAGCAGCAGGCGCTTGCCCACAGTTCCGTTCGGGTAGCCCAGGCCGTCGTATCGCTCGTGGTGCGCAAGCACCAGGTCGAGGACTTTTGCGTACTCCGAGAACTGCTTGAGGATGTCGAACCCAAGCCGTGGATGGGTCTCCATGACGCGGCGCTCTTGGGCGGTGAGCTTGGCCGGCTTCAGCAGGACCGAGTCAGGAATCCGGATCTTGCCGATGTCATGCACCTTCGCGGCCAGCTCCACGATGTCGATCTCTGCGGCGGTGAAGCCCAGCTTGCGGGCGATCGCGTGCGCGTAGATCGCGACCCGCTGCGAGTGCTGGAACGTGTATGGGTCGCGCCGGTCGACCTCGTCGGCCATGCGCTCCATGGCCCGCATCCCGTCCTGGCGGAGCTCGATGCGCTGCTTCAGCGAGTGATAGAGAAGGACACCAGGGATGATCGAGAACACCGGGATCCACGGCCAGCGGACGGCGCCAAAGGCGGCCAGCGCACCGACCAGATAGAGGCTCGCGAACTGGACATAAACCAACCGCTGCGTGTCAAAAAAGAGCGCGAGCGGGTTGCGTGCCGTCGCGAGCGCGACCGCAAGGGCGACCATGAAGACGTTGGTGGCATACATGACCACCGCCGCAGCCACCAGCACGAGCGCGTGCTCGGCGCTGCTCAGCCCGCTTCGTGCCGAGACGCCGCCAAGCGAAAGCATGGCGCCGGCCGCGAGGGCGGCAAAGTACGCCTGGCCGCCGTTGAACACGATGTTGATCCCGATCGCGCGCAGGGGAGGTCTCTCGCGGGTCGTTCGAACCTTGCGGATCGCGGCGAGGCCGATGTCGACCGCCTGAAGGCCGCCGACAAGAGCCGCCGCCTGCCAGACAGGTAGAAGGAGGACCGCCGCAAAGAACACGGCGCTCGCCACACTGACCTTGGCGCTGATGTTGATATGGAGCGGGAACTCGAGCGCGAGGATCGCGGTCGCCGCGATCGAGACGATCAACCACCAATCGGCCGGCTCGATAGCCAGACGGCCGGCGTTCGCCGCGAGGGTCCCGATCGCCGCCAGACCGACGGCGAGCCGGAACAGCTCAGAGCGCCTGCGCGGCGACAATGGCTAGGCCTGTTGCAGCGTGAAATAGAGGTGCACAGGCGTACCACTTTTTCCGTACTTGGCTGCGTAGACCGTGCCGGAGCCGAGCAGTCCGCTGGTCACCATGTTGTAAGTCGTGTACTGGAACAGGAGCCCGGTCGGCACGCTGATCTTCATGTCAACCGCGGTGTGCGGCTGATGAGCCGCGTCATAGACCCGCGACGTCGTGTAGGTCGCGAGCGGCAATCCGAGGTTCAGCGGGCTCGAGGTCCACACGCTGTCGTAGACCGGCACGATGTGTCCGCCGGGCGTAACGATCGGCACGATGGGGTCCCAGTCGCAGTACGTCGCCCATGCCGCGGCGCCCGTCGGCGAGCACAGAAGAATCCCGGCCGCTAATGCGGCGGCCACAACCACCCTTTTCACCCTGCTTCCCTCCTAACTGTTGAGACGGCCCTGCCTCAACCCCCAGCGGAATGCCAACGCTAGTCGGAACTCTTCTGCTCGCCTCTTAAGGAACTGTTAAGTTTCGTGTGCCTTCCAAATTCTTCACATTTATGAGTAGGAGGCGGGGCAGCTCTTCCGCATGTATGCGAAGTACTGGGGGCCGAGTGCTACACGGCGATGTCCTTGCGGGCGAAACGGAGCGTGCCGAGTACCAGCGCGGCGGCGCCGACCGCGACGAGAACCGCCAGGTTGGCCAGCTGCACCCCATGCAGCAGGGGCGTGCCGTAGTAGTAGAAGGCCGACAGGCGAAGCGTCGCCTCCGGCAGCTTGAGCTCCGGGCCCACGAAGCTGATGAAGAACCAGGCCGCGAGCAGGAAGCTCACGAGCCCCGTGTCCGCGGCCGTGCGCAGCCACCCCGCCGCCAGGAACCCGATCGCCGCGACCAGCAGCCCCATCGGCACCAAGGTCAGGGTGGCCGCGATAACGTTGGCGGTGTTCAGGCTGACGCCCACCACCGACGAAGCGACCAGCGTGGCCACCAGCGCGGCCAGCCCGATCACCACGGCCGCCGTCGACAGAGCGGCGAACCGTCCCAGCAGCACCCGGGCGCGAGACCGCGGCGCCGAGAGCACGAGGTCAAGCCGCCCATCGCTTTCGTCCGACGCCCAGCGATTCACCTGCGTGACCGCAAACGCCATCAGGAAGATCGGAAGAATGCCGAACATCGCCCCCAGGAAGCTGGCGTTGAAATCGGAGTTGCCACCGCTGAGGTTCTTCAGCAGGTCCTGCAGGACAGGCGAGCCAGAGAACAGCGCGCCGAGCTTGGCCTCGATCTGTTTGACGACGACCACGATCCACCCCGCCCAGCCGGCGACGAGCAGCGCCCACCAGAAGGTCGGCATCGCGATCACCCCCAGGCTCCGCGCGTAAACCGAGCGGAGCGACCAATCGCCTACCGGGAGCGCTCTTGGCGCAGCGGGACGTGAGGGCAGACGCAAGATGCGCGGAAGCGTCACCGTGTCGCCGACGTCGCGGCGGGCGAAGAGCCAGATGGCGGCACCGCTCAAGATGAGTGCCAGCGTCAGGAGGAAGAGCATCGCGCCGAGATTGGCCCCGTAGCCGACGATCAGCGGCTTGCTCAGGTTGTAGTAGTAGATCGGCGAGAGACGGGAGATCCAGTCGGTGTTCGGGATCACGCGGTGGACCATGTCGAGGACGATGAAGATCAGGAGAAGCGCCGCCGTCCAGCCGGCCGCCGGGCCGCGCTCATGGGTGAACTGCGATATGAACAGAGCAACCGCCCCGAACACGGCGCAGATGAGAGCGAGGTTGAGTCCGAACAACAGGGCATCGACCAACGTGAAATCCGCCTTGAAAACCACGCCGCCGACATAGGCGAGGATCCCGATCAGCACCGCCATCGCGAACAAGGCGGCCCACGTCGCCGCCAGCTTCTCAACCGCCACGCGCACGCGTCCTTGCGGCGCCGAGAGCAGCACGTCGAGCGAGGCGCGGTCCTCCTCGCCGCGCAGCATCCGGCTGCCGGCAAGGATTGGCCAGACCGCCATCAGGAAGATGAAGATTCCGATCTTGAAGGTCGCGTAGCCTCCGATCGTGTCGGCCTTGACCGCGTCGGCGTTCCAGGAGAACGAGGCGGCCAGGCTGAGGAGCGCCGCCCGTGCCTCGGGCGTCTTCACCAGCTCCGACACGCTGGCCATCGGCGAGACGATGACCAGGCCCATGCCGATTCCCCATCCGAGGATGGCGACCCGGTAGTCGCGCAGAGACTTCAGGAAAACGCTCTTAAACCACACCCGCGACCTCCTTCGAGGAATGCCCGTCGGCTTCGTAGAAGCGAAGGAAAGTGTCCTCGAGACTCGGCTCCACGCTGGTTAGGGACACGACCGGGTACCGAGCCGCGGCCTTGATCACGGCGTCCGCGGGGCCCTGCACGGCCAGCCGCACGCCGGCGCCGTTGTTCAACGGCTCCACGCTGGTGACCCCCTCGAGGCTGGCAAAGGAATCCGCCGGCACCAGCTGAGCAAACGTGATCGTGATCTCGTAGCGTTTGATTTCTGCGAGCTCGTGGATCCCGCCGACGCGGACGAGACGTCCCTCGCGGATGATGCCGATGCGCGAGCAGGTCTTCTCGACCTCACTCAAGACGTGCGAGGAGAAAAAGACTGTGTGTCCTGCATCGCGCGCCTCCCTGACCATGGCGTCGAACTCCTGCTGGTTCAGTGGGTCCAACCCGCTGGTCGGCTCGTCGAGGACGAGGACGCGGGGCCGGTGCATGAAAGCCTGGATCAGCACGACCTTGCGCTTGTTGCCGGTCGAGTACTGCCGAAACTTGCGGTTGGTGTCGAGGTCGAAGCGATCGACCAGCTTCTTGAGGTACGACTGGTCGACGCCGCCTCGAAGATTCGCGAAGTACTCAAGGATCTGGCCGCCCGTGAGGTTCGGGTCGAGCGACGGCTCGCCGGGCACGTAGCCGATGAACCTTTTGACGTCGATCGACTTCTCCCAGCAGTCGAGTCCGGCGATCCGGGCTCTGCCCGCGTCGGCGCGCAGGAGCGCCATCAGGATGCGGATGGTCGTCGTCTTGCCCGCGCCGTTGGGACCGAGGAACCCGAAGACCTCGCCTTCGCCTACCTCCAGCGAGACGTCCACGATGCCACGCTTGCCTCCGTAGCTCTTCGTCAGTCGCTCGACCTCGATGATCGGTGCCGTCATCTGCTTTGCCTCCTGCGCCTCCAGCGCTCGATGATCCCGTTGCTCTCGCGCAGCCAGAATTCGTGGACTTCGACCATTTCCTTCATCCGTCGCTTCGCCTTGCCGGCCGTCAGCCGCGACTCCGCCCGGTTCATCGCGTTGAGCGAGTCCTGGATCCGCGCGAAGGTACCGGCAAACGTCGATTCCATCGACTCGGTCGCCTCGTACAACACGCGCTTGCTGCCGGGCGTGCCCAGGCGATGCACAGCGCCGACCCGCTCGAGGTCACGGGTGGCGACGCTCGCGCCGCTCTTGCTGATGCCCAACGTCTCTGCGATCTCGTCCAGCGTCAGGGGAACGTCGCTGGCCAAAAGCAGCCCGAAGACCCGGCCGATGCTGAACGCAAGCCCATAGCGGGCGTAGACGCGACCGATGTCATCGGCGATGCTGATCCGCCGGTCCTCAGCCTTGCCCAGGCGCTTTTTCTCTATATTCAGCACATACTGAATATAACAAATATGGAGACTAGACCGTAGGCATCCTCGCGTAACCCTCGTGCCATAGCTCAAAGGCGAAAAGAGTCCAGAGCTGCTTCCGGTTGTCCCACCGGCCGGAGAGGTGGTCTTCCACGAGCTGCTGGACCGCCCGCGGCTCGAACAAGCCGTGAGCGGCGAGCCGATCCCGGGAGAGGGCAGACAGCATCTGCTCCTTCAGCGGACCGCGAAACCATTCCGCAACCGGAATGCCGAAACCTTTTTTGGGACGGTCGAGGATGCGGTCCGGCAGGATCCCTCGTAGGGCCCGCTTGAGGAGGAATTTCGTCCGCAGGCCGTTCAGCTTCATGTGCAGGGGGAGACTCGTCGCGTACGCCACGAAGTCGTTGTTCAGCAACGGCACTCTGCCCTCGAGCGACGCCATCATCGAAGCGCGGTCCAGCTTGACCAGGATGTCGTTCTCGAGGTAGAGCCGCATGTCGATCATGAGCGCCTGGTTGAGGGCGTCGATCGATGCGTATTCGGCGACGAGAGATTCGCCATCGGTGGCCGCGGCTTCGGTCCGCACCTCGGGCGATAGCAGGGTGGACCGCTCCTCACGCGCGAAGGAGCCCATCCAGCGCTGGTGCCGCTCGGCTACGGTGTGCCCGGCTCCCGCGACGAAGCGTTTGGCGCGGAAGTCGAGGCTGAGGTTGGAGCGCGAGACTGGCAGCCGCCTCACGACAGGCTCGACGACCAGGCGCCGAAGCAGGCCCGGCGCACGCAGGTAATAGCCCGCGAGCCGGTGCGCCTGCAGGGTTGGATAACCCGCGAACAGCTCGTCTCCCCCATCGCCGCCGAGGGCGACCTTGACATGCTGCCTCGTGAACGCCGACAGCAGGTAGGTCGGGATGATCGACGCGTCGCCCAGCGGCTCGTCGAGCAGGAGCGACAGCTTGGGGATGAGGCCGAGGAGGGCGGCCGGTTCGAGGGTCAGCTCGTGATGGTCGGTGCCGAGGTGGCGGGCGACGTCGCGGGCGTGCATGGACTCGTCGAAGGACGGCTCGGCGAAGCCGACAGAAAAACTCTTCACGTCGCCGCCCAGCTGGGTCATCATCGCGGTGACAGCGCTCGAATCGATGCCCCCCGACAGGAACACGCCGACCGGCACATCGCTGATCAGCTCCTTGCGTACTGCCTCACGAAGTGCGTCGCGCAGCCGCCCACATTCCTCATCGAGATTGCCCGGACCGCCCGCCCGCTCCAGGTTGAGCTCGGGAGCCCAATAGCGGCGCACCGCCGGACGCCGATCTGCAAGCGACCAAGACAAGGTGTGTCCGGGGCGGAGCTTGTTGACACCGCGCACGATGCTGCGGGGCGACGGCACGAACTCGTACTCGAGGTACTCGTCGAGAGCGACCGGGTCGATGCCCTTGCGCAGGGCCGTGTCCTGGAGAAGCGCCTTCAGCTCCGACGCAAACACGAACCTTTCGCCATCGATCGCGTAGTGCAGGGGCTTGATGCCCATCCGGTCGCGCGCAAGCAAGAGCGATGCCTTGCGCCGATCGAGCAAAGCGAACGCGAACATGCCGTTCAGCCGCTCGATCATCCGCTCGCCCCATTCCTCATAGCCATGGACGAGGACCTCGGTGTCGGACTTGGTGGCGAACCTGTGGCCGGCCGCGAGGAGCTGCTCGCGGAGCTGGCGGTGGTTGTAGATCTCTCCGTTCTGGATGACCCACACCGTCGAGTCCTCGTTGGACATCGGCTGGTGGCCGCCCTCGATGTCGATGATCGACAGCCTCCGCATGCCGAGAGTTACGCCGTCGAGATGGATGCTTCCTTCATCGTCCGGTCCGCGGTGGACCATCGACCCGCACATTCGCTGGACAAGCTCACCCCCGCGTGCGGGGTCTCCGCCGGCGACGCCGCAGATTCCGCACATCTAGTGGCGGGTCACCTGCTGCGCAGCGCTGGTCTCCCGTTGGTCGTCGGTTGCCGGTGTGGTGCCTTCTGGATGACCTCGCGCACGACGTAGGGCGGCTTCGCCTGCGACTCGTGATACGTGCGGATGGAAAGCTCCGCCAGCAGGCCCATCAGGATGAACTGCACGCCGACGATGACAAGCACGACGGACAGCAGGAGCAGCGGGTTGTTGTGTGCGTAGACGTACGGTGGCAGCAGCTTCTGGCCGATAACGATCGCCGCGAAGATCAGCGCCACGGCCCACAGCGCAAGAGCGGCAAACCCGAAGAAGTACATCGGCTTCGTCGAATAGCTGCCGAGCAGCTTGACCGTGATCAGGTCGAGCATGACCCTCGACGTGCGAGACAGCGAGTATTTCGACTTGCCGTACGTGCGAGGCCGGTGATTGACCGGCAGCTCGGTGATGCGTGCGCCGACCACCGACGCGTAGACGGGGATGAACCGATGCATCTCGCCGTACAGCCTCACGTCGTGGATCACTTCGCGGCGGTAGGCCTTGAGTGTGCAGCCGAAATCGCTGAGGGGCACGCCGGTGACGGTGGCGATTAGCCAGTTCGCGATCCTGGATGGAAGGACGCGCCTCGCATCGTCTCGCCGGTCGCGACGCCATCCACTCACCACGTCGTATCCCTCGTCGATCTTCTCGAGGAGGTGCGGGATGTCATGCGGGTCGTTCTGCAGGTCGCCGTCCAGGAAGACCAGCACGTCGCCGCGGCTGTAGTCGATCCCCGCCTGCACAGCCGCCGTCTGCCCGAAGTTGCGCCGAAAGCTGACCACCCGCACGCGCGCATCCCGCGACGCAAGCTGCCCGAGCTTATCCGTGCTGCCGTCGCGGCTGCCGTCGTCGATGTAGAGGACCTCAAAGGAGGTGCCGAGGGCTTCCAGCACGCCGATCAGCTCGCGGTGCAGCGGCTCGACGCTGTCGATCTCGTTGTAGACCAGAACGATCACGGATACGTGCGGCGTATCGGTCGCGGCCTGGCGGGGCATGAACCCCGATTATGCCGCCCCTCTGGCGGGCTTGCGCCCGCTACCTCCCCACTTGACGCGGCGAGGACTTTAAGCTCCTCGCTCAATGACCGCCGAAGCCGCTCTGCGTAGGATCCCCCGCACCGCGATCCGGAGCGACGCGTGGTGGGTTTTTCCGGCCGTTCCCCTTCTTGCGGGCGCGATCGCCTTCGCGTGGATCCTCCACGCCGAGCTCCAGCGGCTCTACGGGCTGACCGGCTCAGCGTGGGACTTCGCCTATGACCAGCAGGTGATCTGGAACATCTCCCAGGGGCAGGGTTTTTACTCCAGCTTTGCGCGGGCCAATTTCCTGGGCATCCACTTTGAGCTGATCTTTGTCGTCCTCGCGGCGGTGGAGAAGCTCTGGCCGAGTCCCGCGGTTCTCCTCATCTTCTCGTCCGCGGGAATCGCTGCCACGGCGCCCGCCGCCTACCTGTTTTTCCGCGCCATCCTCCCCGCTGACCGCGCTGATACGCCGTGGCTGGCGGTCGCGCTTTCGGTCCCGATTCCCTTCTGGGCCGCGGTGCAGGAAGCGGCGCGCGACTTCTTTCACCCCGAGAACATGGCCCTCGCGTTCGCGCTGCTCGCCGCGTGGGCGGGGATCCGCGGACACCGCGTAGCCATGTGGTGCTTGTGCCTCCTCACGCTCAGCTGCAAGGAGGACCAGGTCTATACGATCGGCGTGGTCGCCCTACTCCTGCGGGTGTACGGCGCGCCGCAGGTCAAGAAACACTGGCGCTTCATCCTTTATATGGCGGGTGGCTGGTTCCTGATCGGGACGGGGATCGTCCAGCAGCACTTCCGCAACGGCGGCTACACCGACTTCGTGTACTACCGCTGGCTAGTCGGGCTCGACCCGACGCTGCCTCTCTCGCCGCTCACCGTCCTCGAGGCGCTATTTCGTCCCTACGCGGTGCTTGTGGTCGCGGCAATCATCGCGGGGACGTGCCTGATGCCGCTGTTCGCGCCGCGCTGGCTGCTGCTCGCGGTCCCGCCTTACCTCGCGAACGTACTCAGCGGCCACACGCCGCAAAACATCTTGCACCTTCACTACGTGTTGTTGCTGCTGTTTCCGATGATCGTCGCGTGCGCCGTCGGCGCCGCGAAGTACCTCGAGACGCATTCCCTCAAACCCGCCAAAGCGCTCGCCGCGATGCTCCCGGCGCTGATTCTCGGATTTGCGATGGGCCGCTTCCCGCCCGCGCTGGAGTCCGATGCAAGTCTCTACGCGCATCCGGACACGGTTGCGCAGCTCCGCGCGGCGACCAGGATCATCCCCGCCGACGCCCCGGTCGATGCAGACGACGGCCTGACGGTATGGCTCGCTAACCGGCACACGATCAATGATTTCCCCGACCGCTTGTCTGATGACGCCTACGTGGTGATCGACCGCGACGCGTACCTGAGCGGCCCGACCAGCCCGACCACCCGGCGCAAATACCTCGAGGCCCTGCCCAACAGCGGCCGTCGCGTCCTCTACGACGACGGCCGTTTCGTGGTCTGGAGCCCGGTCGGCGACTAACTGGATGACTCTTCCCCATTCCTGGGGAAGTCGCGACCGAAAGTCGGGGATGGGGCCCTCACGTAGTCTTATTGGTCACCATGGGCTTGGCGACATCTGTTCGCGACCGTCTCGATCAGCTTTTTCAAGAGCGGATCGTAATCTTCGACGGCTCGATGGGCGTGATGCTGCAACACAAAGGTCTCTCCGACGAGCAGTTTCGCGGCGAGCGGTTCCGCAATCACCCCAAGCCGCTGCGCAACAACAGCGACGTCCTCTGCCTGACGCAGCCTGAGCTCGTCACGCAAGTGCATCGCGAATACCTCGAGGCCGGCGCCGACATCATCACCACCAACACCTTCACCGCGACGCGCGTGTCGCAAGCCGACTACGGACTCGAAAAGTACGTCTACGAAATGAACTTGGAAGGCGCCCGGCTCGCGCGCGCCGCCGCCGACCATTACGAGAACCGATTCGTGGCCGGGTCCCTCGGCCCCACCAACGTGACGCTTTCGCTTTCGCCGCGCGTCGACGACCCGTCGTACCGCGAGGTTACATTCGACGAGCTCCGCGACGGATACGCGGAGGCGGCACGCGGTCTCAAGGAGGGCGGCGCCGACGTCCTGTTGATCGAGACGGTGTTCGACACGCTCAATGCGAAGGCGGCGATAGCCGCAGTGATGGAAGTCGCGCCTCAGCTTCCGCTCTTCGTGTCGGTGACGATCGTCGACCGGAGCGGCCGCAACCTCTCCGGGCAGACCGTCGAAGCATTCTGGACTTCGGTCGAGCACGCGCGACCCTTCGCGGCAGGCGTGAACTGCTCGCTGGGCGCGACGGAGATGCGGCCCTACGTCGAGGCAATGTCGCGCGTCGCGCCGGTCTATGTCATCTGCTACCCGAACGCCGGCCTGCCCAACGCCTTCGGCGGCTACGACGAGCAGCCTCCGACCACGAGCCGGCTGCTCAAGGAGTTCGCCGAGGCGGGCTTCCTGAACGCCGCCGGCGGGTGCTGCGGCACGGGGCCGGAGCACATCCGCCAGATCCGCGAAGCAATCGCCGAGGTGCCCAGGCGGAAGCTGCCCCACCGCGAGCCCCGCCCGCGGTTCAGCGGCCTGGAGCCTTTTGAGATCAGTCCCGACTCGGGCTTCGTCGTGATCGGTGAGCGGACCAACGTCACCGGATCGATCCGCTTCCGGCGGCTGATCGAGGGCGGCGACTTCACGGGCGCGGTCCAGGTGGCGCTCGATCAGGTCCGTGGCGGCGCCAACCTGCTCGACGTCAATATGGACGCCGACCTGCTCGACTCGGAGGCGGCGATGATCCGCTACCTCAACCTGCTCGCGACCGAGCCCGAGATCGCCCGGATCCCCGTGATGGTCGACAGCTCCAAGGTGACGGTCCTCGAGGCGGGCCTCAAATGCCTGCAGGGCAAGGGCGTGGCCAACTCGATCAGCCTGAAGGGCGGTGAGGAGTCGTTCCTGGACCAGGCGCGCCTGGTACGCAGGCACGGCGCGGCCGCCGTCGTGATGGCATTCGACGAGGTCGGCCAGGCAGACACGTTCGAACGCAAGGTGGAGATCTCCAGCCGCGCCTACAAGCTCCTGACCGAAAAGGCCGGCTTCGAGCCCGAGGACATCATCTTCGACCCCAACATCCTCCCCATCGCCACCGGCATCGAGGAGCACGCCGCCTACGCGAAGAATTTCATCGACGCGACGCGGGAGATCAAGAAGCGTTTCCCCCGGGTCCACGTCTCCGGTGGCGTCTCCAACCTCTCCTTCTCGTTCCGCGGCAACGACCGCGTGCGCGAGGCGATCCATTCCGCGTTTCTCTACCACGCGATCCGGGCGGGGCTGGACATGGGCATCGTCAACGCGGGTCAGCTGGTGGTCTACGAGGACATCCCCAAGGATTTGCTCGAGCTCGTCGAGGATGTCATCTTCGACCGGCGGACCGACGCGACAGAAAGATTGGTCGAGTTTGCGAAGTCCGTGTCCGGCGCCGGGTCGAAGCGCGAGGTCGATCTTTCCTGGCGCGAAGGCTCGATCGAGGAGCGCCTCAAGCACGCAGTCCTCCACGGCGAGGTCGAATACATAGAGAAGGACGCGGAAGAGGCTCGCGTCAAATACGGCAAGCCGCTGCTGGTCATCGAGGGCCCGCTGATGGACGGGATGAAGGTGGTCGGCGACCTGTTCGGCGCCGGCAAGATGTTCCTGCCTCAGGTCGTCAAGAGCGCGCGCGCGATGAAGCGAGCCGTCGCCTACCTGGAACCATTCATGCAGGCCGAGAAGGACGCGGTGGGCGACCGCAGCGTGCGCGGCAAGCTCGTGCTCGCCACGGTCAAAGGCGACGTCCACGACATCGGCAAGAACATCGTCGGCGTTGTGCTCGCCTGCAACAACTACGAGGTCCACGACCTCGGGGTCATGGTCCCGGCCGAGAAAATCCTCGACACGGCAATCGAGCTGGGCGCCGACGTGGTGGGGCTGTCCGGCCTGATCACGCCATCGCTCGACGAGATGGTCGTCGTGGCGAAGGAGATGACTCGGCGCGATTTCAGCATCCCGTTGCTGATCGGCGGGGCCACGACCTCGAAGCAGCACACCGCGGTCCGGATCGCGCCGGCCTACGACGGCACCACGGTCCACGTCCTGGACGCGTCGCGCGTGATCGGCGTCGTCTCAGATCTGCTCGACGATGGCCGGCGCCAGACGTTCGAGCGCGACAACTTCGCGCTGCAGGAAAAGCTGCGCTCCCAGCACACGAGCTCGCGCCGGCCGCTGCTCACGCTCGGAGATGCGCGAGACAAGAAGCTGCGGCTGCCATTCGAAGGAATTCCGAATCCGCCTTTCACCGGAAGGAAGGTCATCGAACCCTCGATCGCGGAGCTGCGCGAGTACGTCGACTGGACTTTCTTCTTCCACGCCTGGGAGCTCAAGGGCAAGTACCCGGCAATCCTCGACAACCCCTCCCAGGGCGCCGCCGCGCGCGAGCTGTTCGGACACGCGCAGGAGCTGCTCGACGAGATCCAGACGAAGGGCTGGCTGCGCGCCCGCGGGGTGTACGGATTCTGGCCCGCACGTGCCGACGGTGACGACCTCGCGCTCGACAACGGCGTCCGATTCCCGATGCTCCGCCAGCAGGTCGACCACGGCGACGACAAGCCGTACCTGTCGCTGGCGGACTTCATTGCGCCGCAACACGATTACATCGGCGCGTTCGCGGTCACGGCGGGGATTGGCGTGGACGAGCTCGCGGGGAGATTCACGGCGGAGCACGACGACTACCGGGCGATCATGGTCAAGGCCCTGGCCGACCGGCTGGCCGAGGCCTTCGCCGAGTACCTCCACGAGCTGGTCCGCCGGTCCTGGTACGAGGAAGGGCCGAAGCAGCCGTCCGAGGAGCTGATCGCCGAGAAATACCGCGGCATCCGCCCCGCCTTCGGCTACCCGGCGTGCCCCGATCACTCCGAAAAGCAGACGCTGTTCGACCTCCTGGACGCGCGCTCGATCGGCATGGAGCTGACCGAGTCAGGAGCCATGACCCCGACCGCTGCGGTCTCCGGCCTGTACTTCGCCCACCCCCAGTCCCGCTACTTCATGGTCGGCAAAATCGGGCGCGACCAGGTCGAGGACTACGCGAAGCGCAAGGGCATGACCGCCGCCGAGGTGGAGCGCTGGCTCCGCCCGAACCTCGCCTACGACACCTAGCTCCCAAACACGCGACTGCCATTTGGGGCATTGGTGGTGCGTGCCGCGAGCATTATTCGTACCTGCATCACGACCGAGTCGGGCTGCCCCAGCACGTCCGCGCATGTAAAGCGCAGCAGGCGGACGCCGGCGTTCAGCAGCCTGTTCTGCCTTCGATCGTCCTCTGCCAGGCTCATGCGATGGACCGCACCGTCGTACTCGACTCCTAGTCGCGCTTCGTCGTAGTACAGATCGGGGCGGCCGACGAACCGCCCTTTGCCGTCGTAGATCGACACCTGCGCCTTGGGCCTCGGCAATCGACCAAGTACCAGCACCATCCGAAGGCGCGACTCCATGGGCGATTCAGCCGCCGGTTCGGCGAAGCTGATCACGCGTCGCAATCTCTGCACTCCGGCTTCGCCGCGATGACGATCCACCCAGTCCTTGAGCGCCGAAATCGTGATGCGACGCGAATGAAGAGCAGCGTCTGCCACGACGACAGCTTCCGTGAGGCTCAATCGCGCGCTGATGTCGGCGATCGTGCGAGCAACAGATCTAACGCGAAATCCGCGGATCTGAATGACTTCGTCGGCAACGGATTTTGCCCGGTGGACTCGAATCCCGGCCCGCATCGCGATACCGGTCGATCGGGGCACTGTGACCTCGATCGGATCGCACGGCTCAACGTCAAAGCCGTGCAACCACGCGGCCGTAAGTCCAGAGAAAACTGCGCTTGATGGGAGGCGTGCGCGCGCGGCCGCCAGCGTCGCCATCGGCGTCTGCTCAAGACCGGACCAGACATACATTCCCCTTGCGACCCGCCTCCAGCTCGCTCCTCGTAGGTGCCATCGTTCGACCCCGACTTTGCGGGCGTCAGCGACTGTGAAAGGCCCGAGAGTCAACGCCGGCGGCGGAACTGCTCTGCGACCCATCCGTGTGAGGATGTCTGCCCCTCCCTCGATTCGCAATCCAGCCTGTTAATCGCGCCGAGGTAGGCCACCGCACTGTCCAGTTCCCCCGCAACAGCGCCGAGGTCTACCTACGCCCTCATGTGCGATTGGATGAACGTCGTCGGGTTCACGAACTTATAGGGGAACGCAGGGAAGCCCGAGCACGCCGAGGGCGGCAGCGCGCCGTTCCACGCATGCGATTCCATATCGCCTTTGAAAACCGCGAAATGAAAGTGCGTCCGGCTGCCCATGCTCGCCACGTCCGCTATGACCTGGCCTCGCTGCACAACCGATCCGACGTGAAATCCCGAACGCAGCCATACATGCCAGTACTGCGTGATCACCACGCCGGTGGTCATGCGATGGCGGATCAGCACGCCACCATGAAACGTCGGGTCGATCATGTAACCGACGATCACGCCGTCGCCCGCAGCTCTGATCGGCTGGATGCCACTCGCGATGTCGACGCCGGTGTGCAGCCACACCGCGCCCGAGGCGCAGGATCGCAGCGCCGTGCCGTCGCAGTAGCGCCACTGACTGCCGAAACCCAGGCAGTGCGGCGGCCACGTGGGCAGGGGAAACTGAAAAACATCCGCCGGGTTGGCGACAGGCGCGGCTGGAGGCGCCGGCGACGAGACGAGGAGCTGCGCGAGCGCAAAGAGGATCCCCGCGACACCGGGCATCACCTGAACCTGCGCCCTGCGCGCGCCGGGCGGTCAGCCGATATCGACGATGACGTTCTTTAGCTCCGTGTAGAGATCTAGAGCGTAGGGCCCGAGCTCGCGCCCCCAGCCACTCTGCCTGTACCCGCCCCAGGGAGTTACCGGGTCGACGATGTGATAGCAGTTGACGTAAACGGTCCCCGCCTTGAGCGCGTGTGCGACGCGATGGGCGCGGCCCACGTCCCTCGTCCAGACGCCGGCGACCAGTCCATAGATCGTGCTGTTCGCCTTGGCCACGAGGTCCTCCTCATCGCTGAACGGAATCGCCGCGACAACCGGCCCAAAGATCTCCTCGCGAGCGATCCGCATGTCGCCGTCGACGTCGGCGAACACCGTCGGCTTCACGAAGTACCCGGCGTCAAAGCCCTCGGCACGTCCGCCGCCAGCGATGAGCCGCGCCCCCTCCTTGTTGCCTTGCGCGATGTAGCCCAGCACACGATCCATCTGCGTCCTCGAGACGAGCGGTCCCATCTGCGTCACGGGATCGATACCAGGTCCGATCCGCGTCTCGTTGACCGTTTTGAGCAGCTCATCGAGGGTGTGGTCGTACACCTTTTCCTGGACGAACAGCCGCGACCCGGCCGAGCACACCTGGCCCTGGTTGAAGAAGATGCCGAAGAACGCGCCGGACACCGCCCGCGTCAGGTCCGCGTCGGCGAACACGATGTTGGGCGACTTACCTCCGAGCTCGAGGCTCACACGCTTCAGGTTGCTTTCAGATGACGCGCGCGCGATCAGCTTGCCAACCTCGGTGGAACCGGTGAAGGCGATCTTGTCCACGTCGGGATGAGAGGCCAGACGCGCGCCCGCGACCTCGCCCCGTCCCGGCACCACGTTGACGACTCCATCCGGGACCTCGGCCTGCTGCAGCAGCTCGGCGAGGAGCAACGCGCTGAGTGGCGTCTCCTCGGATGGCTTGAGGACCACGCTGTTGCCGCAGGCGAGGGCAGGCGCGACCTTCCACGCGGCCATGAGCAGCGGGAAGTTCCACGGGATGATCTGCCCCACCACGCCGATCGGCTCGCGCAGCGTGTAGCTGAGGTACTTCCCAGGAAGCGATACCTGCTGAGTCGCTCCATCGAGCTTGGTCACCCAGCCGGCGTAGTAGCGAAATGTGGCTGCGGCCAGCGGCACGTGAAACAGCAGCGCATCGTTGATCGGCATCCCGTTGTCGAGCGTTTCGAGCTGCGCGAACTCGTTGGCCCGCTCCTCGAGCATGTCACCGACCTTCCACAAGACCTTCGCCCTTTCCGCAGGCGGCAGCTCACGCCACGTGCCGCGATTGAAGGACCTGCGGGCGGAGGCAACGGCGCGGTCGATGTCCTCGGCACCGCCCTCAGCTACGCGAGCCAGGACCTCGCCAGTGGCGGGGTCGATGGTCTCAAAAGTCTCGCCGCCGGCGGCCTCCACCCAGCGCCCACCAATGAAGAGCTTCTTGGGCCCGCCCTTCAGAAACGACGCGACCTCGAGGTCTTCGGCGATCGCCATGGCAGCATCCTACGCGTCAGCTAGGCTGTGAATCGTGTTGATGGAAGTCACCTGCAGATGCGGCTGGACGACCCGCGGGTCCAGGTCCGAGGTCATCGCGAACATCCAGGCACACGGCCGCGCCGAGCATCAGCGGGAGATCACCCCGGCGGAGGTTCGCGCGATCTGGCGCATCGCCGAGAACGGCACCACGAGTGGCTCGACGAAGTAGCCAACCCCGGCGAAACGCACGCATCGCCGAGCTCGTCGAGAGCATCGGGCCGCCCATCTCCTCCGTCGGGTGGTCGCCTCAATTCGTCGCGCAGACGCTCGAGGTGCTCCCGGTCGCAACAAGCGAAGGCCAACTGATCTGGCTCAAACCGATCCACGCCGACTCGCTTCGCGTCGGTCTTGTGCCGTCGGCGAAACCGGCAGAAACCGTGCTCGAGGTCCTCGGCTGGTATCCGCTGGCGCCCCTGATCGTCCACTCGACCTCGTGGCGACATGAAGAAGGAAGGATCGTGCTCACCTACGTGGCGGTCGTCACTGTCCCAGCGAGCCTCCCACCCGATTCGCTGGTGACGATGCCGGTACGTCGCGTCGACCTGGCGCGCGGAGGAGCGACGTCGGCCCCGGAGTCGATTGGCGTCGAGGCCGTGCTCGAGCACGCATTGCGGCACCTGTCATGGCTGGTGCGAGACGATCCGGCGGTCACGCGCGCCCTTGCTGGTTGGCAGGAAGTCCTCGCCGGCTTCGAACCCGAACCCTTTCGGTCGCTCGCCTGACCGACCTGCACGGCTCGATCTCGGAGCGGGCAAGGCGCTGGGGCCTCCTGCCCGCGTACCACGGCTGGCAAGGCGAGGTGGTCGAGACGACACCCGCCGCTGAGGCGGCGATCCTCGACGCGATGGGCGCGAACACGGACACGCCCCCGCCCCAGCCCGAACCCCAGCTCCCACACGATCGATGTGAGGAAGCGCCGGAGCGGACCTGGGGGTGGGCGATCCAGCTCTACGCGCTCCGCTCGCGAAACAGCTGGGGAATAGGCGACCTCGCCGACCTGCGGCGCTTTGCGCGGTGGTCGCGCGGCGCGGGCGCGGCGCTCATCCTCCTGAACCCGCTCGGCGCCCAAACTCCGGGGTTGCGGTACCAGTCGTCGCCGTACTACGCATCGACCCGACGATTTCGCAACGTGGTCTTTCTTTGCGTCGGCGAGGTCGAAGGAGCTGACGGGGTCGACATTCGCCCCGCCCTCGAAGCAGCACGTCACCTGAACGCCCAGCGGATCATCGACTACGACGCCGTCTTCAGGACCAAGACGAGCGCGCTCGAGGAGATCTTTCGCGCGGCTCCGCGACCGCGAGGGCTGGCCGCGTACGCCCGTCGCCAGGGTGGCGCCCTGCGCGACTACGCGACGTTCAACGCCCTCTGCGAGGAGTACGGGCCGGCCTGGCGCGACTGGCCGGACGAGATCCGCCACCCATCCGCACCTGGCATCAGATCCGCCCGCGAACGCCTCGCTGATCGGATCGCATTCCACGCCTGGCTGCAGTTTCACGTCGACCGCCAGCTGGCCCGTGCCGCTCGCGAGATCGGCCTGATCACCGACGTCCCGGTTGGCTTTGCCGCCGACGGATTCGACGCCTGGCGATGGCAGGACTTCCTGGCGCCGCAGATGCGCATCGGCGCGCCGCCGGATGAATTCTTCCGCGACGGGCAGGACTGGGGCCTGCCTCCCTTCAACCCGTGGGCCCTCGCCGAGGCGCAATGGGCGCCGTTCATCGACGCGATCCGCAGCGCCTCCAGTCATGCAGCGGGCATCCGCCTCGACCATGTCATGGGCCTGTTCCGGCTGTTCTGGATCCCCGAGGGGATGCCGGCTGCGCACGGCGCGTACGTGCACTACCCGGCTGACATCCTGCTGTCGCTCCTGGCCAACGAGAGCCGTCGCGCGGAGGCTTTCGTCATCGGCGAAGACCTCGGACTCGTCGAGCCCGTGGTGCGCAGGCGCCTCGCTGAAATCGGATCGCTTTCCTACCGGCTTGTCTGGTTCGAAAGCTCGCATCCTGAGATGTGGCCGCACGACGCGGTGGCAGCGGTCGGAACCCACGACCTGCCGACCGTCGCCGGTATCTGGAGACGCAGCGAGCCCGAGCACCGCCTGCATCACCTCCGCGACAAGCTGGTGCAGCTCACGCAACTGCCCGACGATGCGCATCCGGTCGACGTGACCGTCGCCGTCTACCGCCACCTCGCCCAAGGGCGGCCGCGCATCGTGCTGGCGTCGCTCGAGGACGCGCTCGCTGTGCAGGAGCGGCCAAACGTACCCGGCACGATCGGCGAATTCCCAAACTGGCGGCTTGCCCTGCCGGCCACCCTAGAGGAGATCGAGGAGGCGGACGGCGTACTCCGAATCGTCAACGAGATGGCCGAGGCCGGACGGTCGGCGGGCCGCTGAGTCGTAGGATTTCGAGCATGGTCAAGAGGTCGAAGCTCGGCGGAACCGACTTCGACTTCTACGCGCTGAAGGGCCAGTCGGCAGCCGGGATCGAAGACCCGTCACGCCTCCCGATGACGGTCAAGATCCTGCTCGAGGGCCTGGTCAGGCTCGTCGAAGCCGGGGTGACGGAAGAGTCCAACATCGGCGTGCTGGCCCGGTGGCCGGCGCCTGCACCGGCCGGTGCTGAGCTGCCCTTTCTTCCCGCACGCGTCCTGATGCAGGACTTCACGGGGGTGCCGGCCGTGGTCGACCTGGCGGCGATGCGATCCGCGATGAAGCGCGCGGGCAAGGACGCGGGAAAGGTCGACCCGCTGGTGCCCGTCGACCTGATCATCGACCACTCCGTGCAGGTCGACTCCTTCGGCTTTCGTGACTCGTACACGAGAAACATCGAGAAGGAGATCGAGCGCAACCGCGAGCGCTACTCCCTTCTGCGCTGGGCGCAGCAGGCGTTCCACAACTTCTCGCTGGTCCCGCCCGGGATGGGCATCTGCCACCAGGTCAACCTCGAATACCTCGCGAACGTCGTCCAGGTTCGCGACATCGGCGGTCGGAAAGTGGCGATCCCCGACACGTTGATGGGCACCGATTCGCACACCACGATGGTCAACGGCCTGGGCGTCCTGGGGTGGGGCACGGGTGGAATCGAGGCGGAGGCCGCGATCCTCGGGCAGCCCGCCTACCTTCCACCACCGATTGTCGTCGGCGTGCGCTTCCTCGGCGCGCTGCCCGCGGGATCGACCGCGACCGACCTCGTGCTGACGCTCACAGAGATGCTCCGCAAGCACGGCGTGGTCGACAAGTTCGTCGAGTTCTGCGGTGACGGACTCTCCAGTCTTTCGGTCCCGGACCGGGCGACCCTGAGCAACATGTGCCCGGAGTACGGCGCGACGTCCGCGCTGTTCCCAGTTGATCAACAGACTCTTCGTTACCTCGAGGTCACTGGCCGCGATCGCGAGCAGATCGATCTCGTCGAGCGATACACGAAGGAACAGGGACTCTTCCGCGTCGCCGGCGCAGAGACACCAAAGTTCAGCGAGCTGCTCGAGCTCGACCTGAGCAAGGTGGAATCGAGCGTCGCCGGACCGAAACGTCCGCAGGACCGAGTCGCCCTGCCTAATGTCTGGACCAGCTTCAGCACCGTCTTCGCGGCCGGACCGAAACCAGATCGCGACGCGATCTCTCGCCTGACCGAAGAAGGCGGCCCGGTCGATGGCCGGGCGACAGTCGCCGTGCACGCCAAGCCCGAGGCCATGGTGGAGAACGGATCGGTGGTCATCGCCGCCATTACAAGCTGCACGAACACGTCGAATCCGTCAGTGATGGTCGCGGCGGGCTTGCTCGCCAAGAAGGCCGTCGAGCTCGGCCTCACGGTCAGCCCCTACGTCAAGACAAGCCTCGCGCCCGGCTCGCGCGTCGTGACCGACTACCTGAAGACCGCCGAGCTGCTGGAGCCGCTCGAAAAGCTCGGCTTCTTCCTGGTCGGCTACGGGTGCACGACCTGCATCGGCAACTCGGGCCCGCTCGCGAGCCCTGAGATCGAGGCCGCGGTGAGCAAGGAAGACCTGAGCGTGGTCGCGGTGCTGTCCGGAAATCGAAACTTCGAGGCGCGCATCCATCCGCTCGTGAAGGCGAGCTACCTTGCATCCCCGCCCCTGGTGGTCGCCTTCGCGCTCGCCGGATCGGTGCACAAGAATCTGGTGACCGAGCCGCTGGCGGAAACGCCGGACGGCAAGCCGGTGATGCTCTCCGAGCTGTGGCCGTCGCAGGACGAGGTCAACGAGGTCGTCCAGCGATGCGTGCAGCAGGAGATGTTCAAGCGGGAGTACTCGCGCATCTTCGAAGGCGACGAACACTGGAAGTCGATGGCCGCGCCGACGGGGCCGATCTTCGCGTGGGACCCGAATTCGACCTACGTCAAAGAGCCACCGTACTTTGAAGGGTTTGCGCCGCAGCCCAAGGCGTTGACGGACATCGAGGGTGCCCGGGTGCTCGCTATGGTCGGCGACTCGGTGACCACCGACCACATCTCGCCGGCGGGCGCGATCCCGGTCGACAGCCCCGCCGGTCGCTACCTGATCGAGAAGGGAGTGGATCGGTTCGAATTCAACAGCTTTGGCGCTCGTCGCGGCAACCACGAGGTCATGCAGCGAGGAACATTCGGCAACATCCGACTGCGCAACGTTCTCGCGTCACGCGAGGGCTACTGGACGCGGCACTTCCCGGGCCAAGAGGAAGTCACGATTTTCGAGGCGTCGCAGCGTTACGCGTCAGAAGGCGTTCCGCTAGTCGTGCTCGCCGGCAAGGAGTACGGCACCGGCTCCTCGCGCGACTGGGCAGCGAAAGGTCCGCTCCTGCTCGGTGTCCGCGCCGTGATCGCGGAGAGCTTCGAGCGGATCCACCGCTCCAACCTCGTCGGGATGGGCATTCTTCCGCTGCAATACACGCCCGGCGAAAATGCGCACCTGCTTGGTCTCACCGGGGAGGAGCGCTACACGATCCACGGCCTGAACACGCTGAAGCCGGGTCAGCAGGTTGAGGTCAGGGCTGCCGCCGACGACGGAACGACTGTGAGCTTCATCACCCGCGCGCGGGTCGACAACGAAACGGAGATTGGCTACATGCACCACGGCGGCATCCTGCCGCTGGTGCTGCGCGAACTCATCGACAAGTAGCAAAGCTCTCCAGACCCCTCCCCGATTCATGGGAGGAAGTAGCCAAGTTCTCCAGACCCGTCCCCATTCATGGGAAAGGAGTAGCCAAGTTTCTCCAGACCCCTCCCCATTCATGGGAGAGAAGAAGCCAAGTTCTCCAGACCCCTCCCCATTCATGGGAAGGGGAGTAGCCAAGTTCTCCAGACCCCTCCCCATTCATGGGAGAGAAGAAGCCAAGTTCTCCAGGCCCCTCCCCATTCATGGGGAGGGCAGGGGAGGGGAGCTACGCTGCGCTTTCTCCCGTCTCGGTGCGGATTGGCGTCCTGCGCTCGTGACCGCATTCCGGACACTCGAACAAGCCGACCACGACGTCAGGCCTTGAGGAGTCGGAGTGCATGGTGCGCAGCTGCATGGGCACAGTGCTGTCGTGCCGGTCGCAAGCCGGGGCCTCTTCGTAGGTCATGCTGCGACGTTACGCGTCGCCGGGAAAGGCTCCTAGTGCCCGCGGCACAAGCCGGCAGCCGAGTTGCTTGTCCTTCGAGCACACCCTAAGCTTCCGTTTTATGGCGACCAAGCGGGTGGATGCGGACGTCGAAGCACCCCGTCCCACCGTACGTGAGGCGATGCGCTCGGTGCTTTCCGCGGCCAAGCTCGTCGCCGGCGCCGAGGGCCTCGATCGCCAGGTCGAATGGGTGCGCTTGATGGAGACGCCAGAAGTGCAACCGCGTGCCGGCGACCTCATGTTCACCAGCGGGTTTCCGATCAAAGACGACCTCGACGCTCAGATCCGCCTCGTCGGGCGGATCGCCGAAGGAGGCGGAGCGGGCCTCGTCGTGCGGCCTCTGCCCTACCTGCGCAAGCTCCCGCCCGAGATGGTCTCCGAGGCCGACCGCTTGCAGGTGCCGCTCTTCACGATCCCCTCCGACGTGCAATTCGTCGACCTCATGTCTCCGCTTCTCGAGCGAATCATCAACGCCGAGCATTGGCGCCTGAAGCGCTCGATGGAGATCCACCGCCGCTTCACCGAGCTCGTCCTCGACGGCAAGGGCGTCAACGAGATCTGTCGCACCCTGGCCGATCTCCTCGAGAGCGCGGTCAGCGTCGAGGACGCGAGCTTCCACCTTCTCGCGCACGCCGGCGGGAGCGCAGATCCACACCGCAAGGAGACGATCCTCCGCCAGGGCACACCACATCGCGTGCTCTTCGACCCGCAGATCCAGCGCATCCTGCGCGAGGTCGAGGCCAAGCGCGGCCCAGTCAAAGTGCCCGCGTTCCCCAACCTCGGGATGTCCCGCGAGCGCCTCATCGCCCCGATCTTCGCCGCCAATCAGGTGCTCGGCTACATCTCGGTTCTCGACCACCCGCCGCAGAACGAGGAGCTCGCGTTCATGGCCATCGAGCAGGCGGCGCTCGTGCTCGCGCTCTCGATCGCCAAGGAACGAGAGCTCTCCGAGGTCGAGGGACGAGTGCGCGGCGAGTTCCTCGAGGATCTCCTGCACGGCACATATGGCGACGACGCCGCCGCGCAGCGGCGCGCGCGCCACGTCGGCTACCCGATGCACGGTGCGCACGTCGTGCTTCTGGTGGACATCGACGACTTCCGCGACTTCGCGCGGGCGCGGCAGATCTCGGAGGACGCGATCCAGGCACTGAAGCGCGAGTTCCTGCGCCGCGTGACGGCGGTCGTCCGGATGAGCTACCAACGCGCGCTGGTCCAGGGGCGGTCGGACCAGGTCGTCGCCCTGCTGCCACTGGGAACCGAGACGGGCGATTATCAGGCGCGCAGCCACGCCCTGGGCCTGCAGGTCCAGCAGGCGGTCACGGAATGGAAGCCCGGCTTCAGCGTCTCGGTCGGGTTCAGCGCGCCCATCGAAGCCCCCGCCGGCGTCGAAGGCGCGCTGCGCGAGGTGACCTCGGTGATGGAATCGCTCGCGCGATTCAAGAGGTGGAGCCAGGTCGTCGCCGTTCCCGAGCTAGGACTGACCGGACTTCTCGCCGCGGTGAGCGACGAACGGCTGGTCGACTACAGCCAGCGACACCTTGGCCCCCTCATCGAGCATGACCGCGCGCGCAAAGGGGCGCTCGTGGCGACGCTCCGGGCGTACCTGGAAACCGGCGAGCAGCAGCACGCCGCCCAGCGCCTCCGCGTCCACCCGAACACGCTGCGCTACCGCCTCGACCGCATCCGGGAGATCACCGGACTCGACCTCGAAAATCCGGAGACTCGTCTCAACCTAGCGGTGGCCATGAGGGTCCAGTCCCTGCTGGGTCTGTAGTCACCCCGCACTAACGAAACCCGGCCTTTTTTGGTAGCGGCGCACTAGCCCGCTTCGGCAACCGCCGGTAGCCTTCGGCCCAGTGCCCCCAGCGCTGAAACCAACACGCCGTGCTTGGCCGGGGGACCTCCCCAGTGGCCGGGCGGCTTGCGGGATGGGATTCGTGTCCACTCCCGAGGCAGGACACGAAGCTGTCGCGCTCGGCGTAGGCGCTCTCGCCCGGCTGGCCCACCGCGGTGGGCTTGATGCGGACGGGAAGAGCGGGGACGGCGCCGGCCTCCTCATCCAGGTCCCACACCGCTTGCTCGGCGGCGACTTTGCCGTGACGGCGCTCTTCGAGTGGGAGGGCCGCGGCCGCCAGGTCTTCGAAAGCGCCGCCGCCACAGTCGGAATCCAGGTGGCGGACTGGCGCAGCGTGCCGGTCGACCCGGAAACCCTCGGCGGGCGGGCGCGAGAGACGATGCCCGGGATCTGGCACGGCCTGATCGCAAACACCAGTCTCGAGCCGGACGAATGGGAGCGGCGGCTGTACCTTGCACGTCGTCGCGCGGAGAAGCTCGCCGCGTCCGAGGGCGTGCGCATGTATGTGTCCTCATGCTCGAGCCGCACTCTTGTCTACAAGGGCCTGATGGCGGGCACGCGGCTCGCCGACTTCTATCTCGACCTACGCGACCCGAGTTGCGAAAGCCGGCTCGCTGTTTTTCACCAGCGTTACTCGACCAATACGATGCCCGACTGGCGGCTCGCGCAGCCATTCCGCATGCTGGCCCACAACGGCGAGATCAACACCATCACCGGCAACCGCGCGTGGATGCGGGCACGCGAGGCCGAGCTCGAGTCCGAGCTGCAGGGTGTGATCTGGAAAGAGGGTTCGGACTCGGCCTCGCTCGACAACGCGCTCGAGCTGCTGGTGCATCGCGGTTGGGAGGTCAGCGAGGCGCTGATGAGCCTTGTGCCCGACGCATGGGAAGGCCGCGGTGACATCGCGCGGCCTGTGCGCGACTTCTATCGCTATCAGTCGATCCGCTTCGAGCCCTGGGACGGACCTGCCGCGCTGGCTTTCAGCGACGGAATCGTCGTGGGCGCAGCTCTCGACCGCAATGGCCTGCGACCACTGCGCTGGCAGCGCACGCGCAATGGCATGGTCGCCGCGGCCTCCGAAGCTGGCGTCGTGACGATGGCACCGGAAGACGTCATCGAGCGTGGCCGGCTGGGGCCGGGTCAGATGCTGTTGGTGGACACCCGCGACGGATTGGTGCTGCGGGACGCCGAGGCGAAAGAACGCGCTGCGGCGCGCCACGACTACGGAATGCTCGCCGACCGCGTGCTGGTCCCGGTGGAAAGGCACCACGTCGATCTCGATCCCCTGGAGGACATCGCCGCGCAGCATGCCCTGCACGGATGGGGAACCGAGGACGTGAAGTTCGTCGTCGACGTGATGGCGGAAACCGGGGCCGAGCCCGTCTACTCGATGGGCGACGATATCCCGATCGCGCCGCTCGGCCGCACGCCGCGCAGGATCTACGGATACCTGCGGCAGCGTTTCGCGCAGGTCACCAATCCCGCGATCGATCCGCTGCGCGAAAAGGCGGTGATGTCGCTGCGGGTTTTGCTCGGCGCGCGAGACGGCACCCTCGAACCAGAAGGCGGCGCGGACCGCGAGCTCCTGCGCCGGCATCACCCGGCGGTCCCCACCGACCACAAGTTGCTCGAGCTCGAGTCTCCGCTGCTCGGCCCCGCCGAGCTGGCGCGCGTGCTCGAAGAAGCGACGGTAATCGACGCGACCTACGCACCCGACGAATCGCTCCGCGAGGCGCTTCTCCGATTGCGCCGGGAGGCGGGCGAAGCCTCAGGTGTCATCGCGCTGAGCGATCGCCGCTCTCCCGCCCCACTCGCCGGGGAGGGTTGGGCTGGGGGTTCCCGGCTGCCGATCCCCATGGCACTGGCAGTCGGCGCCGTGCACTCCCACCTGCTGGCCACGGGCCGGCGCATGACCACCGACATCGTGGCCATCGCTGGCGACGTCGTCGACGTGCACGACGTCGCGTGCCTCATCACCATCGGAGCGACCGCGGTCCATCCGTACCTGGCGCTCGCAACCGTTGGCGATGAAGCGGCGCCTCGCTACCGCAAGGCCGTCGAGACCGGCCTGCTCAAGGTCATGGCCAAGATGGGCATCTCCTGTGTGACGAGCTACCGAGGGGCGGAGGTCCTGGAGGCACTGGGCCTCGGCGCCGAGGTCATGGAGATGTGCTTCCCCGCCGTGCCGTCTCGGGTCGGCGGCGCCGACCTCGAGGACATCGAGCGCGTCAGCCGCGGCCGGCCGCAGCCGCTCGCGGACCACGGCCGCGTCCGTTTCCGCAAGGCGGGTGAGCACCACGCGTACAACCCCCTCGCCGTGCGAGCCGCGCAGAAGGCCGCGCAAACCGGGGACGCGGAGGCGTATGGGGAATGGCGCCGTCTGTCGTCCATGGACCAGCCACAGTCGCTTCGCGAGCTGATCCGGCTCAGGGAATGTACGCAGCCGGTTCCGCTGGACGAAGTGGAACCTGCGAGCGAGGTCGTCAAGCGCTTTGTCAGCACGGCGATGTCACTGGGTGCGCTCTCCCCAGAGGCACACGAAGCCCTGGCGATCGCGATGAACCAGGTCGGGGCGAGGTCCAACTCCGGCGAAGGGGGCGAGGACCCCGACACGTACGAAGACCGCGATGGAGTCAGACACGACAACAAGGTGAAGCAGGTCGCGTCCGCGCGTTTCGGCGTCACCCCCCGGTACCTGAAGCGCGCCGACGAGCTCGAGATCAAGATCGCGCAGGGTTCGAAGCCGGGCGAGGGAGGCCAGCTTCCCGGCCTCAAGGTGACAAGCCTCATTGCGCGGCTGCGGCATGCCCAGCCGGGGATGCAGCTCATCTCGCCGCCACCTCATCACGACATCTACTCGATCGAGGACCTGGCGCAGCTGATCCACGACCTGAAGACCGTGAACCCGCTCGCCCGGATCGGCGTCAAGCTAGTCTCCGAGGCCGGCGTCGGGACCATCGCGGCCGGGGTCGCCAAAGCCCATGCCGACTACATCCTCGTTTCGGGCCACGACGGCGGGACGGGCGCGTCGCCGCTGTCCTCGATCAAGAACGCGGGCTCGCCGTGGGAGCTCGGCCTCGCGGAAACGCAGCAGATCCTCGTCGCGAACCGCCTGCGAGAACGCGTGAGCCTGCGCACCGACGGCGGCTTGCGCAGCGGGCGTGATGTCGTTGTCGCAGCTCTTCTCGGCGCCGAGGAGTTCGGGTTTGGTACGGGCGTGCTCGTCGCGCTCGGATGCGATATGGCGCGGCAGTGCCACCTCAACACCTGCCCGACCGGCATCGCCACCCAGCGCGAAGATCTGCGCGGGAAGTTCGAGGGCAGGCCCGAGCACGTCGTGAACTACCTGTTCCTGATCGCCGAGGAGGCTCGCGAGCACCTGGCGCGACTTGGCTTGCGATCGCTCGACCAGGCTGTGGGGCGGGTCGAACTGCTCGAGCCTCGGCCGGACACGAAGCTGGACCTCGGCTTCGTCCTGGCCGCGACCGACGCCGCGTTGCCTCGCAAGCGCATGTGGCACCGCAACGGCGACCCGCCGGCGCCCGCGCCGCCGAGCGGCGAGGTCGACAACTCGCACCGCACGGTCGGTGCATCGCTCACCGCCGGGGAGCACCGGTCATACACCGGCAGCGCCGGCCAGAGCTTCGGTGCGTTCCTCGACCACGGCGCGGAGCTCGCGCTCGAGGGCCAGGCGCAGGACTACGTCGGCAAAGGCATGGGCGGTGGCGTGATCACGATCCGCCCGTCGGCAGGCAACGGCGCGCCGGATCCCGTGCTGGCGGGAAATACGATCTGTTACGGCGCCACCGGCGGAAAGCTGTTCATCGCGGGCCGCGTCGGCGAACGGTTCTGCGTCCGCAACTCAGGCGCGGTCGCCGTGGTGGAAGGCGCGGGCGACCACTTCTGCGAGTACATGACCGGCGGCGTCGCCGTTGCGCTCGGTCCTGTGGGGTGGAACGCGGGCGCCGGGATGACCGGCGGCGTCGCCTACGCGGTCCAGTGGCGGCAGCTGAATCTCGACAGCGTCGTCGCGCGAGAGGTTCCGGCGGAGGACGCCGACGAGCTCCGTGCTCTCGTCGACGAGCATCACCGCAGGACCCGCAGCGCGCGGGCGGCGGCCATGCTCGCGGACTGGGAGGGGGCGCTGAAAACATTCCGCCAGATCGTTCCGGTCACGTCCACCCCCATCGTCGACAGCGCCACGCCGGCAGCCGCGGAAGAGGCGCCCAAGACAGCCGCCTGGCGTAGGCTGGGAGTCGATGCGACGCCTGGCCCCGTTGGCGATGCTGCAGTCGGGTCCGACGTCAACCGCGATCCAGAACGTCACCGTGAAAGGGATGATCTCCTCTGATGTCACGTCGTGGATCGACATCGATGGCCATCGGATCGTGAAGACTCATTCCAAAAACGGCATTGATGTGACAATCAATTTCGAAGTCGCCTCCGGCGGGGCGATCACATTGAAGGGCACACGGACCGAGGACATCAACCCTGCCTGACATCGCGGCGATTCGCCAGGCGCTCGAGTCGGAGCGGAAGGCCGAGCAGGAGTTCGTGGAGACGGCGCGCGGCGCGGAGTCCGCTCCGCGAGGCTGGCCTGCCGCGCTGGTGATGTTCCACCTGGGCATGTGGCGCGAGCGGCTGCGCAACGCGCTGACCAACATCAGCGAGGGCAAGGATTACGAGCGGCCGCCGGCGAACATCGATGAGGTCAACGAGGCTGAGCTCGCGCGCGGAATCGGCACGCCGTTGACCGATGCGGCGTCCCGATCTGACCACCTGCTCGCCGAGATCATCGAGCTGTACGAAAAGCTCGGCGACCGGCCCATCGACTGGGGCCTGACGCAAACGACCACTGAAGCCGTTCTGCGCAACAGCTTCACGCACCCTCGCACTCACATCGCCGAGTACTACCGCGACAACGGCGAGGTGGAGCGCGCCAGGCGAGTTGCCGAGCAAACGGTCGACGAGCTGCGCGCGGCCGAAGCGCCGCGGTTGGTGCTGGGTGCCGCGCTCTACAACCTGGCCTGCGGCCGCGTCGCGGAAGGCCGAAGCGATGACGCGCTGGCCCTTTTGAAGGAAGCGTTCCCGATGCGGCCCGACATGAGGGCGGCCGCGGCCGAAGACTCAGACCTGGGCGCCTTGCGCGACGACGTCCGTTTCCAGGAGCTCGTCAAGGCCTGATTTCCCTTCCCCGCTTGCCGGGGAAGGTGGCCCCGCGCGGAGCGCTGGGGCCGGATGGGGTTTGTGGGCTTGCGATCCCCTCAAGACCGAGCGGCTTCCGAGATACGATCGAGCACCGCCATGTTGGCGATGGATTCCGACAGCGGGATCGCGACCGGCCGGTCATGGATGACGCTGTCGCCGAACGACTCGACCATCAGCTGGTACGGATCGTCGGGGTCATGTCGAGCATTGAAGGCCCGCGTTCTGTGCAGCACGTCGTCGGGCGTGATGACCATCAGCTCCTGAACCTCGGCCGATTCCACGCTGCACCACGTAGCTGCGGTGGACCCGCTGGGGAAATGGAGCAACGCGCAGGTCGTCATGTCCACGCCGTTGCGGATCGACGAGCGCGCGACGATGCGATCCGGCTCGCCCAGGATCCAGCGCGCCACGCTCACCGTGTAGCAGCCGACGTCGAGCAGCGCGCCGCCTCCGAGCGCCGTCTGGACACGGATGTCCGATGCCTCGCGCACCTTGAATCCAAAGCTGGCCTCGACATGGATCGCGCCTCGCGAGCTTGCGACCAGCTCGCGCATCGCGGGATGGAATCTGTACATGAATGCTTCCATCAGGTGCTTGCCCGCGTCGCTCGCGGCCGCTGCCATCTCCTCCGCCTCGCCCGCGTTCAAGCCGATCGGCTTCTCGCATAGAACGTGCTTGCCCGCCTCCAGCGCGCGAAGCGTCCACTCCCGATGAAGGCTGTTGGGAAGCGGGTTGTAGACGGCCTCGACGCGCGGATCCGCCAACGACGACTCATAGCTCTCAAGGACGCGCGCATCCGGATACGGCGCCAGTATCTCGCGTGCCCGCGCAGGATCCCGGCTCGCCATCGCGACGACCTCGCCGTTGCGGGATGCTGCGATCGCCTCCAGCACCGCGCGCCGGGCGATGTGTGCGGCCCCGAGCACGCCCCAACCCAGACGGCGGCCGCTGCCCAGCTAAGCCACCTTCTCGTGCGAACGCCGAGAGATCCGGCGCAGGACATCATGCGTGCGGCTCGCCGCGTTCGCCCACGTGTATACGAGCGCCCGACGCCTGCCTTCCTCACCGAGCTTCTTGCGGAGACCCTCGTCGGCCAAAAGCCTCTCCAGACCGCCCGCGATCGCGGCCACGTCCTCACCGTCGACCAAGATCGCGGCGCCCAGCGCGAGCTCGGGCAGCGCACCGGTCCGGCCGACCACCGCCGGTACGCCATACGACATGGCCTCGAGCAGCGGCAGTCCAAAGCCTTCATAGAGGCTCGGGAAGGCAAGCACCGAGGCCGACCCGTACAGCGCGGCCAGCGTCGGCTCGTCGACGTGGCCGAGGTAACGCACGCCAGGTTCGCCGCCGATTCTTTGAAGCGTGTCGCCGTATGCCCAGCCCGGCCGGCCGGCGATCACGAGCTGCGGCACGCCGGGACGGCCGTTGATGATGAAGGGCAGCGCGCCGCGCCCGCGCAGCTGGCGATACGCGGCCAGCAGGCGAGGGTAGTTCTTGCGCGGCTCGACCGTCCCCACCGCGAGCACGAACCCGGGCTCGACACCGTCCGGCAAAGGTCCGGCCGCGACCCCGGTCGGGAGTCCCTCCGGGATCACTTCCAGCCTCTGCGCGAGCCCGGGAATCGAGTAGAGGCGAAGCAGGTCTTGCATGGTCGATTCGGACGGCACCAGGACCGCGGCGGCCTGGTGAAGCGCGCGCCTCAAAACCGTTCGAAAGTAGAGTCGCTGCTGCCAGGGCACCTCGCCGGGGCGGATCCGGAACGCGAGGTCGTGGACGAAGATCGCCGCGGGCGGCGCCCCTGGCCGGCGGAATGGCGGGCTTGGCCAGTACGGATAGAGGATGGCGTCGCATTCCAGCAACGGCTCGACCGTGGGCAGCCAGCGCGACTTGAGCACGAGCTCGTGGCGGTACGGCGCGAGGACCGCCTCGCAGTCGAGATCAGCCAGCGACGCGGGCCGCTCGCGGCTGCACAGGAGCACGAATTCGTCCTGACCTCGATTCGCGACCAGGGCCCGGGACAGCTCGACCGCCACTGTGACCATGCCGACGCGCTGGGGCCGCCAACATGCCGTCACGTCGATCGCGAAACGCACCGGAAGACTCTAGAAGAGGACGCAAAATCCGGCGCGCGCGCCTTCCGGCGCCGGGGGTAATATGGCCTTACAGCTAGCTCACCCTCCCTCCTTTCTGAAGGTCCTCTGCCCCCCGGTGGAGGGCCTTCTCTCTGACTCGCCGGCGCCCGATGCGCCGAGTTAGATCGTTTCGGCGCTGCGGATCGCGAACGCACAGTCGAACGTGCCGGTGACCGAACCGCATTCGACCTCTTCCACATACCAGTCGTTGGCCAGGCCCGCCCATCGGAGGATCGTCTCGATCGCCGACGTCCACACGTAGCAGGACTTCACGGTCTTGATCCGGCCCAGCGCGAACATGTTCGAGAAGTTCACGAGCCAGAACTGGTGCTCGTCGACCTGGAGCCATGCGTGCGTGTGCTCGCCGCGCACGTTGTCCATCGCCTCGGTGAAATTTTTGACGACTCCCGCGAGCTTTCGCTGCCGGCCGGGCACGAAGCGTCGCGCCCCACCCAGGCCGTGCCGGCCGTCGGCGAGCCAGCGTTCCGTCGCGCGGCGGCCCCACGCGCGGATCATGTCCTCCGCCTCCGGTCCGAAGATCGTCTCGAACGCCTCGTTCAGTCGGCTCAGCGATTCGACCGGAGACGAGAGCTGGTCGTCGTGAGGCGCGTCCTGCTCGATGTACTGGACGAGCCCCGCCGCGTAGGCGACCTCGGGCCACCGGTCACCTGTCACCGTTCGAGCGATGTGCACGAAATTGCTGAAATGGGAGTTGAGGATGAACCGGCCTCTCGCGCGCGCCGGTCGCACACCCATCAGCTCCAGCGTGCGAATCGTCGACGCGCCGGCCGCGGTCGGCGTCGGCGGCGGCGATCCATGGAACCCAGGCGGCGCTGACTGCTGGATCACACGCATCGACGTCGTGTCGGGTCCGTTCGAAGAAGTCGTCGGCCGCGGCATCACCGCGACTCCACCCGTCGAGGTGGACGCCGCTACCGGCGTCGCAGCCGCGACACCAGCGGCCGTGGTTCGCCGCTGCGGCAGGCGCGCCATCTGGGCGAGTAGCTCGCGCACGGTTTGTGGACGCTGGGCCGGATCCTTCGCCAGCACTTTCTGGAGCAGCTGGTCGAGCTCATCGGGCAGGTTCGCGTTGAGCTTGACCGCCGAAGGTATCGGCGTGTTGACCGTCGCGTACGCGACCTCCATGCGGTTCGCACCGACATACGGCAGACGTCCCGTCAGCATCTCGAAAGTCAGCGCGCCCATGGCGTAAATGTCGGCGCGCTTGTCCACGTCGTGCCCCATCACCTGCTCCGGCGCCATGTAGCCCGGCGTGCCGATGGCGAGGCCGATGGTGGTCAGGTGCGTCGGCTGGCCCGCGCCGCGCGCCAGGCCGAAGTCCGCGAGCATCGCGCGACCATCCGTGTGTATGAGGACGTTGGTCGGCTTGAGGTCACGATGCACGATGCCTGCGTCGTGCGCGTGCTGCAGGCCATCGCCGATCTCGCGCAGGTAGCGCCATGCAGTGAGCGCGTCCATGGGCCCGCGGTTGAGGATGTCGCGAAGAGTTCCTCCGCGGATCAACGGCATGGTGAGGAACGCATTGCCATCGAGCACTTCGAAGTCGTAGATCGGCAGGATGTTCGGGTGATCGAGCTTGGCGAGCGTCTTGGCCTCGGTCTCGAACCGCTTGACGAAACCTTCGTCCTGGAACAGCTCTGACGACAGCGCCTTGAGCGCCACCTCGCGACCAAGGGGCTGCTGCACCGCGCGATAGACCACCGCCATCCCGCCCCCGCCCAGGCGCTCGACGATCTCGTACTGGCCGAGCCGGGTCCCGGTCAGGTCCTTCACTTCGCATCCACCAGCGACTGGACCATGGAGATGAGATCGGCGAGCCGGAACGGCTTGCTCAGGACGTTGTCGGCGCCCGCGGCAAGAAAGCGCTCGCGGTCGCTAGACATCGAGTGCGCGCTGGCGATCACGATCGGCATCGCCGGGATCTCGGCCTTGATGCGGCGCATCGCCTCGAGGCCGTCGATGCCAGGCATGGCGACGTCCATGAGGATCATCGCCGGCCGTTGGTGGAGAGCGATGTCGACCGCCTGCAGCCCGTCTCCCGCGATCAAGACCGGGTACCCCGCTTTCTCGAGCACACGCTTGCACAGCCGCTGCGCCACCTCGTTGTCATCGGCGACCAGGACCGAGGGCGGACTCGTCGTGCCAGCTCCATCTGTCTCAGGCATGCCGGAGCTGCAATGCGTTCGTGCTTTCGGGCGCGAGCGGGATCGTGAAGTGGAAGGACGAGCCGTGACCGACGGCGCTTTCCACCCAGATCTTGCCCCCGTGCATCTCCACGATCTGCTTAACGATCGTGAGGCCGAGGCCAGTCCCGGGAATCGATTGCGCGGCGCCGCTGCGTACCCGACGGAAGCGTTCGAAGACGTGCCCGATCTCGTCCTGCGGGATGCCGATGCCGGTGTCGGTGACGCTGATCAGGACGTAGCGTCCGTCGGCGCGGCTGGACAGGGTGACGGTCCCGCCCTCGGGTGAGTACTTCACCGCGTTGTTGACGATGTTGCTGACGACCTGGATCAGCCTGTCGCGGTCGCCGGCCACGATCGGCAGGCGAGGGTCGAGGTCGGATTTGAACTCCACCGTGACCGCGCCCGGCACCGCCCTCGAGATCGCCTCCATGAGCACATCGTTGATGTCGACCTCAGAGGTCCGCATGGACATCCGGCCCGATTCCATGCGGTCCAGGTCGAGCATGTCGCTGATCAGGCGGTTGACGCGGTCCGCGTCATTGAATATGTAGCCGCCATAGGCGCGCACCTCGTCCGCCTCGAGGCCGCCGTCGCGGATCAGCTCACTGAAGCCCTGGATCCCCGTCAACGCGGTCCGAAACTCATGGCTGACGATGCTCAGGAACTCGCTCTTGGTGCGGTCGATCTTTTCGAGATTGGCGTTCGCGTCGCGCTGCGCCTCGAGCGCCTCGCTCAGGCGATCGGATGTCTCGCGCACGGCGGTGACGTCCTCGATCATCACCAGAACGTGCTCCGGTACGCCGCTCGAGTCCGGGATCGATGTCACGGTCAGCTGCAGCCACAGCCAGTTGCCCGCACCCGTCGCCGCGCGTACCTGCAGGCTGCTTCCGTCAGTGATGCCGGCGAGGAAGGGCGCCTTCTGCGAGCGTGAAGCAGCCTGGTCATACGCGCGGAGCATGTCCGGCCACGCGCTCGTGCGCATGGTGTCGACATCGTGCTCGAGCATCTGAAGCAGCGCCGGGTTCGCCTCCAGCAACTCTCCCCCACTGCTGATGCGGGCGATCCCGATCGGCGAGCGCTCGAACATCGTGCGATGGTCGGCCTCGCTGCGTCGCAACGCCTGGGCGGTCTCCGCGCGGCTGATGAACTGCCCGATCTCGACGCCCGCTGTAGCCAGCATGGTCACGAGGTCGTCGTCAGGTGTTCGCCGCACATCCGATACGAGCTCGATCACGCCGCCGACCTCGCCACCCGCCACGACGGGAAGCGCCACCGCCGACCGCAGCGCGGCCGCGCGGGCCGCCGCCAAGAGAGGGTAGTCGGCGGCCTGTTCCAGGTCGACTTCGGCAGTGACTGTTCCCGCCTGCCAGGCTCGCCCCACGACGCCTGATTCCTGCGCCAGCGCGATGCCGCGACTCGCGTGCAGGAATCCGTCGGCCCGCGCGCCGGAACCGTTCCAGGCGTAACGCACGCGCATCGATTTGCCGTCGGCGTCCAGAGCCCAGTGCTGCGCCGCGGTCCAACCCAGATACGAGCACAGGGTGCTCAGCAGCGCAGGCATCGCGGAATCGACGCCTGACGAGTTGACGATGATCTGGCGGACCGCGGCGACGCAGTCCAGGAGCGCGTCGGCGCGGCGGCGGGCGGTGATGTCTGTTTCCTGGACGAGCACCACCGGTTCGCCCGTCGCGGTGTTGGGCAGCCGGGCGAGGAACATAGCCACCGGAACCGTCGAGCCGTCGCCCTTCGACTGACTGATCTCGGCCTTCCATCTGGTCACGTCGCCGTTCTGCAGCATCGCCAGGCCTTCCTCGAGGGCGGCCCGGTCGGCCGGAGAGGCGAAGTCGACGAGCCTGTCCCCGAGGACCTCGTCGCCTGCGCGGCCCAGCAGGGCCGCCATGCGCTCGTTGACCTGGATCAGCTTTCCGTCAAGCTCCGACAATCCGAGTCCCACCTCCGCCGATTCGAGGGCGGCCCGCAGGCGGCGGTCGCTCGCGGTCAGCTCGTCGAGCTGGCGCTCGGTGGCGCTCGCCGCAGCACGGGCGTGCCGTGTCAGCTCTCCTATGGCGAGCGCGACACCCAGCAGGACCGCGGCCAGGAGCACCGACGACGCAACCTCGGACGCATCCCTGTTCGCCGCCAGCGGCCGGATCACCACCGCCACCGCCGCGACGGCGGCGACCGCGAACGACTGCGCTCGGTCGGGCTGGAGCGACGCGAGAAGGACGATGCTCAGATATAGAGGAAAGGCGACGACCGGCTCCGCCTGCGCCAGAGCCTGAACGGCGAACACCGCTGCCACCGCGGCGAACGGCGTGGCTCGGCGAACCAGGATCCGGGTTCTTGACGAACCCCGCGCCACCTGGCGCATTTCGGTCCCCGGCCCTACCCCAGATGCCTCGCCCCCCCTGGCGGCATGGAAGGTGCGCAGGACGCACAGTGTATCGGCGGACTCAACCGCTTCAGCCGTCTTAAAAGATCGCGGGTGAGGCAGGCCTCCCCCGCGGAACCCCCTCCGTTGCATGCCACGTTTGGGCGGCGGCTGGAGGCCTGCGGCGGATTCAGATCCGCTTCAGGGCGACCACCGTCACATCGTCCTGAAGCGTCTTTTCACCGGCTCCGTGGGCCAGGATGTCGACCATCTCCTGCGCGGTCGGGGCTCGGCGGACCTCGTACGGGAGCTGGACGTCCTTCGTGGCGAGATCAGGCCGGAGGTCGAGGAGGCCGTCGGAGAAAACGACCAGCGAATCGCCATGCCCCAGGATCGCCTTGCCGGTCGAAAACTTGCTTTCCGGGAAGATCCCGATGGGTGCGCTTCGTTCCCCGAGCAGCTCCTGCGATGTGACTCCGCGTAGCAGGCGGGCGTGGCCGTGTCCCGCGTCGACGTATTCGAGATCACCCGAGCGGACGTCGAATCTGCAGTGGAAGAGGGTGACATACGCATGGTTGACCTCGAGCGCGGCGGACATCACCGAGGCCGCCTGCTTGATGCCGGCCTCCAATGGCTCGACATCCGCGGCTCCCCGCAACGCGGCCCGCGCCGTTGCCATCATCAACGACGCGGGCAGCCCTTTGCCCATGACGTCGCCGAGCGTCAACGCGATCCGCCCACGGGCCGCCCGGTGCCAGTCGTAGAAATCTCCGCTGATCTCGCGAGCCGCCGAGAAATGGGCCGCGATCTCGAGCCCTTCTTCCCGGAAGGGAGACACGGGGAGCATCCCCGCCTGAAGCTCGGCCGCCCGCCGCATCTGCTCGGTGCGTTCGGCGAGCATTGCCTCGAGTCGGCCGAGGCTGGCGCGGTGCTCGATCTCGAGGCTGCGGCGCCGCAGGTTGTTGACGACGAGCAGATATAGCTGGGTCGCGCCCACCGGCTTGACGTGGTACGCGTATGCCCCGTTCTCCAACGCGGCGGCGCCGAGCTCGGGATCATCGACCCCTGAGATCATCACGACCGCCGTGTCCGGACGCGTCGACCGGAGCTCCTTGAGCAAGCCGTAGCCGGACTCATCCGGCAGGCGAACATCGAGCAGCGCGACCGCGTAGTCCTTCTTCTCGATCAGCGCCCTGGCCTCAGCTCCGCTGAGCGCCACGTCGCACTCGAAGCCTCGGCTGCGGAGGGTGCGGGCCATCACCTTCGCCAGGGGCGCCTCGTCTTCCACGACGAGGACGCGCTGGGTGGGTTCGGAGGCGGCCACGGACAAGGAGTGTAGGGTGGCTAAAGTCCGTACTTTCTGCCATATGCTCTTCCGTCTATGGCGCTCGAAGTCGAGACACGCACCGCCGACAACGGGATCACGGTCGTCGCGCCCACAGGCCGGCTCGACGTCGCCGGCGCGCCGGCGCTCAAAGAGGCGATCTCGGAGGTGGTCAAGAACGGCCCGCCGAGGATCGTCATCGACATGGAGGGCGTGAGCTTTGTCGACTCGACCGGCCTCGGCTCCGTGATCTCGGCGTTGAAGCAGGTCCGCGGCAGCCAGGGCGAGCTGCGCCTGGCAGCTCCCAACCAGCAGGCTCGCGTCGTGCTCGAGCTCACCACCCTGGATCGGGTCTTCCCCTACTACGCGACTGTCGAGGAAGCCCTCACCGGCTTTTAGGCCGATGAGAGCTGGGCATCACGAGTTTGAATTCCGGGCTTCGTTTTCCGAGCTTGATGAAGGGCTCGATATCCTTCATCAATCGATCGATCGCCTGCGACGAGCCACCGGACGGCGCGCAGACGACAGGCCGCTCTTGCTCTTCGAGACCGCACTTGGCGAGATCGGCAGCAACGTCCTTACGCATGGCCGACCGGCAGGGACAGCGACGCCGATCGACTACGCATTGCGACTCGACGAGGGAACCGTTGTCGCCTCGCTCAGCGATTCCGGCTCGCCTGCGCACGAGCACCTTTCACGCGAGATGCCGGGCCACGACAGCGAGGCGGGGCGGGGCCTGACGATGGCACGCTCGCTTCTTGACGAGCTCGGCTATGAGCGGGACGGCGACGTCAACCGCTGGCGGTTGGTGAAGCGGCTGTGAGCGACCACCTCACCGAGGACCCGGGGCGCGCGCTGATCCACGAGTTCCGCAACCTGCTCGCCGTGATCGTGAACTACAGCGAATTGATCGCCGAAGAAACCAACGATCCCGAGGCGATCAAGGCCGACATCCAGGAGGTCCGCTCCGCCGCGGAACGCGCCATCATGCTGACCGACAAGCTTCCGCGACCGGAGCCGAAGCCGTCGTGACGATTGCCCGCAAGCTTGGAAGTGCGTCGCCACGGCCGCAATCCGCCCTGACCCATCGCGAGATCGCGCTGATCGTCGACGACGACGAGCAGGTGCTACGGCTGGTCAAGCGCGTGCTCGAACGCGCGGGCTTCGAATGCGTGACGGTCAACGACGGCCGTGCGGCGCACAACGCAGCCGTCGAATGGAGACCGGACATCATCCTGCTCGACCTCATGCTCGGCGACACGACGGGCGACCAGATCATGGCCGAGCTGCGCGAGGACTTTCGGACGCGTCTCATCCCGGTGGTCTTTCTCACTGTGCGTGACTCGCTGAAGGACAAAGTCGAGCACCTGCTTTCCGGAGCCGACGACTACGTGACCAAGCCCTTCATTCCGGAGGAGCTGGTCGCGCGCCTGCGGGCGGTGATGACTCGCTCGACGACGGCGCGAGGTTTGAGCCCGCTGACCGGAATGAGCGGCAACAGCGACATCCTCCGCGAGATCAGCAGGCGCCTGGCTCAGCACGAGCGATTCGCGGTCCTATATCCCGACATCGATTCCTTCAAGAGCTACAACGACCACTACGGCTTCCTGCGCGGAGACGACGTGATCAAGACGCTGGCCACGATCATCCTCGAGGTTCTCGAGGAGAACCACTCGAGCTCCCACTTCGCCGGCCACGTCGGCGGCGACGACTTCGTCATCCTGACCGAGCCGAGCCTCGCCGAAACGGTCGCGACGGAGATCACCAAGCGATTCGACGTGGCAATCCCCGCCCTCTACGACCCCACCGACCGCGATCGCGGCTGGATCGAGTCCGAGGAGCGCAACGGCAACATCCTCAAGACGCCGGTGGTGTCTGTTTCGATTGGCATCGTGATCGCCGAGCCGGGCAGCTACGGCAGCGCCGCCGCGGTCGCGGCCCGCGCGTCCGAGGTGAAGGGCGTCGCCAAGCGGATGCCAGGTTCGAAATGGGTACTTGACCGCCGCCGCGCCCCGGAGCGCTATAGCTGATGCGATTCTTTTCGAGAGCGAGGGACGAGCAACAGGAAGAGGATCACGTCTCCAAACAGGCGGAAGAACAACAGACGAGTGCCGGCACCCGGCCCGACTCGAGCCCGATGAGCGAGGTCATGACCGACATTCCCTCCGGGCTCCACATTGACGGCAGCGAGACTCCACCCCGCGTCAAGGTCGTCGTTCACCGGCTCGACGGTGGGCTCGAGGAAGGCGAATCGGAATCGCGCGTCATCAAAGGCGAGGGTTTTCTGATCTACTCGCCGGCCGACCCGACTCGCGCGCGCGTCGTCCCGACTCGCGATATCAAGTACGTCGTATTCGGATCGGTCGACGATCCTGCGCTGGAGCCCGACCCCGGTGACAGCACGACCGCGCGCAAAGCCGTCTTGCGCTTCCGCGACGGCGAATGGATCGCGGCTTACATCGCCCAGGGGGCGCAGCCGGACGGCGACGGCATCGCGATCAAGATCCGGCTGACCGAGCTGCAGCGGGTGATCCCCGCGGTCGCGGCGTTTCCGTCTCTGCTCGAGACGCAGTACGTCGAGATGTGGACGGCACCCGGAGCCGTTCCGCCGGCAGGCACTCCGCGGCGACGGCGCTCCGACATCCTCGAAGCCGCGGCAAGCCAGGGACGCGACCTTAACAAGCTCGCGAATGACTTCCGCGACCGCCTCGCGCTGATCCGGGACGTCGGCCTCACCACAGGCGACACGCTGGCGTTCTCGCGCGCGGTGCGGACCCACCTCGACCGCTTCCTGCTCGAGGACAGCATCAACCTCAACCCCCAGGAGAAGTCGGCGCTCGCCGACATCATCCTTCGCGCCGCCGTCGGCTACGGCCCGCTCGACAGCCTTCTCCACGACCGCTCGGTGAGCGAGATCATGGTCAACGGCCCTGACCAGATCTTCATCGAGCGTCGAGGCGTGCTGACGAAAGCGGACGTCCGCTTCGAGGACGAGAACCAGCTGCTGGAGACGATCCGCCGCATGGTCGCAACCACCGGACGCCACATCGACGGTCTCAACCCCATGGTCGACGCGCGCCTGCCCGACGGCAGCCGGGTCAACGCGATCATCCGACCGGCGGCGATCCACGGCCCCGCGCTGACGATCCGCAAGTTCAAGGACGCGGTGCTCGGCATCGAGGACCTGAAGCACGAGGGCAGCTTGAGCCCGGCGATGGCGGAGTTCCTGCAGGCGGCGGTGCTCGGCCGCATGAACATCCTTGTCTCGGGCGGCACCGGGTCGGGCAAGACCACGACGCTCAACGTGGTCGCGCGTTTCATCCCGCACAACCAGCGCGTGATCACGATCGAGGACGCGGCGGAGCTGCAGATCGACCACCCCCACGTCATCGCCCTCGAACATCGTCCACCGAACGTCGAAGGCAAGGGCGAGCTGACGATCCGCCAGCTGCTGCGCAACAGCCTGCGAATGCGCCCCGACCGGATACTCGTCGGAGAGGTCCGCGGCTCGGAGGCGCTGGACATGCTGCAGGCGATGAACACCGGGCACGACGGTTCGATGTCGACCATCCACTCGAACTCCGCTCGCGACGCTCTCTCGCGCCTGGAGACGATGGTGATGATGGCCTCGATCGACATACCGTTCGAGGCCGTGCGCGCGCAGATCGCGTCCGCGGTCAACCTGATCGTGCACCAGGCGCGCATGCCAGACGGCCGGCGCAAGGTCGCGCAGATCGCCGAGGTGGTCGGCTACGACTCAAACGGAGCGATTCTGCGCGACATCTTCTTGCTGGGAATGGGGTCGGACCTACGGCTCGAGTACAACGCGACCGGGTACGTACCCACCGCTCTCGACAAGGCGGCGTTCTACGGCGTGCAGGTCAACCAGGACCTGTTCGACCCGGTCAAGTCGCGGTACGTGCCTGCCGGCTCCGACAGCATGATGCCGGTCGTCAAGGACCCGCTCATGTCGGGCCAGGGCAAGAGCGAGAACGTGGTCCGCCAGGTGGTGGTGGTGCCATTCAGCTCCGACCGCCCAGGCGAGGCCGCGGCCCGGACCGCCGCGGCGGCGGGGCCGCCACCCGCGCAGACGCCCGAGATGCAGGAAGAGATGCGCAAGCTCATCGACGCGGCGCGGTCGGCGGTCGCCGACCTGCAGGCCGCCGCGCCGGCGGCGCCGGCCCAGCCTCCGTACGAACATCCGGCACCACAAGCACCTCACGCGCCTCCTGGGGCGACGACGCCGGTCGCACCGGTCGTCTATGCGGCCCCGCCGGCTTCGGGAGGCCCTGAGATGTTCACGGCGCCGCCGCAGTATTACAACCCGACCGCCGATCTCCACGCCGGACAGGCGCTCGAGGCGGCCACCGCGATGGCTCGCGCGACGACCGCGTTGGGGCAGCTGGCGGCTGCCTCGAGCGGATTCACCGGCATGCTGCCAACGGTCCGCGCGACTGAAGGCGCGCCCGGGCCGGCCGGGGCCTCCCGCCGCATCCACGCGGTGATCGAAAGCATCATCACCAGGCGCGGACTGAGCCTTCGCCTTGCGGAGGCGCTGACGCAGGCGTTCGAGGGCGCCGAGCTGAAAGCCACCGACTACGCCACAGAGGTCAAGATCAGCAAGGATTCCGCCGGGCGCGAGCTCCGGCTTGCGGTGGAGTCCGGGTTGCTGCAAGCGGTTCGCTATCCGCAGGGCGAGGCTGGGTACCGCGCCTCGCAGGGGCTGCTCCGCGAGATCGCGGAAGGGCTCGGACAGCCGATCAACGCCACAGCGCCACTGACCGCGGAGACGATCATCGGCAGCCTTGCCGTCGGCCAGACCGAGGGGACGGTGACCATCATGTTCACGGACGTCGAGGAGTCGACGCGCCTGCTCTCGACGCGGGGATTCACCGCCTCGCACGAGATCATGAAGGCCTACGAGACGATCATCGACGAGAAGGTCGCGCAGCACGCGGGCCGGCGCATCAAAGGTCTCGGCGATGGCTTCATGATCAGCTTCGGCTCGGCCCGACACGGCGTCGAGTGCGCGCTCGACATTCAGCAGGCCATCGCCACCTACAGCAAGGAGAACCCGGAACGCAAGCTCCGGATCCGCATCGGCCTCAACACGGGCGAGGTCGTCGAGGAGGCGGGCGACATCTTCGGCGCCGCCGTCAACGTCGCGGCACGGGTCGCGGGCAAGGCCAAAGGCGGCGAGATCCTGGTCTCCGAGATCGTCCGGCAGCTCGTCGGCCCGATCGCAGAGATGAAATTCGACTTTCGCGGCCGCTACAAGCTGAAGGGATTCCCGGACCGCTGGCGGTTGCACCAGGTGACGCCGGGTGAGGTGAGGGAGTCGCCGCGCGTCCTCGCCTCAGCCGAAGGTTTTGTGGGCCGCGACCAGGAACGACTCGAAATGCGGATGGTGCTCGACCGTGCCGCCACGGGAAGTGGTTCGCTCGTTTTGCTGACCGGCGCTCCTGGGATCGGAACATCCAGGCTGGCGTCGGAGGTCGCAGCGGACGCGTCCGCCAGGGGTTGGCTTGTGCTAAGCGGCCGGAGCCTCGAAAAAGACGGCGCGCCGTACGCGCCGTTTCGCGAAGTCCTCAGCGCGGCCGTGGCGAGCTCGACGGCGAAGGCGCTTCAGGAAGGCGCGGGCCGTCATGGGCCGCTGCTGGCAACGCTGGTGCCAGGCTTGCGCCAGAAGGTGCGTGGGATGTCCGCCGCTCATGAGGTCGCAACCGACAAGGTCCGGGAGCAGCTCTTCAAGTCCGTTCACTCGTTGCTGGCGGCGGTGCAGGGCAATAAACCGCTCCTCGTCGTGCTGGAAGACTTGCAGTGGGCCGACGAAGGGACTGTGCTCCTGCTGCGCGACCTTGCCGAGCGCCTCGGCGGAAGCAGGATCGTCGTGGTCGGCACGTACTGGGATTCCGAGCTCGACTCGGGTAAGCCCTTCGCGACCGCGCTGTCGCGACTCCTGAGACGGCGGCGCGCGCAGCGCATCACTCTCAGCCGCCTCACGGACCACGACGTAGAGCGGATCGTCGCCGGCATCGCGGAAGCACCACTGACCCCCGTCCAGCTTGTTGGCATCCAGGCCGCAACCGAAGGCAACCCGCTGTTCGTCGAGCACTCACTGCTCTACATGGCCGAATCCGAAAACATGCTCGGCGCGCACTCGCAGACGAGCTTCACCGAAGAGGATCTCGAGCTGGCGCAGAGCGTGCGCGGCCTGATCAGCCGGCGCATCGAGCGCCTCAGCGAGCCCGCGCAGAGGATGCTCGTCGCGGCCGCGGTGATCGGGCGGGATTTCGACGTTGCGCTGCTCGAGGCGTTCGGCGAGCTGTCAGGTCACGAGCTGCGCGACGCCCTCGACGAAGCGACGCGTGGCCACTTCCTGGTGGCAGCGGTGGGGGCGACGTACCGCTTTGCCCACGACCTCGTGCGCCAGCGCGTGCTCGCGCAGCTGCCACTGCCGCGATTGCAGGCCTACCACCTTGCGGTGGCTGACACACTCGAGCGCGTCTACGGCAAGTCGTCTGGCGACCATGCGGCCGAGATCGGTTACCACCTCTACCAGGCAGGTACGGCAGCCGATCCCTTCCGCACCGCCGGCTTTCTGGGCCACGCGGCGGCGAATGCGCTTGCCGTCGGCGCTTTTGAAGAGGTGCTGCGCCTCATCGACTCGACGCTCCAGCTGCTCCCAGCGGACAAGACGCGCGAGCGTGCAGAAGCAATTGACCGTCGCGCGCAGGCGCTGTGGGGCCTGGGGCGGATCGAAGACGCCAAGGCGGCTTGGACTGGCGCGATCCAGCGCTACGAGGAGCTCGACGACACCAAGTCAGCGAATGCCATGCACCGCCGGATCGCGCACCTGGAGGCTCGCGGCGAGTCGCACGAAACGAACGGCGCGGGCCCGTCGGCCGTCGCCGCGCCTGAACTGGAGCTGACTAACTCGTAATCCGGCTTGCCGGGGGCACGGGAGCGTAGCTCGAGCTGAAGGCGATCGAAGGCAACGAGCCGGTGAAGTTGACCCTATCGGCGATCAAGCCGCCCGTGCCTGCAGCCTCGAACGTGTACGGAGAGGTGATGCTGACTGATGCGGAGGGGCAGTAGATCAGGCCGATGAACGCGCTGTTGCTCATCGCGCCGAGCGTGTTGTTGCAACTGTTTGACGCGGGCTCGTAGAGGCTGACCCAGTTGTACTGGTAGCCGCTGAAAAGATATGTGTCACCGCCGTTGCCGGTTGTGAGGCATCCGCCTGCCGGAAAATTAAGCTCGACGGCGCCGGGGGTGATAGGGCCCGGGCACGTCATGTACGCGTTGGCGACCGACTTGCAGTTGTTCTCGTTCGCACGGTCGCCGGTCGCGCCCACGCCGCGAGCCGGATTCTGGTTGGGAAGGCCCGCCGTGAGCGGTGCTGTTTCGGCATCTGGCGGGTAGGCGCCGGTCGTGCCCGGGGCCGCAGCTCCGTTGGGCGCAAACGGTGAGTCGAGCTGTGAGCTCAGTATCGCCGATTCATTTCCGAGCGAGCAACCGTTGCCGTTGACGTTGGGGCACGGGCTGAGGTTGGCATTGGTCATGGAGCCGACGACGGGAATGTTGGTGGCCAGGCCAAACGGGCCGTTGCATCCGTTGCTGCTGGGCGGAGCCGCGTACACGTTGAAGGAGGTGGCGCCGGGCGGGTTGCTGATCAGGATCTGGACGTCATCGAAGTGGTTGTTCAGATTCAATGAGCGGCACATCGAGGGCGCGCTCTCGCGCGTATAGCTGACGCCGTTGTACGTGTCGGTGCGCACCGAAGTGATGACGAACGACCACTGGCCGAACGGAAGGTCCCGGGGACCCGTTTGCTTGTTTACCTGGAACGCCCCATCACACTGGACGCCGCTCGACCTCCAGAACTGGTTGGTCGCCCGGACCTGGGTGTTCGATGCGTCGGGCTCGTCTGGTGGCTTTAGCTCGTTGCTGACGAAGTCGCCTGTGTTGATCGCCCCGGCCTGGAAGGTGTACACCCCGCCGGCCAGAAACCAGCAGTGGGCGCCGTTGAGAACCGGCAACGCCGAGTAGATCCCCGGCTGGACGATGACATTGCTGCTGGGAAGGCCCTGGCTGCCGCCTAGCACTGACGGCGCGGGGTAGTGGGGATCCGCGAGGTGATTGCCTGCTCGCGTCGCCCCCGCTAGATCGGGATACGAGCACGGAGCGCTCGCGCCGCTCGGGTAGCAGGAGTTCGTTACCGACCCAGAGACGGGAGATTGGCAGCGCGAGTAGATGTCTCCGCCGACTCGGAGGCTGCCTGCGGCGACTGAGATCGCGCCGTTCGAGACGACGTCGCCGATGACGTTCAGCGTGCCGCTGCCGCTGATGCTGATCGAGTTTCCACCCGTCCCGCCGCAGCCCGCCCCATCCAGGGCAGCGACCGTGGGTGTGTACAGCAGGTTGTTCACGTCGCCGTGGGCGGTCGCGCCAAGGGTCGGGTTGGCGCCGTTCGTCAAGACCCGGCCGAACTGGAGCTGCAGGGTTCTGGTTGCCGTGAGCTGGAAGCGGCTCCCCTGCGGGCCCATCACCCGCGCAACATCGGTCAGCACCGTGCCGTCAGAGAAGGTACAGGTCACGGTCCAGGGCGAGGCCCCCGGCGTTCCGTACCCGCTGCAGGAAGGCGAGCTGTAGAGCCGAAGGTTGGTGCCGAAGATGGTGGTGGCGGCCTGCTCGGCGGCGACGTAGCTGCCGGTCTGCTGCAGCTTGTCGGCCGCCGCCAGGGCGGCGGCGTCGGCGGCGGCCTGGAGGTCGCGCCGCACGGCGTACGCGCGCGACCCGTCGATCGCGATCGCCACCATGCCGATCAACACCGTGAGCATCAGGGCGATCAGCACGATGGCCTGCCCGCCCTGTGCTTGTGTGGATGTCCCCTCCCCGGCCCTCCCCGGCGAGCGGGGAGGGTGACTTTGGCAGACCATCTAGTACTCGGTCCGGAATACGGCGGCCGCCGTCATCACGATGTGGTTGGCCGTCGCCTGCGCGACGATCGGCGTGATCAGGACGAGGTTGAAACGGATCGTGACCTGCAACTGGTCGTTGCCCACGGCCGGATTGACCGCGCTGCAGCCGCCGCCGGCCGTGGCCGGGTACTCGCCCCCTGGCGCGTTGGGCGGTGGGGTGGTTTCGACCGAGCCGGGCGGATTCGGCTCGGTGATGTACAGCCAGGCCGAGTTGGCGGCAGGCGTGGCCGCGCTCACGGGGCCCTGCGGACATGGAGCGGTCACCGGCGCACCTTGCATCTGTCCTGTGACGGCGTTCAGGACGTCGGTGTTGGTGGGTAACGAGTTCGACGCTCGGACCGCCACGCGCGCGCCTTCCCGGGCGGCGTGGTTGATGGTGTCGTAGTAGAAGATCGCCCGACCGAGGTCGATGACTCCGAACAGCAGGAGCAGGAGGACCGGCGAGACGAGAGCGAACTCGATCAACGCCTGCGAGCGCTGCCCCGACTGAAAACTCCTCCCGACTTGTGGGGACGTGGCCGGACGGAGGGGCCGCATCAGCTGCCCTGCACCGTCATGTGCTCGTTGGCCGCAACTTGAAACACGCCGAACTGCGATTTGACCAGAGGCGTCAGCGGCCCGTAGGTGTAGAGCACGATCACGTTGAGGTCGAGCTGGCCCTGGTTGGTGGCGGGGGACGTGAAGTCGAGGCCGGGCGTGTCGTTGTAGCAGATGTAAAGCCACGGCTGGTTCGGGGTCGCGGGATAGAAGGACGACACGAAGGGCGGGTTGTGGAATCCGTTCCCGTCGGTGACCGAGGGGCAGGTGGTGCCCGGGTTCTTGAGGACCGACGCGGGCAAATTGATCGAGGCCAGCTCGGTGTCCACCGCGGCCTTGATCTGCGCGTCGTAGAGGTACGGATGGGAGAGGTTGGGCGCATCGAAGAAGGCGCCGTGTCTGGCGCCCTCGCGAGCGGCGTTGGAAAGGGCCTCAGAGACATAGATCGAGCGGCCTATGTCGACCAGCCCGCCGACCAGGAGAAGCAGAACCACCGAGGACACCGCAAACTCGACGAGCGACTGCCCCCGCTGGTCAAAAACAGACTTTTTGAGTATCACGTAAGGGGGCTCGGCACCGGGATATCTTGCCTATGATGGGTCGGCCTTGCGGACGTTTAGCGCAATTACTTCGCGCCGACCATTCACCATCCTGGGCGTCCTCCTGGCACTGCTCGTCATCGTGGCCTTCGTGCTCGTCGCCCTCAACGCAAGCACCGCCAACGCGACCGCCCAGCAAACCGTGGTGGTGGCGAGCAAAGAGCTGCAGCCACGCGTCCCGATCACCGCCGACTCCATCTCCATGCAGCGCATCCCCACCGGCGCCTGGGCGAACTACTTCACGAGTCAAAACCAGCTCGTGGGCATGGTGCCGCTGGTCACGATCGCGTCAGGGAAGGCCATCACCGCCAACGAGGTGGCGCGGCCCAACCAGGCCCTCGGCTCGCAGTCGGAGTACCTGGCAATTCCTACCGGCTACGTCGCACTGACCATCCCGACCAGCGAGCAGCAGGGTGTGGCCGACTACATCCAGGCCGGTGACTACATCTCGGTGATCGCGACCGTCTCCACCGCGGGCAAGGTGGCGTCCAAGACCATCTTCACCCAGCTCCATGTGATCAAGGTCGGGACGCAGACATCGACCTCCGGGGCGAGCGCGACCAGCCTCACCGTCGTCATCACCCAGTGCCAGGCGGAGATCATCACGTGGTTCCTGACCTACGCGGCGCTCAAATACTCGCTCGAGTCGTACCACGACTACTCGCCGGGCGAGCAGGCGCCGGATCCGAAGTGTCCAAACGTCGGCTCGGCTCAGGGCGTGACCCTCAAGACCATCCAGGCCGCCTACCCAGGCCTCTTCTAGGCCCTTCATGCAGCTGCCGCAGGAAACGATCGTCGCGCTGCCGATGGCCGCGGCGATCTTTGTGTTCTTTTGGGCCCTGGACCGGGTACGCAAGGAACGCAGGGTTCGGTCGACCGATGCGCAGGCCGCCCGTGCGACGCCGCGCGAGTTGGTCGACCGCCTCCTCAAGCCCGCGGCCGAAAACCTAAGCCAGCGTCGAAGGGTGGCCGGCAAGCCGACCCTGACCGAGGACCTCGCGCGCGCGGGCCTGAACGTCACCGCGCCGGAGTACCTCCTGATCCGCATCGGTGCTGTCGCGTTGGGCGCCTTGATCGGCCTGTTCCGCTTCGGCTTCACCCTTGGCCCGGTCATCCTCGGCGCGGTCGGCTTCGTCATCCCACCGCTCGTGGTCGCGTACCTGCAGCGACGGCGGCAGCAACAGTTCAACGAGCAGCTCGCGAGCATGCTGCAGCTGCTGTCCAACTCGTTGAAGACCGGCTACGCCATCGATCGCGCACTGGAAACAGTTGCGGCGAAGTCGCAACCGCCGGTTTCGACAGAGTTCGAGCGGGTGACCACTGAGATCACGCTTGGCACCTCGGTCGAGGATGCGTTGAGTGCCCTCCTGCTGCGCATCAACAGCCCCGACCTCGAGTTCATCGTGACGGCGATCCTGCTTCACATCCGAGTCGGGGGAAACCTCGCCGAGGTCCTGGACAACATCTCCGACACGCTGCGTGACCGGCTGCAGACGAAGCGCGACATGAGCGTGCTCACCGCGCAGTCGCGCGCGTCCGCGAGCATCATCACAGGCCTGCCGATCCTGCTTGCGCTGGGCCTTTACGTCTTCGTGCCTGGTTACTACGCGCCGATGACGAGCACGTGGGTCGGCTACGCGATGCTCGGCTTCGCGGGCTTCATGATCCTGCTGGGCAACCTGATCATCCAGCGCATGACTGCGCTCGAGGCTTAGGGTGCTCCAGATCGCTGTTGCCGCCGGCCTGATCTGCGGAGCGATCGTGGTCGCCTACTTCATCGCGATCGACCAGTTCCGCGCCGCGGCGGCCAACGGCCACGTGGTCACCGGCGGTCCTCGACCGACGTTCGTCAAGCAGCTCGAGTCTTGGCTGCGACCGGTCGCCAAGCTTCCGGCGCGCACGGCGGGTCAGCTGCGGCAGAAGCTGAGCCAGGCCGGCAACCCAGGCGGCCTGACGCCCGCCGGATTCCAGGCGGTGCGTTACAGCCTTGCCGCGCTCCTGGCCCTGGGCGGGCTGGCCCTCGGCCTGCTCGTTCCGCTCGGGGTTCAGGACTACCTGGCGGCCCCGCTGGCGGGAGCCCTCTTCGCGGCCATCGGCTACATGGCGCCGATGCTGTGGCTGGAGCAGCGCATCGGACAGCGACGCCGGCAGATCCAGCGCTCTCTCGCCGAGGCGACCGACCTGCTCACTCTGGTGGTTGAGTCAGGCATGAGTCTCGACGAGGGGTTGCTCAGCATCACCGAGCGCTTCCACAACGCTCTCGGGGATGAGATCGGCAAGGTCCTTCGCGAGATCCGGCTCGGCCGGCCGCGGATGGCCGCGCTCGAGCACATGGCCGACACCGCCGGTGTGCCCGACCTCCACCACCTCGTCGAGTCGATCGTGCAGTCGGACCAGATGGGTGTCCCGATCGCCAGGCTACTTCGAGTCCAGGCGACAGAGATGCGCCGCCGCCAGCGCCAGGGCGCGCAGGAGCGCGCGGCACAAGCCTCCTCACGCATGGTTTTTCCGATGGTGGGCTGCATCTTCCCCGTGCTGTGGGTCGTCCTTCTCGGGCCGGCCATCATCCAGGTGTTGAACTCTCTGCGGTGAAAGTCTTGAGCCCCCGAAGCCCGCGGATGCAGCATCAATCGTTCAGCGACATGGACAAGCCGCTCTACACGATCAGCGTCGCGGCCGAGATCCTGGAGACTCATCCACGCACGCTGATGCTCTACGAGGACGCGCATTTAATCGAGCCGCATCGCACGACGACCAACCGGCGCCGCTACTCGCAGCGCGATATCAGCAAGGTGCAGGTCATCCAAAATCTCACGCGAGAGAAGGGGGTCACGCTAGCCGGTGTGCGGCACATCCTGAGTCTCTTCGACGTGATGAAGAAGCACCGGGTCGAGCCACCGCCAGAGCTGCGCGAAATCTACGATCGTTACTCACAACTCATATAAGAGGGAACCCAGAGGTGTCCCCGTAGGGGGCCCCAAGGAGGACCGGTCGGCTTCGCCGACGGGGCTGCTCTCTTTCCGGTATACGGTTGGGACTTGTCTAAAAGCCACTCGTCGCAACGATTGGCAGACGTTAGAAATAAAGTCGCGGCCGGGATAAACCCGGCCGCCAAGGCGACCTTGGTAACCAACTAGGCGCTAGCTGCTCTCTTCCTCCGCTTCGCCGCCGGCGCCCACAAGCTCTCCAGGTCGTAATACGAGCGCTCGCCAGGCAGGAAGACGTGCGCGAGCACGGAATCGAAGTCGAGCAAGATCCATCCCGCATCGCTGTAGCCGTCCACCGCGAGCGGCCGGCGGTCGCGCTCCTTTGCCGCTTGCACCATCCCGTCGGCGATGGCGCGCACCTGGCGGTCGGTTTCGCCTTCACAGATGACGAAGTAATCGGCCACCGAGGTCTGATCGCGGACGTCGATCACGACCGGGTCCCACGCCTTCTTCTCGGCCGCGGCGGACCGCAGCAAACGCGCGAGTTGAAGGGGCGTGAGTCGCCTTTTCGCGTCAGCGGCCAATCTACCGATTATCCATATAGAGGTGGTTCTTGGCGATGTACCGCTCCACCGCCTCAGGAAGCCTGTCGCCGACCGGCTCGCCGGCCGCGATGGCTCGCCGCAATGCGCTTCCCGAGATGTCTGGGGTCGGCCGCGCGCACAGAACGGTGCTTGCGGGATCCAGGCCGGCGTCATTCAACGAAGGGGCATCGGGTATGGCGTTTCCGGGACGTGTCACGACGATGACGGACGCCAAGCGCAGCACCACGTCTGGTTGATGCCAGGTCGTAAACAGACGCGCTGCATCCCACCCCAGCACCAGATAGAGCTCGTCGCTCGGATGCTCGTGCTTCAGCTGCTGGAGAGTGTCTGCCGTGTAAGACAAACCCTCGCGACGGATCTCGACGTCTGAGACCGCGAAGCGCGGGTCGCCGTTAACGGCGAGACGGCACATCTCCAGTCGTTGATCCGCACTCGCGACAGCGCCTCGACGGTGCGGCGGCCGCCCGGTGGGTACGAGAAGCACGCGATCCAGCCCAGCGCAATCCAGGGCCGCCCGAGCGGCAGCGAGGTGGCCGCGATGGATGGGGTCAAAAGTGCCCCCGAGCACACCCACTCTCACGGCTGATACTCGAACTCGACGCCGGCGATGCGCACCGTGTCGCCGGGCTTGACCCCTGCCGCCTCGAGGGCGGCGTTAACCCCAAGCCGGTCGAGCTGCGATTGAAATCGCGCGAGGCCGCTCTCAGAGTCCAGATTGGTTCGCTCGATGAGATGCTCGACTCGCTCCCCCCGGACGACGTAACCGGATGGCTTGCGCTCGACGAGGACCTCGCTGCTTGCGAGAACACGGACTGGAAGCTTCGTCACCTTCGGCGTGATCACGACCGTCGGCGCTGGCGCCGAGGCGACAAGCTTCGCGATCTCGCTCGCCAGTCCAGTCAACCCCTCACCGGTCAGAGCCGACACGAAATGAACCCCGGCGCGTCGCGTTCGCGCGCGCAGCTTGCGCGTTGCTTCGAGGTCAACCTTGTTGACGGCAAGGAGGTGCGGCCGCCGAATGAGCTCTGGCGAGAATTGCGCGATCTCGGCGCGCACCGTTTCCAGGTCGCGCCATGGCTCCGACGCCGAACCGTCCAGCACGTAGATCAACGCCTTCGTCCGCTCGACATGGCGCAGGAATCGCTGGCCGAGGCCTGCGCCCTGCGCAGCGCCTTCGATCAGACCCGGGATATCGGCGAGCACGAAGCGAATGCCATCGACCTCGGCGACTCCAAGCTCCGGATCGAGCGTCGTGAAGGGATAGTCAGCGACTTTGGGGCGCGCAGCGGTCAGAGCACGCAGGAGCGAGGATTTGCCTGCGTTCGGCGGTCCGACGAGCCCTACGTCGGCGATCAGCTTGAGGTCGAGCGTGATCTCCAGCTCGTCGCCTTTCAGCCCTTGCTCCGCGTAATCCGGCGCGCGCCGCGTGGAGCTCTTGAAGTGAACGTTGCCGCGGCCGCCGGCACCGCCGCGTGCGATCACCGTCTTGGCGCCGGGGGCGTCCAGGTCCGCCAGCACCCCGCCGTCAGCGCCCACGGCGATCGTTCCCACCGGGACCTTGAGGGTGACATCGGCTCCGTTGCGTCCCGTCTTGCGACCGCCGGCCCCCGCAACGCCTGCCTCGGCGTTCCAGCGAGAGCGGCGCTTGTACAGCGACAGATCGGTAACGTCGTTGGTCGCGTGGAGGATTACCGAGCCGCCACGCCCGCCATCACCGCCGTCAGGACCGCCTCGAGGCACAAACGGCTCGCGCCGGAACGAAGCAGAACCTCGCCCACCGTGACCGCCGCGCACGACGATGCGAGCGGAATCGACGAAATGCCGGCCGTCAGGTCTTGTCGTTAGGTGCGCCCTGCGCGCGCCCGGCGTCGTTGTGCTCGGTCTGCTGAATCGTGACGCGACGGCGGTCTTTGCCGACTCGCTCGTACTTCACCTGGCCCGCGACCATCGCAAACAGCGTGTCGTCGCGGCCGAGTCCGACGCCGGTCCCGGCGCTGATCTTCGTGCCTCGCTGGCGGACCAGGATCGTGCCCGCGTTGACCAGCTGGCCACCATAGATCTTCACGCCCAGCATCTGCGGATTCGAGTCGCGCCCGTTGCGCGACGACCCGCCGCCCTTCTTGTGTGCCACCTACTTGGTCTCCTTCGTGGCCGTGCGCCGTGTCGACTTCTTGGGCGGCGCCACTACCTTCTCCTCAACAACCCGTTCCTCTGCCACAACCTCCGCCTTGGTCGCAACCTTCTTGCGCGCCGCGGGCTTTGCGCGGCCTTTCGGCTTGGCCGCCCTGGCGGTGTCTTCCTTCTCTTCTGTCGGGAGGCCGACGCCGCCGATGGCGATGATCTCGAGCGCGGTCAGGTGTGCGCGGCCGCCGTGATGCACGCGCACGCGCTTTTTCGACTTGTAGCGAATACTCTCCACGCGAGGTCCGCGCCGATGCGCGATGACCTTGGCGTCCACGTCGAGGCCGTCGATCGCCGGACTGCCCACCTTGACCTCGTTGCCGTCGTTGAACAGCAGGACTCGTCCGAGCTTGACTGAGGAGCCCGGCTCCGCGGCGAGGCGGTCGACCAGAATCTGGTCGCCGGGCGCCACGCGGTACTGCTTGCCGCCGCTGACGATGACAGCCGACAGCGAACTATCTGGCTTGGGCACGGCGAGAGATTGTACCAAGCCTCTCGGAACGAACTTCTCCAGACCCCTCCCCGTTTACGGGGAGGGCAAGGGAGGGGCGCTATGGGAAAAAGCAACTCGTCTCAGGGCGACACCCATGACTCCAGACCCCTCCCCGTTTACGGGGAGGGCAAGGGAGGGGCCAGTCTCCAATAACTACCGCATCAGCACTGAGGTCGCCACCACGATCGCGATCACCAGGCCGGCGAACGGCGTCACCGCCCGCGCATACAACCCGCGCACACCGGCCTCCCCGCGCCGGCGCATG
>Ga0209376_1000254_pt1 | contig 59817 bp, 55 predicted proteins | sample GraSoiAngelo_134_FD_185891 | JGI IMG/M metagenome (GOLD analysis project Ga0209376, IMG submission 185891) | Grasslands soil microbial communities from the Angelo Coastal Reserve, California, USA - 14_0929_05_30cm (SPAdes) (version 2) | ecosystem: Environmental > Terrestrial > Soil > Grasslands ...
TGATCTCCTCGCTTGTCGATGACGAGGGAATGAGCGGTCCTAGAATTTGGCCTGATGCGCCGACAGAGGCCGCTGCTAGAACCACTGATGCAGCCACCGCTCCTTGCAGAAATCTCCTTCGCGAGATTAGAGGATTCTTGATCCGCACCGCCGAAGCGGGCGTTGAGGCAGGTGGAGGTGTGGAACTAGGAGGAGGCGTGGTGGTCGTGGACGCACTAGGCTTCTTATCGTCCATGAGCATGTCCTCCGTTACTCAAGAATAATTTTGGCTCGGTTCGTTTCCACGCTATTAAAGACTTGTCTATATCATACGGAGGAGAAAGACTTGACATTTGTCTTCGGAAACAATATAACTACGGAAACTCGGGGGATGCCAAACTCATTCGCCGAGCTAATGGTGATCCAATTTGAATCGCGTCATCGCAACTCTCACATTATTCCTAGGTTTAGCGGCCATGATGCTGGGCGTCTACTCGGAACAATGGACCATCATCGAACGAGCAGTGCGTCAGTTCGTTCCCTTCCTTAGCTAGGCTAGACAACCCAATGCAACCTGTTGCCACAAGCGAACCGAAAATCGGCGTCGCTAAGAGAGTATGGCAGAGGTTACGGCGTGGTAGAATTTACTATTGGCCAATTAGGACCCTTGTGCAGCTAGGATTCTTCCTATTGTTCGCCGGCCTCGCCATAGCTCGTCTGAATCCTTCATTTGATGGAGCGCGATCATGGGTTGTACTCCCGGTTGTTGCCAGTGTAAAGGCACAGGGCGGGATCGGTTCAACGTTAGATGCGACTACGCTCCTCTTGTCGCAAGCGGTCTTTCCTTGGTTGCCGATCGGGATAATGTTCGTGGTCGGGGCGGTCCTGGGGAGATTCATGTGCGGCTGGATCTGCCCAGTCGGCTTCCTTCAAGACGTCATCACCGGAATCAAGGGAAGAGTCGATTCCGTCCAGACACGCACCCACGAATACTGGATCCGATTGAAATACGTTCTAGTCGGGATTACTTTCTTGATCAGTGGTACCCTCGGTCTCGCTCTCTACTACGGTGTAGGATCAGATTACAAGCAAAGTCTCGGATCCGACCTAGCCTCAGGGCTCTTTATCGCTATAACCCCTGACGGCACACTCTTCGGAACACTACCAGTCCTACTTGCCCATTCATGGAGATTCCTCGGAACAGCTCAAGCGTCTGACCTCTCCGCCGCCAACCTTGGCTCCTGGCTAGGAAGCATATCTGCACTCACATGGATCAACATTCTTATACTCATCGGATTCATCTACGCGGCATGGCGTATCCCCCGATTCTGGTGCCGATACATCTGCCCGGTCGGAGGCATCATGGCAGTCTTCCAGAAGAACAGCCTACTCGGAATGCACCGGGATCCTATCAAATGCTCGAACTGCAAGGAATGCGAGACTGCATGTCCTATGCAGATTCCAATACTGGACCTGGATTGGAAAAAGTTCAACGACTCGGAATGCATCCTTTGCATGGCATGCATAGATGCCTGCCCCGCTGGCGCACTCTCGCCCAAATTCCCATAGCATAACATCCCCGCATTCATTCATGGAGTTTGAGAATAGAATGACTCGATAGACGGAAACCGTTAACTCTTTTTACGAGACATAGTGTAAGAACAACGCGCGGGAAACATGAAAAGAACAATTGTTACTGCCTGCGTCTTATCATTACTCCTTCTAGTTACAGTTCCCGCGGATGGAGTTCCCTCGCTGCAAAAAGGAACTCAAGCAAACTACAATCTGTCAGCTTCGATATCATTCCTCCAGGCTTGCAATATCGGACCCTCAACATCGACCAACATGGTTGTATGCCCCATGATAGCGACTACGCCATCAACGGTCGACATCAACGGGACACTTGGATGGACGGTCATAGATCTCAACGGTACAACCGCCTCTTTGAACGTCACCCGAGACCTCACAATATCCAACGGCGACGCCGGCACGTCAGTCGCTCATACCCTTGGTAGTTTCGCAGAGTCCATCAATCTGGCGACTCGGATAACTACTCTCCTCCCGCTTATCATGCCGGAAATCGATCAAGCCCTTCAGATGGCTCAGACCAACATGACCACTAGTTTTCCCCAGGGCGCCAACTGGACCTCGTCAGTGTCGATGCTCGACAACTCGATGATGCATCGATCATTCTACACCATATGGTGGGTGAACGGACCCATCAAGCTGAACCAGACAATTCCAGTACTCGTGCTACCAACCAACGCCACGGCAACGACCAGTGTCGATCTCGGTGGCACGATTGGAATTCGGGCAGCGTGGACCTTGGCCTTCAACATTTCCCGCTGGCTGCTCTCTCCTGATCCAGTAGCAGCCTCGACATCATCGATGCCGCTGGGTAACAATTTGGAACTAGCTTTCGCTTTCAACTACGACCAGACTAGCGACCTGCTTCTCAGCGCGAGCGTAGACATTCATCTCGGGTTTGGGAAAGCAATGACAATCCAACCAAATCCATGCGATCCTTCCATCTCGTCTATTATGTGCCCCGCACCATCTACCCCGATAACGATTGTGAGAGAATTCGGAATCGATGTTCAGGCCTCGCTCAAGCTCGCAAGCACCAACGTGGATCTTGGCCATCGTCTGACACTGACAGGCTCTCCTCGAACCGGAAATAGTAAGTCTCAGACTAGTACAGCGTCGGGGTCGAACCCGGGAACCAGCACTGGGGGCGACGCTAGTTCAGAGACCGGTCGCACAACCAGTGGAACCGGACACCCCACGAACAGCCCGGCACAGCAAAAACCCTTTCCAATGCAGGCTAGGTGGATGCCGTGGGTCTATGGTATTCTCGGGACAGTTGCTGCGGCGGTTGTTGGGGCTGGTATCTGGATTGCCAGACGACGGACGAAGAAAACAGCGCCGACGACATCTGTGCTCTGATGCCACGGACCTTAGTCGTAGCTCACAAGGCAAGAAAGTAGATGTTCGTCTAAGCTGAACTCCTCGATCTCACGGCTGTGAACTCGTACCCCTATAAAGGGGCAAAACTAAAGGGAAGGTCAGGTTGAACCTAACAGAGGTCCTAGAGGTGAACGAGTCTTGTGGAGTGGGTCCAAAGCGGTCCTGCTAGGCATCGGGTGGGGGTTGGGTCAGGTTTTTTTTCTAGCAATACTCTTCGCAGGGGGCGTTGCTCAAACCTCTGATGCACTCCTGCCGTCGCTAGTGGTCTTTGGATTCGCAGTAGTGGCGGGGTACGCCCTTTCAGACTTGCGCGACAACGTCGGGGCTCTGATTCTATCTTTGATTGTGACCCTCTTGTCGTTCTACCTTCTTGCTGTTCTCGGAAATCCGCTTACCCCCCTCTCGTCTGACGACCTTCGACGCATCTTCGCGTTCTATCCAATTGCCTTCTTCATCGTAGGGCTAGGAGGCAGTTTCGCCGGGATGGCCCTGTCTGGAAGCATTTCACAGATTGACAGCCGACATACAATCCACATCAGCCCGCATCGAATAGTGCTTCTGGCGTTGTTTCTGGCTACCCTGTCCTTGGGTAGCAGTCTGCTTGTACAATTTCAGATCGCCCGCTTGGAGAGAACGATCAACTTGGAAAATGTGCAAGTCGTTAAACAGACAATTCTCGCTTGGGACACGGGGACCGTGAATATCTCTGCCAACTTCGGACCGGTGCAAAAGAGCTCGGGCGTTTTAGAGGTATCATATCTTTCTACGGGTTGCACGACGTACTATATCCTAATCCTGGATTCGCTAGTGACCCTGAAAAAGGGCCCGGGGGTCGGTTGCGAATATGGAGGAGCTAGAATTCCATTCGTGAGCAGTCCACGATTAGGAGAGACATCAGTGAACTTTACAGCTTGGTTCCATAACGACGACTGTTCGCCATCGGGGTGCCCTGCCGGCTCAATGATCTACAAGGTAACGATATACCACTGAGAGCCCCTCCTCACGACATGCGCTTGATGCTCGATCGAGTGCGACTTGCCAAAAGATGCCGGATTAGCCTCGTAGTCAGCGAAATGGTCTCCCGGATAAGGCGACCCCTAAGATCCTCAAATCGCTTCTCACGCGTCAGGATTCGGTTCCCTCCTCGTGAGCCGCGAATCAGTTGAGGATCCATAAGGTTGTCTGTGGGAACCGTATCTCAAGTTCGGTTCCCCTCTAAGGTCTCAAGAGAGCCTTGAGTTCGACCCCTTCTTAGATTTGCTCAGGTGAGTCGCAGGGCCCCGAGATACCAGTCCCCTTAACATTATGTCCGCCCATTTCCGCTCTATTGGTTCAGGGCGGAGATATACTGCGAATCCGGGAACTATCAGCTCAATCCCTGCCAACAGTCAAGAAGGTCGCTTTACGACTCCGTGAGGTTTTGCAATTACTGGCAATGCCACGTGTCAATTCTACGAGAGCGGCGGGCTTCTCCGCCACATTTTGATCCTAAGGATCCAGACGCCGGCTAACAGAGTCGCGCCTAGGCACATCAAGACCAGTCCGAGGCCAAAGTTTGGACCCGAGGTGGTGCAAGGGCCGAAGAGCAGAAACCGGCACGAGGGCTGAAGCAGAGCATAGCCTATGATCACGGTCAAGGAACCACTGGGTTTGGTGGGCCTGGGATAGGACAAGGCTTTGACTCACCAGGTTGACCGTTCCGTAATCGACCTCTAAGCCGATGTGCTGATCCAACTAATGCGGGCCCGCTCCCGAAGCGTCAAGTTCGAACGCATCTCGGAAAACACGTTAGGGTTCAGCTCCCTGCTTGGGACTCGTGAATCAATTCAGGGTCCTTCAAGGTATCTGCGGGAATCGAACCCAGGTTCGGTTACCTAAGAGCCGGGGGTGGGAGTCGAACCCACGTTAGCCATCCATTCCTGGATGCTTACTACGGGTTGCTACGAGATGTTTCTGCAGCCCGTCGCCTGAGCCGATCGGCCTTCGGTGGACATGCCAACCCCGGCCTTTTTCCCCCGGCGATTTTGACCGAGCTTGTCGGAACCGTATAAGCTTGTTGAAAATTAAGGGGGCAGGTCCCGATTATCAGAGTATCTCTTTCCATACTTCGCTTGCCACTTGCCTTGCGATTTCTTCTGTCTGGACATTCCCGATCAATAGTCTTCCCGTTTTGAAGACTGACACCCTGTGATCCTGTTTAGTGTACACGAAGACGGATTCCGAGCTCGCTACGACTGATTCTTTGGGAATCTTGGTGTTGAGAGATTGGAGATCTAGCACAATGCCGTGTTCAGGCAACACGTTAGCTACATTGTCACCGCACAGCATGATCGCGTTGTCGTCATGAATTGTTTGTGAGGGAGAGCGGCTGCATACGGGGCAGTCCTTTCGTCTCACAATTTTCGTAAATAGAAAATCCGGTCCAGCGAGATCCACGGTCAACAATTGTCCAAGAATTGCTGTTGGCAATGCGAGAAGTCTCTTCGTAGCCTCGGATGCTGCGAGAGTTCCGATCAGTCCTACTATTGTAGCGGTGACTCCAGCAGTCTCGCAAGATTCAACGGACTCCGATTCGGCGTATGGTATCATGCATTCAAGACACGGGGTGTCAGGTGGATTGAACAGGGAAATATGACCCTGATTCGCAACCGCGCTGGTGAAGAGATACGGAACGTGATTCTCTGTAGCGAACCTGTTCAAAACGTATCTTGCCCGGAAATTATCCGTTCCGTCAACAATCAGGTCCGTAAGGCCTAGAAGCTCTGTAGCATTCTCTGTTTGAAGAGTTTCAGTTATTGGTTCAGTTCTGGTCCATGGGTGGCGTGAGTTCAGTCTTTGTGAGAGCGCTTCAGCTTTCGGCAGGTGGAGGTCTTGGTAATCTACTCCGATGAGCCTGTGCAGGTTGCTCTCCTCAACAACATCCTGATCGATAAGTTTCAGAAATCCGATTCCTTGGCTCGCCAGAAAGTAGGCAGCAGCACTTCCAACACCCCCTGTCCCGACAACTGCGACTTTTGCCGATTGCAACCTCTCCAAACCGGCCTGCCCAATTTCCGGTACAGCGGTTTGCCGCGCGAAATAACTCAACATTTGTGCGCTCATGGCGGGCCGAAGGGTCGGTCCGCCGCTTGAATTAGCTTCCCATCACCCCTGGAAGTACAGGTCATCACAAGGAATCTGTTGTTGCCTGCGGCTGCCTCTTCACAGTCTCGGGAAAAAATCGCCCATTATCAGCCCTGATCTCAAATCTGGCGTCATGTCTCTAAGATGCATAGCAAATCCTTCTTGGCGACTCGTTAATTCGCTAGGGCATCCAAGCCTAGATTGCAGCCTGAGTCATGAGACTCGCCCAGAATCCGCGCGAAACAGCCAGACACCTATCCAAGAGGGGGGGTCTTGCACAGCGCACCTCGCGACGCAAGAGAGGTCAACCTCGACGTAAAACAACCCGGCTAAGCGCGAGTCAGAATGTCGCCAATTCGGATCCTCCCATTAAAGTACCCTGTCGAGAAAAGAGCCCATAACAGGGTTCTGAGCGTGGGGCTGTCCCAACTTTTCGTCGAGAGTAGGCTTATTCCTAACCGAGTCCAAGATACTAGCGTTAGCCAATCTTGAGTAGCCAGCTTCGAGTCGCTCACAAGACCAGCGCTCTACTGCTCGCGGCCGTCATTCTGCTGATAATACAGTCTTCACTTTCCCCGCCTGCCAGGGCGAGTTCGAGTTACTACGTGGCTGCGATGAACGCGAACATAGACCCTGGGGCCGAAGACTTTGTCGTCTCCTCCATCAACGACGCCACAAGCCAAGGCATCCACAACTTCATCCTGATACTCGACACGTTCGGCGGTAACGGCCAGAACATGGACAACATTATCATCGCGATCTCCAGGTATCGAGGAGCTGGCAACAACTTCACAACACTAATCGCGCCATTCGGAGCACACGCCTTCAGCGCAGGAGCATACATCGCCGAAGCATCAACAAACATCACCATTGTCCCAGGCACCACAATCGGCTCTGCAACCCCCATCGTTTACGGGATTCCTACCGGCGAAGAGAACACGACCCTGACAAAGGACATCAACGGCTTCTCCTCATTCATGATATCCATCACACCCAGCTATAGGAACAGTAACGCGACAGCTCTCATGGTTACCAAGGGACGCTCGTACTCATGTCAGTCGATCAACAGTTGCGAGGCCCTGAACAACCACGTAGTTGACAAGGTGATCAACGTCTCGTCGACAAATGACGCCCTTCTGGCCATTTGCGGCTCACAGTGTGGAGACATTCACAATCCAGGAATTAGGTCTGTATTCCTATCTATTCTAAGCGACCCCAACCTAGATGGTATCCTGTTTCTCCTCGGCACCTTCGCAATCCTCGCTGACGTGTACCATCCCACCGTCATAATATCGGTCGTAGGCGCATCAGCAATCGCTCTCGCCCTCGTCGGACTGGGAGTCTTCGGAGCCTCAATCGTCTCCACAGTCCTGATGCTGATCGGCGCACTCTTCATCTTCTTCGAACTCAAAACCCATCACGGCATCAGCGCAACAATCGGCGTTGTAATCTTCATCGTAGGCTTCATCCTCGTTTTCAGTCTCCCAGCACCCGCCCCCGGGCCCAACCAACCAACCGGAACTCTGCCAAACCCAGTTATCGGGATATTGACCTACATCATCCTCGGACTAGTCGGCGGAGGCGTCGTCTTCGGAAGCGTCTACCTGTACAAAGTTCGAGAAACGATCATGCGGCGGCCCTTGAGCATCAATCCCAAGGCTATAATAGGAAAGGAAGGCTACCTCACATCCGATGTGAAAGCAGGCGAATACGGCACGGCAACAATAAGCTCTGAAGACTATACGGTATCCTCTTCGGAAAACCTGCAGAAAGGGACCAAGGTCCGAGTCAAAGACGTCCAGGGACTAAAGCTGTCAGTTGAGAAAATGGAGCAGTAACGTCGATGTTCGATTCCGTCGCCCTTCAGCTAGAGACATCCACCCTCGCCGGAATACTCGGAATAATTCTAATAATCATAATAGCTCTCTGGATTTTCGCCTCCTCCGTCAAGATCATACGAGAATACGAACGCGTCGTCCAATTTCGCTTTGGCCGATCGATGGGCTCAAAGGGACCGGGAATAGTCCTCATCTTACCCATCATCAACAGACTCGTCAAAGTCGACTTGAGAGAAAGATATCTTGAAGTCCCTCACCAGACCGCGATCACCAAGGACAACGCCCCCGTAGACATCGACTTTCTCATCTATTACAAAGTGGTCGACGCTTCCGCGAGCATTATTCAAGTCCAGAATTTCACCGGCGCCTCTGTTGGGCTAGCCACTACAACCCTAAGGGCAGTTGTCGGCGACATACCTCTCGATGAGCTGTTGTCAAAGAGGGAGCAGATCAACTCGATTCTGAGAACAAGGCTCGACGAGGTGACGGAACGATGGGGAATCAAGGTGACCAACGTCGAGATCCGGGAGATCAGACCTCCCAAAGATGTTCAGGACGCAATGGTCAAGCAAATGACCGCGGAGAGAAGCCGACGAGCACTGGTCACAGAATCCGACGGTATTCGGGAATCATCAGTTCTCAAAGCCGAAGGAGCAAAGAACGCAGCCATCCTCCAAGCGGAAGGGCAAAAACAGTCCGCGATCCTCGTCGCTGAGGGAAACAAGCAATCCCAGGTCCTTGTGGCAGATGGATACTCTCAAGCATTGGGTCTCATTTTCTCAGCCGCCAAGAACATAGACGCGAAAACAATGGCTCTCCAATACCTAGACATGCTCAAGGCTCTCGGGGCTAGCCCGGCGACGAAATTCATCTTCCCAATGGAGTTCACGAGCCTGGTGACACGCCTGAAAGGCTTCGTTGAAGAGTCCTCCGAGGACAAGGCGCGGCCCGAGGAAGACCCATCACCCCATTAAGGGTTGGGAACTTCAACAATCGAACCGATCGACGAGACTTCAAAACCGCGTGTGCAAGTTTCATAAAGAGACAGTGCGGGTAATTCCTGTATGGCCGAAGATGCCGAAAGGCCGCGAAAGCGGCGATCTCTGGGGGGTTGGAAATTCATCGTTGCCATCATCCTGATTCTAGGATACTCGGCCGGGGCCGCGTACGGAGTACTGAGTGACACGTCCGTCCGCGGGCTTACGGTAAAAATGTTCAACGTTTCAAGATACTGCACCGCCCAGTCATCCTCCCCCAGGACGTTGAACTACAACGTCCGCGGGGCGATCTGGAGCGCATCATCCATCCCGACAAGCTTGAGCCACATAAGCTTCACACTGTCCGTTGACGGTTCAGTTATGGGAACAGCTACTCAGAGCGACACCTCCTTTGGTCCCGGTCAGAGCGTTTCCTTCAACCTGACATTTACAGACCCAACCCTCAACCCGACCATGCTTCCGTTGTCATCGAAGCTGGTTCTGTCGCTCAGTGCAACCGTTGCGGCGGGCCTCTACAGTTCAACTGAGGCAACCTCCGACAGCACCATCCACACATTCGCCAGTAACGGATGCTGAAATCCCTCCGCTTCTCTGCCCGTTTTCCGGAATCTATCAGTATCTTTCTCTAGGACTATGGGAGTTTGCGACCGGTCGTGAACTCTAAGATCTCGGGATCTTTCGGTAGGCTTGGCTGTAAAAGCTGTTTTTCGTGCGATAAGTAGGTGTTTCTGGACCATGCGGAATGCTTTTCTTCTCATCAAATGAGCAAGTAGCCATGCCGAAAACGTCAGGAATACCAAAGTCCATCCTCGCGGACATAAACAAGCTGAAGACTAGACTAACAACCCTGGAAAAGAACCACAGCTCGCTGTTCAAGGACTTCAAGAGTACGATAAAATCGCACTCTGAGATGCTCAAGAAACAGCAAAGTACCATCGCTCAGCAAGAGACCACAATCGCACAGCTTGGCAAGAAATCCGTCAAGAAAGAGAAACGCAAACCCAGCGAATACAACCTCTTCCTGAAAGGGAAGATGACGCAAGGAATGAGCATGATCGACGCAGTCAAAGCCTGGAAGGAAAAAGACAGCTCCACATCATCGACCAGCTCTTCAACGCGACAGACAGGCCAAGACTGGCAATCACCAACACAACAGTACTAGACGGTTCGCGCTCCGATCAGGAGGCCTGATGCGAGGATGCATCAGCTCATGCCATCGACCAACCCATTTTTTGGAATCGAGATCCAACGGAATTATCCGGGACGGCAACTCCCCATACCCTCTTCACAGAAAGGTCTCTGAAAACAAAACAAAGGGGCTGGAAGGCGTCGAAGCAAAACATTGACTTGACCTTGCAATTCGACCTCGTCTTATCAAAAATCCTAGATAACGGTTGACGAGGAGTGCAACGTTAGGATATCTGAAACCTTTCACAATGTGCCATTTGAGAGCTATTTTCCCAGTTCATACTAAGGTAGGACTAAGCGTCCGCTGGGCGGATATGATAACTCGAATCGTTCGGCGAAATGTAAGCGTTAAGTCTTCTGACACTTCCACTCACCATGGCACGATACTTCGTACTTATGCGGGCCAATCGTGCTCCAAGTATCTCAGAAAGCGATAAAATCGGCTCAGGTCTGAGAGATGACGCATCCTTCTAGGGCGAAGAGTAAGATCGCTGGGGGCATACCACACATGCCCTTCCAAGAGTTTACAGCCAACAGCTTGGAACAACTGCTAGCAGAACTAAAGAAAGCCAAGATTCCGAACGCACGAATTGAGGTGTCTACCTCTGAGGATGGTCGGCACTACGCCTGTTCAAAATCACTAGTGAACGTTCTAGTGTATACATCACACAGCTTGGGAGAAGAGCAAGAGTACAAAGATCTTCTTGCGCTGTACCAATACTGTCCAGATTGCAAGAACGCTGCACGAGTCCTGTAGAGATCGAACGGTCAGCCACACTGACTTCTCGGATGTGCGCTGAAGAGGTCGCCGCTACTGTGACCGTGATCCTGCTCCGAACGGTGAAGGAAGAACTCAAAGTAAAACTTTGAAAAGGGCCGTGCACAGTCCCCGTCCTCTGGGTCCATAACACCACATGGAACTGGTGGAACCAGGCAAGAAAAGCGCACTGGTCCTCGAGGACGGCACCGTCTTTCAAGGCGTTGGGTTTGGTGCCGAGACCGAAATTTCCGGCGAAGTTGTCTTCAATACTTCCATGATGGGATACCCGGAGCTGCTTACCGATCCGTCTTACCAAGAACAGATAGTGGTAATGACCTACCCGATACTCGGGTCATATGGCGTACCCCCTAGCTCTATTCAGGGCGATGGAGGAGTCCCGCTCCACTTCGAATCCGATTCTGTAAAGATCAAAGGACTTGTCGTCCACTACCTCTCCCGACCTAGCCACTGGTCCAACCAGAAATCGCTAGACGCGTGGCTGACTGAAGAAGGAGTGCCAGGGATGCTTGGTGTTGATACGCGGGTCCTGACGCAACGACTGCGAAACAAGGGAACAATGCTAGGGGTTTTGAAAGTCTCGAGTTCGCCCATCAACCCGGTGGTCGCCGCCGGCCGAATATCGGAACTTCAGGACCCAAACAAGCAAGACCTAGTTCAGAGAGTGAGCCCCAAAGAGCCCATCTACTATGATGGGAGGGAACAATCGACTATTGTAATCGTAGACTGCGGGGTCAAATACGGGATACTGCGCAGTCTTCTCGCCAAGGGCGTAAGGGTTGTCCGTGTCCCGTATGACTTTTCTGCCAACAAGATCCTCGAACTAAACCCGCGGGGAGTTGTGATCAGTAATGGACCTGGAGACCCCAAGATCGACCTCAGTACGATAGAGACAGCTAGGAGACTGATGGAAATCGAGCTTCCAATAATGGGAATATGCTTAGGCGCCCAGATCCTTGGGCTGGCCGCTGGGGCGGAAACCTACAAGTTGAAGTTTGGTCATAGAGCTGTTAACCACCCGTGTATGGACCTTGAATCGGGTAGGTGTTTCATTACCACCCAGAACCATGGTTACACGATCGATCGTAACTCATTAGAAGATACCGACTTCTTGGCGAACTTCGTTAACGTCAACGATAAGACCGTAGAAGGCATCAGAGACAGGAAGAAGCCGTTCTTAGGTGTTCAGTGGCACCCAGAAAGCTCACCGGGCCCGTACGATACTAGATTTCTCTTTGACAGATTCTTCGAGGAGGCCTTAAAGGCTTGAAGATAGATGGCATCAAGTCGGTCGTTATTGTCGGAAGTGGCGCGATAAAGATTGGAGAGGCTGGCGAGTTTGACTACTCAACATCTCAGGCGATCAAAGCCCTCAGAGAAGAGGGAATAAAGACAATCGTCGTCAATCCAAATATTGCCACTATTCACACCGATGAGAAGTTTGCAGACAAAGTGTATTCCGTTCCGATAAGGACGGACTTTCTCGAGGAAGTTATCGCCAAAGAACAACCCGACGGCATCCTTCTAGGCTTCGGAGGACAGACCGCCCTCAACTGCGGCGTCGAACTTGCAGAGCGGGGTATTCTCTCGAAATACAGCGTGAAGGTCCTAGGCACTGGCATCGAGAGCATCGAGATTGCCGACAACCGGGAACTGTTCAAGAAAACCATGATCGAACATGATATCCCAGTTCCAAAAGGTCGGAAAGCAGTTGACCTAGAAACGGCCCTTGAGGCGGCACGCGAAATAGGCTTCCCTGTGATGGTCAGGGTCGCCTACACGCTCGGGGGTCAGGGGTCAGGCGTAGCCTTCGATGAGCGAACACTCGGGGAGATTGCGCTCCGAGGACTTGCTTACAGTCGGATCAAACAGGTCCTCATCGAGGAATACCTCGAGAAGTGGAAGGAGGTCGAATACGAAGTAATGAGGGATCGCGATGACAATTGCATCATAATCTGCAATATGGAAAACTTGGATCCAATGGGGGTCCATACTGGCGACAGCATCGTGGTCGCTCCCTCCCAGACACTCACGAACCGCGAGCACAACCTTCTAAGAGAAACAGCCCAGAAAGTCATACGAACCCTTGGCATAGTCGGAGAATGCAACATTCAGTTTGCGCTGGACCCAAGGAGCGAGGAATTCAGGGTAATAGAAGTTAATTCGCGACTCTCTAGAAGTTCCGCGCTAGCGTCAAAGGCCACAGGCTACCCCATAGCATACATCGCTGCAAAACTGTCCCTTGGCTACATTCTCCCAGAACTGTCGAACAAGATAACTGGAGTGACTTCGGCGTGTTTCGAACCCGCGCTTGATTACATTGTAGTCAAGGCTCCTCGCTGGGACTTCCAGAAGTTCCGCAAAGTCAGCAAGGGTATCGGGACCCAGATGAAATCCGTCGGTGAAGTCATGGCGATCGGAAGATGCTTCGAAGAAGCCTTGCAAAAAGCGGTCAGGATGCTCGACATTGGGAGAGAGCTGACTGATAACGGAATTCCAGGAAGAAGTATCGAGAGGATCCGAAAAGAGCTCAGGGAGCCCACTGATAAGAGAATCTTCTACGTAACAAAAGCTCTGAAATCCGGAATGAGCATGGACGAGATTACGAAGTTGAGCGGGATCGACGGATGGTTTCTGGACAAGATCAAGAACATTGTTGAGATGGAAAAACGGATCGTAAATGAGAGAATCAATCCAGACATTGTCAGGAGGGCGAAGGAATTCGGTTTCTCAGACAGGAAGCTGGGAAAGCTTCTTGGAAAGACCGAAACTCAAATCCGAGACTACAGAAAAGGGCACCGCATAGTGCCAGTAACTAAACAGATAGACACAATGGCCGCCGAGTGGCCCGCCGCGACAAACTATCTCTATCTAACATACGGCGGTGAAGTGGACGATTTCGAATACGCGCCTGGAGACAAGGTGGTTGTCTTGGGCTCTGGTTGCTACAGAATCGGATCGAGTGTAGAATTCGACTGGTGTTGTGTTAACATGGCTACAGCCCTGAGAAAGAGAGTGTCAGAGGTCATTATGATAAACTGCAATCCCGAGACCGTATCAACTGATTTCGATATACTTGACAAGCTGTACTTCGAGGAACTGAGCCTTGAACGAGTCTTGGACATATTGGACAAGGAACGCCCACGCGGTGTAGTTGTAAGCGTCGGCGGACAGACTGCAAACAATCTCGTCAAAGGACTGTCCGAGCACGCTACGATTCTGGGCACCACTCCCGACAGCATTGACACCGCAGAGGACCGCTCAAGATTCGGCCAGCTGCTCGACCAACTGAAAATTGAACAACCGAAATGGGACAAGCTCAGATCTCTCGAGGACGCCAGACGATTTTCCAAAGAAATAGGATACCCCGTCCTCATCCGTCCGTCCTATGTTCTCTCAGGCTCGGCCATGAACGTCGCTTTCAACGAGGCGCAACTTACTGGCTATATTCGAGAAGCGGCACGTGTTTCTCGGAAGAATCCCGTTGTCATCTCGAAGTTTCTGACGGGGGCGAAAGAGGTTGAAGTTGACGGAGTTTGCGATGGCTCAAGAGTCTTCATCGGTGCAATTATCGAGCATGTGGAAAATGCCGGGGTCCACTCGGGCGACGCGACAATGACCATACCGACCCTCTCAATAACCGGAACGGTAAGAAGAAAGATGCTATCCTATTCGAGAAGGATCGCTAGAAGCCTCAAGATCCGCGGACCGTTCAACATCCAATTCCTCGTCAAGAATGGGCAGGCTCTGGTTATCGAGTGTAACCTTCGAGCCTCCCGAAGTATGCCATTCGTATCCAAGACAATTGGAACCAATCTGATGGATCTGGCTGCGGAGGCCATAACTAACGGCAGCATAAAGCAGGGCGAGGGAATTCACAGAAGAATCGGAGTGAAAGCACCTCAATTCTCCTTCACAAGATTGGACAAGGCAGACCCTGTGACAGGGGTCGAAATGGTGTCGACCGGAGAAGTGGCTTGTTTCGGTGAAACTTTCCAAGAAGCCTTCATCAACGCCTTGATTGCGAGCAACTTCTACATTCCAAAGAAGGACGACGCCATTCTCATCTCGATGGGTGAAACGAGAAAAGGAATACTCCCGTATGCTAGAATGCTAGCGCGAGCAGGCTACAGGATATTCGCGACACAGCATACGGCGGAAGAGTTTTCGAAGAACGGAATCGAATGCAGGATACTGTACAAGGTAAGCGAGAAGAAGAAACCGAACATAATGGATTACCTCCAAAGCAGAGAGGTTCGACTCGTAATCAATATTCCAAGCCACGAAGGGGACCCCTCATCTCATCGAATTCTGAAAGACGAATATCTCATCAGAAGAAAGGCGGCCGAATTTGGGATTCCGATCGTGACCAATCTCGAATTGGCCAGAGCACTGACTAAAGTACTCGTCCGCCATAATGCTCGCTTACAATCGAGGACTCAATCCAGGACAGAGACTTTCGTAACTTCTAGTATCGGGCCCGTCCCCGTCTCCATTCCTCAGACAAACTAGGATTCACTTTCCATCGTGAAGGTATCCTCCGTTGCTATCGTGAGCCCGGCCTAGAAAATCTCCTCCGACGATTCCGACCACTGTCAATGAGAGGGCGAACCCGGGACCGGAAACAACTCGTTCTTCCACGCCAGGTCTTACCGGTACCTTTATGGAATTGCGGGCTCCAAATTGAGGAAGGAGATCATAGCATGAAACCCCAACCCATCATTCCGTTGCGGGTGTATGACGACATGGAAGCCGCCCAGCGGTTCCTCGTGGACGTCTTCGGATTCAAGCAAGGTCAACTCATTCGAGATTCCAGCGGTCGGCCATTCCACGCCGAAGTACACACTGGCGACTCCGTAATCTGGATCCACCGCGTCGACCCCGAACACAGGCTGGTCTCGGCCCGGTCCCTGCCCGCGCAACCAGGCGGTCTCGTTGTCTTCGTCGATGATGTGGACGCTCACTATCATCATGCTAGAGGCGCCGGAGCCACTATCGATTCTCCGCCGACGGACCAACCGTACGGCCACGGGAGTATTCGACCCGGGACCCGGAGGGGAACCTCTGGTACTTCGCGACGCGACGTTAAAACGGTCTCTCTGACCTGACCTCCACGTGGACTTAGTTGATCTGCTCGCCGGTTCCTCGAGATTGCCTGACTGAAGCGACTGAGGGAGAGCGGTTAGCCCAATTCGCCGTCAGAGGATATCAAGGCAATTTGTCCACGTTCAGTAACTCGAAAGGCAAATTGATAAGGGACTGGACCTGCCAGACTCGCCGCTGGCGGTCAAATGTTCACCTGCACGAAGTGTGACAAACGGGAATTCCAGCTGACACAGCTCTCAGAAATGAGGTTACTCGCAGAGTGTCCGTCATGTGGTGCCTCGTTTATCATGGACACGGTGACGGAGAAGAGGCCTAGGGTGGAAGCATCAGACCCAAATCAGCATATCATTTGGGACTGGAAAGTTGAGAAATGGGTTCCCGCGAAGAGAAACTGACCTTCTAAGACCGCTGATCTATTGGCACATACGGAACTTGGGCGGGTCCCACGTATTCTGTCAGAGGTCTGATGAGTCTGTTGTCGGCGTACTGCTCATAGATATGCGCGATCCAACCAGATACCCTGTTGCAGGCAAAGACGGCAGGCATCAAGTCCTTGGGCACTCCAAGCGCGTTTAGTACGACCGCCGCGTAGAATTCGATATTAGGCCATAACTTCCTCTTGTCCATAACGACCCGCTCCACTTCTTCGGCAATATCGAGCCACTTCCTGCTTCCGCCGCGTTCTTCAGCCATTTTTTCTGCGATGTTCTTCAGTATTCTGGCCCTCGGATCGTAGGTCCGATAGATTCTGTGACCGAACCCCATTACCCTCCTGCCCGCGGCTAGCTCACGCTCAACGTATCCCTCAACTTTTTCCATAGTCCCAATCTCTTCGAGCATCTCCATTACGCGCTGGTTTGAGCCTCCGTGGAGGGGACCCGCCAGAGTGGCGATGGCGCTTGTGACCGCTCCTCCGAGGTCGGCGAGGGTGGATATTGCTACTACGGCCGCAAAGGTAGAAGCGTTCATTTCATGGTCTGCGTAGAGGACGGAGAGGGTGTCAAAGGCTCCTCTCGACACTTCATCAGGTTTCTTTCCCGATAACCCGTAGAGAAAATTCGCAGCGTGCCCCAGCCGTGGATCGGGCCTGATGGGGGCCTTTCCTTTTCTTATTCGTTCGTAGCTGGCTACGATGGTCGGAAGAGTAGATGTGAGTTGTAGAGACTCGCGGCGGTTAAACTGGTCAAACGTCTCTCCTTTTTTCCTAGGGAACGTCGCCATGTAGGAGACAGCTGTTCGGGCAACCTCCATAGGGATCGCCCCCTTCGGTATCCCCCTTAGAAGTTTCAGGACTTCCCTTGGGAGGGGACGATGAGCTGTGAGTTGTCGTTTGAATTCTGAGAACTGGGCCTTGTTTGGAAGGTTTGCGTTCCAGAGTAGGTAGGTGACCTCTTCGAAGTTCGATTTTGCCGCGAGTTCGTTAATATCAATCCCTCTATACCGGAGGATTCCTTGCTGTCCATCGATGAATGTGATAGAACTCTTCGCAATAACAACTCCTTCCAGACCCTTCTCGATCTCAGTTGTTATCAGTTTCACCATTGAACCGTTGGAATGGTATTGCTGGTAGCACGGATTCTAGTCCTAGTTAAGGAATATCAATGACGCGAGGAACGCGTCGAAGCTTCAACTCGGCCAGGATAGCCGAGAAAGCCTTTTTCAACGGCAATTCGACGATCCTCCCAGCGAGAGAACTTTCATGACGACAACAGTGCACAAGATCGCAGTTCTACCTGGAGATGGAATTGGGCCAGAAGTTGTCGATGCCACGCTTATGGTCTTAGACGCCGTCCAGAAAACCGGACTAGTACACTTGGAATATCTGAAGGGCGATGCTGGATTCGACTCCATCAAGAAATTTGGTACAAACTTGCCGGAGAAAACGGTTGAGATGATGAAGCGAACGTCTGCATGTCTAAAGGGCCCGATGACGACGCCTGAGGAACCTGGAACTCCTCGGAGCGCCGCGGTGACGATGCGCTCTCTCTTCAATCTGTATGCTAACGTTCGCCCTGCGCGGACCCTTCCAAACGTGACCGCTCTGAATCCTGGAATTGACTTGATAGTGGTGAGGGAGAACACTGAAGGATTGTATTCTGGGAAGGAATTCGAAGTTACCCCTGGGGTCGGTGTGGCGATGAAGATTATCACCCGAGCTGCCTCGGAGAGAATCGCGAAATTCGCGCTCGATCTCGCGATGAAAAGGAGAAAGAAGGTTGCGTTCGTCCACAAGGCAAACATTCTGAAGATCACGGATGGCATCTTCAAACAATCAGTCCTCGACGTCGCTAAGGACTATCCAGACGTTGAGCTTGAGGATCTACACATTGACGCTGCGGCCATGCAGCTGATCAGACGACCGGAGAGCTTTGATGTGATGGTGACGATGAATCTCTACGGCGATATTCTTTCGGACGAGGCCGCGGCAGCGGTGGGGGGCTTGGGAGTTGCTGCTGGCGCGAACATTGGTGAGACCTACGGCATGTTCGAGCCCGTTCATGGTTCTGCGCCGAAGTACACGGGCCAGAACAAGGTGAACCCTGTCGCGACTATCGAGGCAGGGCGAATGATGCTTGACTATCTAGGTGAGAGTAAGGCTGCGAATCTAGTTGAGAAGGCTACGACCTCTGTCCTCAAGGAGGGGAAGGTGTTGACTTATGATCTTGGCGGAAAGGCGCGAACTAGTGACGTGGGCAAAGCGATAGCTGAGAAAGTTGTGTCCTTGAAGTAGGATTCTACATTCGTTCGGCAAGTTCTAGGCCTAAGAGCCCTGCAACAGTTTTCAAGACTGTTCTGACGGCTAGGACAAGCGCGACCCTTTGCCATTTGAGTTCGTCGTTGCTAACGTGGGATATGTCGGATTTCTCGTAGAACTCGTGGAACCTCTGGGCAAGAAGGTTGGCGTACAGGCAAAGCAGTGTTGGGTTAAGGTCATCAGCGGCCTTCGAGAAAGTTTCTGGAAACTTGGACAGCTCTAGAACCAGGGCTTGTTCGACGGGATCCTTCAACAGGTCTAGCCTCTTTGGCTCCGCTATCCTCCCCAGCTTCCGGAGAATTCCGGAACTTCTTGTGTAAGCGTAATTGATGAAAGCAGCGCTGTTCGTCTCAAAGTTGAGGACCTTGTCCCAGACAAAGTTTGTTGACTTTATGGCCTCTACCGAGAGAATGGCGTATCTAACGGCTGAAATCGCGATTCTATCTGCCACTCTTTGCCTGATCTCATCGGGAATGCTTGGCGAGCGCTTGTCAACTTCAGACTTGGCCCTGGAAATGGTCTCGTCGAGGACTTGATCGAAGGTCACGTATCGGCCTCGTCGAGCGGACATTCGTTGTCCCTCGAGCATGAGTTGACCGATGGGGAAGTAGATGAATTTCTCAGCCTCTTTCCGGTGCCCGATAATCCAGAATGCGACCTTAACCTGGAGCTGTGCGAGAGACTGTTCAGTTCCAATCACGTTGATGACTCTCCCGGCTCGCCCGAACTTGTACAGCGTGTAGGCTATGTCCCGTGTTGCGTAGAGGGAGGTTCCATCGGATCGGATGAGGGTGAGCGAGGGAATCTCGAAAGTGGGGCTTACGCCCAGTTTCTCGCGCAATCCGAATTTTTCAACCGCCTTGGCTACGTCAAGTTCCAGTGCTCCTCCTTTGTTGAAGGTGAATCCGGATTCTTTGAGGCGGTCTAGGAGTTCGGCAACACGTCCTGTCCAGAGCAGATCGCTTTCCCAGTCCCATTCGTCGAAGCGAATTCGAGCCCTTCGCAGGGTCTCCTCGAACCCGGTCAGTACGGTTCGGCTTACCCCTCTCATCAATGCCCGGGTATCAGGGTCGTTTTTCTCGTACTTCCTGATTAGTTCCCCAATCGCATTCTCAGGGTCCGGATCCTGAGAGATCAGCTTGCCTAGGAGATCGAATTCCTTAGGGTATTTGCTTCGGAGGTCTGCGGCTATGCCTACCCATTCGTCGAGGGATTTTGTGGCGGCGCCTATGTCCGCGTCGGAAGCGTTGGTCTTCTTGAGTAGGGCTAGTCGTTTCTTCAGCTCTTCAATCTCGACAAGGGTTGAGGTTACGGAGTAGATTTTTCCGATGAAATGGTCCGGCTTTCCCTCTGGAGTCGGCCCGTTCAGCAGTTTGTAGCCGTAAGCCATGATGGCGACCTGTCTACCGGTGTCGTCTACGTAGAAGTGGGTGCGAACGTCGTGTCCTCGTGCGGAGAGCAGACGTGCTAGTGCGTCGCCGAATATTGAGTTCTTGGCGGTACCTATGTGGATGGGTCTCGCAGGGTTTGCGCTAGTATGTTCTACAATAGTCTTCTCCGGAGCACCTGTTTTGAGGAGTCCGTATTCTGCTCCGGCTCGCTGAACCGATTTGAGAGTGAGTTCTGTGAGTCTTGGAAGGTTTGCGCGGAAATTTACGTAGCCAGGTTCTGTCGCCTCAATTGTTTCGACAAGGTCGAGTTTTGCGAGTTGCTTAGTGATCTCTGCTAGCGTCTTGGCTATTTCAATCGGTTTCCTTTTCTGGATTTTTGCCAATTCGAAGCTCAGTGAGCTGGCAAGATGGCCGAAGGTTGGGTTGGGGGGATCTTCGAGGGTCGACGCGATATCGAGGTCTGGAAGACCATGTCCGGAAGTTTTCCGGAGAGAGAGGTATCCTTTTTTCAGCGCGATCTCACATTCGCGTCTGAAGGATCCGAAAGGATTGGCCTGATCCTGCTTCTCTTGTCTAAGCGTCTGGGCCAAGTCCGGAGTCACACGAGTGTCGCAGGATTCGGCCCAAGCTTCTTATTAGGACATTCGTGAGTCGTCGAATTTGCAGGGGTGCGCTCTTTCGATGTTGGTCGTTAGTCCCTTCGAAGTCCTTTCGATCTTTCTAATGTCGATTCTCGCCGGCCTGGTAGGTGCTGTCTTTGGCCTTGGCGGGGGGATCTTGATTATTCCGTTCTTGACGCTTGTGGAGGGGGTTCCGGTGCCTTATGCTGTGGGGGCCAGTATTGTCTCGGTTGTTGCGACCTCCAGCGCCTCCGCTGCAACGTATGTTCAGGATCGGCTTACTAATCTGAGGTTGGGAATGTTTCTTGAGGTTGGGACCGTTCTCGGCGCTATTACTGGAGCCTTTGTGGCTGCATTTCTCGCTCCCAGGATTCTTCTCGTTCTCTTTGGAATCCTGTTGATCTACGCGTCCACGATCATGATTGTTGGCCGGAGGGTCGATTTTCCATCAGGGGTTGTTCCTGATAGGATTTCTCGGAGGCTTCGGCTGGGCGGTGAATATTTCGATCCTGCCACCGGTGCTACTAGCCGGTATGAGGTGACGAATACTCTTCGGACTCTGAGTATCAGCGGCATCTCTGGTATAGTCTCGGGGCTACTGGGAATTGGTGGGGGGATAATTGGGGTTCCTACTATGAACTTGTTGTCAAAGGTCCCTGTGAAGGTGGCTTCTGCAACTAGCAATTTCATGATCGGCGTAACTGCTGCAGCAAGCGCTTCTGTCTACTTTGTTCGTGGTGATGTACAACCTTTGCTTGTGGCGCCGTTGATGGTTGGTGTGGTGGTTGGCGCGGCTGTCGGTACGCGGTTGCTTCGGAGGACTCCTCCGCTCAGGGTCAAGCTGCTATTTGCTATCCTACTCGTCACGGTGTCGGTTGCGATGATTCTGAAGGGATTCTTTCCGCAGATAGTGTTGTGATCGGGTTTGGATCTTAACCGGATTGTGGCCCAGTCGTTGCGGGTCGGGGTTCTTGTCAGCGCTGTCTTGAGTCTTCTTGGTCTATCTTTGTGGGCCTTGGGCGGTTTTGGTAGCGTGAGTGTTCCAGTTGTGTTGAGTGTCGGAGTCATCTTTAGACTCGCGTTTGCCGGAGATCTGACGGGAATAGTATATCTTGGGGTGATTGTACTGATCGCAACGCCCATTTTTCGGGTCGCGATCTCGTCGATATACTTCGCCGCTGAGAGGGATCGCGCGTACGCCGGGATCACGATTCTAGTCCTAGGAATGCTCTTGCTCGCCTTGTATTCAGGAGCAGCGGGCTAACCAAGACCGGCCCTCTGTCGGGTTGACACGCTTGGACTGAGACTCTCGACCGCTCCTGCATCGCGAGGTGCGCTGTGCAAGACCCCCCCCTTTCAGAGGAGAAAACATGCTGTCTGGCAGCGATTATGGGCGAGTCTCACGATTCAGGGCACAGACCAGGCTTGGATCGCATGCTGTTTTAACGAGTCGTCAAGAAGGGTTTGCTATGCAATTAACGGCCATCCCGCCAGATTCGAAATCAGGGCTGATAATAGCCGATTTCACGATGTTCTTGCTCCCTTAGTCGCCCGCTCTCGGGCACAAGGACTCCGTAAAAGTTATAGGAATTTCTTTTCAGGATCCTCTTTCTGTCTGGGTGGGATTCCGGCCTTGTTTTTTCGAGATGGGTGCGTTATCGGCTTGTCTGGCCTTTTTCGACCCCCGTGGATTCCCCTAGGGATAGGCGTGGATACTAGCGTTCTAGAAATCGCGAGCTTGGATTTGGGATCGGGGCGGATAATGGGCGATTCCAATTCCGGTATTCTCGGAGATGGGGGTTATCTATGGTCTTTCTATCTGTGGTTGGAAGAGTTGCCGGTATTGGAGCACTCGCTTTGCTGTATGACTCGTAAGACAGCAAAAGAAGGAATAAATTGGCGCCGCCGGGTCTGGCTAAGATGGGCAAACGGTTGTCGGTGGCGTTTCAGGGTTTCCACCCTTCAAGCTTCTTGTCCGAAGAGACCGCAAGGCTCCGCGAACTCGCCCAGGACAAGAAAGTGATCTCAGCTGTATCCGGCGGCGTCGATAGCACTGTCGCGACTCTAGTAGCTAGAGAAGCCCTCGGCGATCGCCTATTCCCTGTAATGCTAGACACGGGCTTTCTCCGAGTTGGCGAGCCTGAGCGAGTCAAAGAGAGACTGGGTATGTCTCCAACTTCTCTGAAGGTGCGTTTGGTCCACGCCAGCGGTCGATTCCTCGCCTCGGTAAGGGGAAAAGGAACAGCGGAGGAAAAACGGGAGAAGTTCAGAGAGACCTTCTACCAAGTTCTCAAAGAAGAAGCTGAGAGGGAAGGTTGCGAGTACATTCTCCAGGGAACGATTGCTCCTGACTGGATTGAGACGCAGGGCGGGATCAAGACCCAGCATAATATTCTAGAACAGGTAGGGATAGACCCCGCGTCAACCTACGGCTTCAAGATCATCGAGCCTCTATCTGACCTTTACAAGGATCAGGTCCGAATGCTCGGACGTCATCTCAACCTTCCAAGCGAATTGTCAGAGAGGCAACCCTTCCCCGGACCAGGTCTCCTTGTCCGGTGCATCGGGAACGTGACTAAGGAAAAGATTCGTGTTCTCAAAGAGGCGACAAAGATGGTTGAGACAAGCCTCGCTCCTTTCAACTACGAACAGTACTTCGCGGCGGTAATTGAGAACAAGTTCGCTAAGGGTCACTCGCTCGAGACTGTCTCAGAAACTGCGAGTGAGGCCCTTGGACTTCCAAAGTCCGAGGTCCACGCGGACGTCTTTGAAGACAGGGTAACAGGAGTGAAAGGAGACCAGAGATGCTATGGGCTGCTGGCCGGCGTCAAGCTCTCCGAAGAATCGCGCGAGACCTATGGCTGGCTCCAAGATAGGCTTCGCCAGCTTCAGGCGGGAATAGTGGAAAAGTTCCCGGACATCACCAGAGTAGCAATGCTCGTCAAGGAACGAAGAGGCGGAGGACCCTTATCCATTCTCGTCAGGGCGGTTTCAACTAGGGATTTCATGACTGCTGCAGTGTCCCCCGTGCCATGGAAGATCCTCAAAGATATCGGCCAACAGGTCTTGAAGGAAGAGACCGTGAGCCGTGTCTATTACGACATCACACCTAAACCACCCGGGACCATTGAGTTCGAATAAGACATGACGAAAATACCAGTCGTTTATGTCAAAGGTCAGTACAATCACCTGATCGTCCGAAACCTCAAGGAGCTAGGAGTGGAATCCAAACTATTGACACCATCTGTCCCCCTCGAACAGCTCGAATCGATGAACCCGGACGCGCTGGTAATGGGGGGAGGACCTCAAAGCGTGAGATCCCTCGATCACCTAACTGGCGAGTTGGCGGATGCAGCCCGGCTAATCAGACAAGCTAGACTACCCATGCTCTGTATCTGCGTCACTCACCAGCTACTTGCGACGGCTTTTGGTGGGGTGACCGGGGCCGCCCGGAAACCAGAGTTTGGTCCGGTTGAAATTTCCGTTATCGAAGAAGGCCGAATTCTTGAGGGATTGAAGCCAAGTTTCACCGCGTGGGAGTCTCACAACGATGAGGTGGTAAAGGCACCAGAGGGTTTTCACGTGCTTGCCAAGTCAGACAACTGTGCAATTGAAGCGATGCGACATGACAATAGCCCCGTATTTGGAGTCCAGTTCCACCCGGAAGTCTCTCACACATTGAAAGGCGTAGACTTGTTCAAGAACTTCCTACATATCGTCGAAGAACATAAGCGAACATAGCTCCTTTGCTCGCTGACAATCATTCGAAGGGACAAGCGAGCGCCCAATTTCACCGGGTTCTGAGAGTCTTCTATGGATTCCCCCAAGTAACGGCTACACAGTAGTTAGTGGCCAAGTAGGTCGTTTCTGACGGTCAGAGATTTCCTGCGGAGAAGAGACTGTCTCAGCCCACTCTACGACAAAGTCAACCAGCTGATGGCGGAGCTCTTCGCCCTTAGACTGAGACCGTCTAAGGGTCCTGATATTATCGGCGAGTTGAATCGAACCCAACACATCCTTCGTCCATTTCTCAAAATCCCTCCGTCCAATATGGTACTCCAGAGATTCTAATGGCACGATTTTGAGGGCTTCCAGGAATTCTCCAATTGAGGAGGCGAGTATTCCCGAATATAGTCCAAGACCAGTGTCAAAGTAGAATGACTTGTCCCTTGGAACCGCCATGATCCCATCTACGGTAGCGTCCGCTTCAACCCTGGTATTAGGCCACAGTCGACTTCCGGGCAGAATCTTTGCTCGGTCTCCGAGCGTGCAACCCTGCCCTATTATGGCACTATCAATGGTTACGTTGTCGCCCACGATCGCTCGCTCACCGATTATCGTTGATTTCACTGAACAATTATTTCCGATTTCCGTATGACGAAACGTAACCGTTTGATCCAAGAATGTGCCTGACCGTATCTGGGAATCTTCTTCCAAGACCGTTCCAGGCTGGATCTTAACATCATCTTCAATCTTGGCATCATTGTCGAACCACGACGGACCAGAAATCTGAACACGTTGACCCATCCTGATGTTTCCCCTCACGAAAACCCGCGGTTTAGAATTGCCGAGTGCCCTTGCGTCCATAGGAGCCTCCTGATCTAGCTTGCCTAGGACCCAGCCAGCTCCTCTCAAATAGCCCTTGAGTTCTCCCACGTCCACCCAAAATGACTTGGAAGCGAACCCGAAGAGATGTTCACCTACTCGCATTAGGTAGGGGAACAGGTCGCGAGCAAAGTCCCACTTTTCATCCTCTATGTAATCGACGACATCGGGTTCGAGAATGTAGAAGCCAGTGCTCGCAAGGTTACTAAGCGCTGTGCCTGGTGCCGGTTTTTCTAGAAACTTGACAATTTCCTCCCTCTTCCCCAGAACCGCGATTCCATAAAGGGACGGGTCTTCTACTTCAGTAAGAGCGATGGAGACTTCTCCTCCCCTGTCCAAATGAAAGTGAACCATTTCGGTCAGGGAGATTTCGCTGATTGTATCAGATTGAACGACCAGAAATGTTTCGTCCAGAAGATGAGCGGCCAGTTTCAGGCTTCCAGCGGTTCCGAATGCAACTCCTTCCGGTTCGACAACGTATGTGATTCTGACCCCGAACCGCGAGCCGTCTCCTAGATAGCCCATCAGTTGATCTTTGAGATAGCCAACGATGATGATAACGTCGTGAAATCCGTTCGAGGACAGGTGGGAGAGTACATAGTGGATTATTGGGTTGGGGCCGAGTGGAAGCATTGGCTTAGGCCGGGTAAAGGTAAGAGGTCTTAGACGGGTTCCTTCGCCCCCGGCTAGAACAACAGCCTTCAAGGTTCACGCGAGTTCTAGGTCAACGATACCCGCATCCTGCCCCCACAAGAGACTGAAGCCAGTCACGTATAAAGTGCCTAGAAGGTGAAAAGAGGGAAGCTCTGACCGCAAATCTCTTCCGCTCCTAGTGCCAGCCTTGATATTGCAATTCCAACAAGTCGTGACCCTGAGTTGTTTGGAGAGTAGCCACCATGACAACATAATCTTAACCAGAGAGAAGAGAGCGCTCAGCCTAGGAGATAAGTGAAACGCGTCCTTGGGGATTGAAACCTAGTAGCGGCGACGCCGACCGAAGACCGTCATTGTTGGTATTGCAGGAGGAGTGCTAAAGAATGCATTGCCGCTGTACCTTCGCTAGCAATGGTTGCGATACCTAACCCCTTTAAGTTTCCCAGACTGGACCCTCGTGAAGAAAGGCACTGCAGATGCTCTCGACAAGCCAGCAAGCCCCGATGGGCAATCGTTCTACTCTAATTACCATTGGGAAGAACGGAGAACTCAGGCACTTATTCTGGCCTACACAAAACTATCCTCAGCATGTTCGGGGATCTCTACCGGGAATCATATGCGGGAAGGGTCAGAACGAATCCTTCAGCTGGTTGACAGACGACCCTTGGACAAGAAGACAGAGATATCTTCCCGATAGCACTATTCTTGAAACAACTTTCACTGACAATCGTAATGGTTTCGAAGCAAGGGCTACGGATTTCGTCTTGCCCAGCAAGGATGCCCTTGTCAGAGTTTTCGAGATATCCAACAAGAACGTGGCTCCCATTGACACAAGTTTCCTCTACTACAACGACTTCAACATAGCCGAAACCCCTGTCGGTGATGCCTGCTACTACGACCAGAGATCTGACACGATCGTCTCCTACAAGCGAAACTATTGGTTCGCCTTTGGAGGTCAGAGACGCTCTTCCGCCCATCAATGCGGGGTCCACGAAGAGGCCTCAGATGCCTTCGTTGACGCAAAAGATGGCAAACTGTCCGGAAACCCTCTGGCCCTATATTCAGGGACGAGAGGAGTGAATTCCTGTCTCAAATGGGACCTTGGAAGTCTGAATCCAGGTGTCAAAGAACAACTTGTCCTCTTGATGTGCTTCGCACACAACAAGCAAGACGCGTTGTCTCTAGTCGATACTGCAAGGAAGAGTTCGCTTCCGGAGATGGTTAATGACGTCAACAAATACTGTCAAGACTGGCTTAGAAATGCCAAAGTTGCTAGAGTTCCAGAAGCTTGGGAGGACCTGCTCAGAAGGTCTCTTCTAACTCTGAGAACCCTTGTATCTCCAGACTTCGGAGGAATTGTCGCCGCCCCGACGCTAGAGCCAGATTACAGATACGTCTGGTCCCGAGACGGGACATATGTCGCATATGCGCTAGACCGCTGCGGCTACCACAAAGATGCAGAAGCCTTCTATCGTTGGTGCAAAGAAGCTCAGGAGCCGAACGGTGGATGGAATCAAAGATACAATATTGAACGGACTCCCGCGCCTTCTTGGGGAGAGCAGGAAGACCAGTGCGCCACAATCTTATGGGGCTTCGGACAGCACTACGAACTGACCAAGAGTCGAGACTTTCTGGAAGACGTTTGGCCCACCATAGAGAAAGGCATTGAACATCTCTTGCTCGGAAGAGACCCGGAAACCGGTCTTGTCGGGCCATCGCTGGACCTCTGGGAAGAGAAGAGCGCACTACATACCTACACGAACTCGGCGGCATGCGGGGCGCTGAGAGAGAGCGCTAAGGTAGCGTTAGTCCTCGGACGTGACGCGCTAGCAGAATCCTGGAAGAAAGAGAATGGCATTCTGCAGAGTGCCATTGTGAAGCATCTCTGGAATGAACAGAATAATCGTTTCCTGAAATCAGTCAAGCCCGTGGACAATGACATTGACACCGCGATCATAGGACTATCCTTCCCATTTTGCGTATTACAGCCTGATGACCCTCGAATGCTGAGCACGGCTCATCAGATCGAAAACGCCTTCCGCTACACCGCCGAAGGGATCGGAAGATATCCGAGCGACGTTTACCATGGAGGCAACCCTTGGTTCATTACGACACTCTGGATGGCGTTATACCATTGCCAGCTCGGCAACTACCAGAAGGCCAAGACCCTCATCGACTGGTCTGCAAGGCACGTTGATGAGCTCCAGCTTTTCGCAGAACAAGTAAACAGAGAGAACGGAGAGCCCGTTTCAGCCTCGCCCTTGGCATGGTCTCACGCTATGTTCATACTTAGCCTTCTAAACTTCAAGGAAGCATAGCTACGTGATTTTGCCGTAGCATGTGGGCCTAAGTTGTTCTCTTCTGGATCTGATTGATTCTCGTCTTAACCACGTCCACAAGACGCATGCGCAATTGTTCTCCAGAAAGCTTCTTCTCATTCAGACCGGTGATTTGTCGAGCAAGCGAATCCTCCCCTAGCATCCTGAGCCAGTTCTCGAAGTCTCCACGGCCAGTATGGAACTGGATGGAGGCAATGTCAATGCTGCTCAACACTCCGACAAAGTCGGACAAGTTTCGAGCCGCCGCTCCGGTCGGGGCTCCTATCGACCTGTAGAAATAGAACGCATTCTGCGGCGGGACATCTCGAAGTACACTCGCCGTTTCCTTCAAAGTCTTGGCTACAGGCATCAACTTCACTTCCGAGTTGTCCGATACAAAATGGTTTCGCTTTAGGTTTTCTCTCTTAATTATCCCTTAGAAGCGGGTATTGACCGTCTGGGATGCTGACGAGGAGAGTGACTTCTCAACGACCCTCACTGAGTCGGGGGGCACATTCAGTAAACAGAGTTTGGATGCTTAGTTATGAGTGCGCAGGACTCGCACAGGCTGGCGGTTTAGGAGAGGCTGTCGCGGGACTTGCCAGGACCCTCGCGCAGGACTCCAAGATAGAAGTCACGGTTTTCCTCCCGAGTCATGGGAGGCACCTGGACCAGGATTTGAGAACAACCTACAACCTGAAGGACGAAACGACTTTCATCGCGAACGGGTACAGAACGGGGACAGACCGCGTCCATTATCGTTACTTAGCCGGGATTGAAAGGGGCTACAGAAATTCAGTCCACTATGCCCTCGTAAAGGGCCTGGATGGACGGACAAGCAAATGGCTCGATGACCGAACTCTCTACGATAGCAATGTCATGTTTGAAAAAATGAGTTTGTTCGCGAGAACAGTGAAGACGTACTCAGACTACCTGCTCGCCACGGGGTCGCTTAGCAGCCTTCCCGATTTGATTCACGCCCACGACTGGCATATGATACCAGCAGGAGTTGCCTTGAAGCAGTCTCTTGAGGAAAATCGTGTGCGAGCTCCACTGGTATTCACTATCCATCTGCTTGGGCGTGTTTCCCTGCCTTGGCATTACGGATCGGATGCATGGTGTGGAATCCAGGATCTTCAGCATGATGTAAGGATTGGAAGGAAAGGGGTCTTCACACTTGGATACCGTCAGGTCTGGGAAGGGTACTGTCACGACTCCCTAGAGAGGTTTGGATGTTACGAGGCGAATTACGTTACCTCCGTGAGCAGCTCTTACCTGACCCATGATGTTTCCGATTACGTCGGGAACGCGATCAAGGGGAAGAGTGGACACGTCTACAATGGATGCGATTGGGATAACGAAGAGATCAATTCAATGGTTCGAGTTGATCAAACTAGCGAGGAACCCATTGGTCTGAATGATCAGTACCTAAATCGCTGGGACCTTAGAAGACACCTTCTCACTCAAGGCCTGGCTCAAGCAAAACCGATAGTTGAGGGTGAAAACAATCTGGATAGATCTCAAGAACGACAAGATCAGAGCAAGCGGCTGATTGAGCCCTTTGAAGAGGACGGATCTCTCGTTCTCATGACAGGGAGATTGAGCCCACAGAAAGGCGTCGATATCCTCCTTGACGCGGTCCCACGCATTCTCAAAGTACTCCCAAGCACCAAGTTCCTATTCTTCCTACTGCCATCAAATGATCCGGACTCAAACAAGTCAACCAGTATGGTTGCTGCAGGTTACCCGAGGAATGTTAGACTTATCATGGGCAGGGACCGTCCGCTCTATCTCTTTTCCCATGTTGCAGCGGACGTTTACGCAATGCCCTCCAGGGTGGAGCCCTTCGGGATCAGCGCCCTCGAAGCAATGATCACCGGGAACCCCGTTGTTGGGGCCGACGTCGGCGGCCTTAGAGAAACAGTTCTTGACATCCAAAAATACGGCGATACGGGAACAGGAATCTTGACTCCGGCCGAAGACGCCAGATCTCTCTCGTCTGCCCTGATTTCTATGATAATAACGATGAAGATCGACGAGTCATCACAGCGTGGAGAAGTAGACATGAGCGATTCGGTGGAAGAGATTCCTTCCAAACCTATCAGGGAAATGGTCGGCAAGAACCCGCGGTTCGGATCGATGATCAGGGAGAACTGCAGGAGCAGAGTTGAAGAGAAGTTCAGATGGAAGAACGCGGGTCTCCTCGCACTCGCCCGCTACGCAAAGGCGAAACAATTATCCAGGAAGCCAACGGTCTATTCTAAAGGCGGAAAGTCATCGAGAAACTGAATATTATCCAAACTACGCTCAAACCTCGTTCTTGAAAAACAGGGCTCCTAGAGGCGGTAGATTAATCCGAATTGAATGTTCTTTGCCGTGAAATGCGTGAGCGTCGGTACTTACTCCGCCAAGGTTACCCTGGCCGCTACCACCATATTCGACGGCGTCACTGTTCAGGATTTCCTTCCAGTATTCACTTCCGCTAACCCCCAGTCGATAGTTCATTCGGGGCAGCGGGGTGAAATTCAGCACAACTAGGACTTGATTTTCCTGAGTCTTTTCTTTCCGGACGAAGCTGATTATGCTCTTTTCCCAGTCTTTGGTGTCCACCCATTCGAAGCCACTTCTCTCGAAGTCCATCTGGTGAAGCGCCTCTTCAGTTCGGTAGATCTTGTTGAGGTCTTTCACCCATTGGTGAAGCCTCCTATGCGGTTCCTGTTCTAGTAAATGCCAGTCGAGGCTCTCCTCGAAGTTCCATTCGTTCCGCTGCCCGAAATCTCCACCCATGAAGAGGAGTTTCTTCCCAGGATGACCGTACATGTAACCGTAGAGGAGTCTGAGGTTAGCGAATTTCTGCCAGGTATCACCTGGCATCTTGTCGAGCAGAGAACGCTTCCCGTAGACGACTTCATCATGGGATAATGGGAGAATGAAGTTTTCCGAGAACGCGTACCAGAGACTGAAGGTGAGCTGGTCATGATGGTGCTTTCTGTAAACGGGGTCCTTGGCGAAGTATTCCAGCGAGTCATGCATCCAGCCCATGCTCCACTTCATACCGAAACCGAGCCCTCCCACGTAAGTTGGGTGTGATACCATAGGCCACGCGGTTGATTCTTCCGCGATCATTTGGACGTCAGGCTGAGCGCGGTATACTGCCTGATTGAGCTCCTTGATGAAGGATAGTGCTTCCAGATTCTCCCTGCCCCCGTACGTGTTAGGCGTCCACTCACCCTTCTTCCGGGAGTAGTCCAAGTAGAGCATTGAGGCTACTCCATCGACTCTGAGTCCATCGGCGTGGTATTTGTTTAGCCAGAAGACCGCACTGCTCGCCAGGAAAGATCGGACTTCATTCTTTCCAAAATCAAAGATGAAACTCTTCCAATCTGGATGGTTTCTCTTCTGAGGGTCAGAATACTCGAAAAGGTGTGAGCCATCATAGTAAGCAAGTCCGTAGGCGTCTGATGGAAAGTGAGAAGGGACCCAGTCCAGGATTACTCCGAATCCTTTTTTGTGAAGCTCATCGACAAGGTGCATGAAGTCTTCGGGTATGCCGAACCGGCTCGTGGGCGCGAAATAGCCCAGAGTCTGGTACCCCCAAGACCGACTGTAGGGATGCTCCATCACGGGCATAAATTCCACATGAGTGTACTGCATCTCTTCTAGGTAGCCCGGCAGGCCCCTCGCCAACTCTCTATAGGTTAGCCATCGCTGGTTGTCTTCTGGGACCCGCTTCCAGGATCCGAGATGGATCTCGTAAATGGCAAAGGGCGAGTCTAGAGAATTCTTCTTCGACCGGTTTTTCATCCATTCCTTGTCATCCCAAGAATGTTTGAGCCCCCAGACGACTGATGCTGTTCGAGGTGGGATTTCCCAGAGTAGGGCGAACGGGTCCCCTTTCTCCATGGAATATCCGCCATGGATTCTGGACTCGATATGGTACTTGTAAAGAGCGCCTTTAGCGAGTCCTGGTATGAACCCTTCCCAGATCCCGGAGCCGTCGCTCCTAAGTTTCAGAGAGTGACTATTTTTCCGCCATTGATTGAAATCTCCAATCACGTGGACTTGTTTGGCATTAGGAGCCCACACCGCAAAATGTGTGCCTTCTTCCCCGTTGAGCTGGATAGTGTGGGAGCCTAGTTTCTCATAGAGTTGAACGTGTCTTCCTTCTTTGAAGAGGTGAATGTCGTATGGGGTCAGTAGTTCGTGTTCGATAACCGTATCCATGGTTGGGAAAGCTCCTCGGCCCTTGGCTGGCAATGACGGACCCATGAATCAATTGAAGGTTCCTAGTAACAATTTCATCACAAGTCGAAATCCGGTACCTTTCTGAGCTGCCAGCTAACTTCGCCCTTTACAGTATCGATCCAGATGAGGAACGCCTTGCCTGTTGACCCTTGCGACCGGAAGGAGTTTAGGTCCTCAATTAGCTTCCGATCGACGGCAGCTTCAGCGGACGCCCCTTCACCTGTGTTAGGGTCGACGAGTTCGAAGCTCAGCCTAGTCATGTCTTCCTCCGGAATGGCTAAGTATCGTAGCACATGGAATCCTCGGCCGTCGAGACTCAGAAGGATTGGCTTGTCAATAGGATCAGGGGGCAAGCGATGACGAGTCCGATTACCTTCGTAGGTGTAATAGTCTCTTCTTGCTGACCATGGCGGTTGTGGGAACCGTTACGTCCCCGAACTTCCAACAAGTCGTGACGAACTAGGTCCCATATCGACTACAGATTCTCTTTCGATAAGAGATTGGCGAATCCTCTTCGCAAGGTCCTCGGCGTTCATCGAGAATAGTATCGGCCATCCATCGGGAGCGTTCGCGATAGGGTGCACGATGATTCCCTCGTCCTGAATCATCTTCATCTCGTCGGAAGCGTTCTTGAAGTTGGACTCTGGAATTAGTAGGTCAGTGACCTTGATCTTCTCGGCCTTCAGAATACCGACTAGCTTTCCAGCTTCTCGACCTCTTCCACCGAGGCCACCAACGGGTCCAATGTCCATTTTCAGCCCTATCGTTCCGGTCATCACTCGAGATTGTGGAATCGGGATTCCTGAGAGTTCGGAGACTAGCGCGTTTAGCAACGCATAACCTGCGCTTGGACCGGATACTCCTTGACCGGGCGCTCCTTCAAGAATTGATCGGATCTGAAACGCGACATGGAACCTGGTTAGGTTCGCTCGAGCTTTCAACCACAGCCATGATCTGACTGCCTCGACAGCATTAGTAGCGCTTTGAATAACAGAATCATCTGGCACGAAGCTCTGTCCCATCATCATCGAGCTTGCTTGTCCCGTAACTGATACGTGCCTCTCTCCAGGATTGATGGGTCTTACCGTGCACTGAATGGTTAGGATACCGCCACTTCCTCTATCACTCGTGTAAAGACCATACGTTACTCCAGGTATCGCTTGCGTTAGAATCAACGCTTCCGCGATTTCGCGGTGTTCTTTGTCCTCCAATGACTCGAGGCTTGATATGGCCCGCTGGAAGTGGAAGAGTCGTATCTTGTAGTTGTCTTGATTGACCTGGTCGGGCGTGAGTTCGCTTCCCTCGTTCTTGTAAATCGCGAGCAGCTGGTCCAACCGATCCAGATCATCTTGGTACTTGAGAGTGACCGCCTGAAGCGATGTCTCTTGGCCCTTGGCTTGTGTGACCTCGCGTGCTGCGGCGACCTCCGATGCCCACATGCGGTGAGCCTCCGATACTGTCTCTGCGGCACCTCTTGGGCTAAGAATCCTTTGTCGGCGGAACATCTTCGTGATTTTGCCCGCATCGACTTCCGGGTGTAAGTATCTGCTGAATGTCTTTAGATGAATTCCGACGACCTCGTTCCATTCTGTATCGTTTTGTGGTGGGTGAACGTAGTAGATGTTGGGTTCGAACCTATCCCGGGTTGCTTGGTCGATCAATTGTTCTTTGTTCGAAGTCGCGATGACAACTACCTTGTCCTCCGGCCTTAGCTCGCTTAGCTCCGCCTTTACCTGGGCAAGGATCTTGTTGCTAGAGGGGTCTCCTCCCCAGAAGATCGCGTCTGCCTCATCCAGTAGCAGTATGCAGGGGCTTTTCTGACGCACGAGGGAAAATAGGTCCTTGACTCTTTTTTCGGGGTCACCCATGTAGTTCGCGCCGCTCATGAGTTCGCCGCCTCTGACCTTGATGAATCCAACATTGTTCTCAGCGGCTGCCACCATGGCGAGAAGAGTTTTGCCGGTGCCCGGTGGACCCAACAGGAAGAACCTGGGGTTGGACTGGTGTCCTAGCTCGGCCATTGAAGGATTGAAGGCTAGTGCGATGTGGTTCAGAATCTTATTCTTAACATCGTGTAACCCTCCAACGTCTTCTCTGTTCACCTTGGGTTTACTCACGTAGACTGCGTCTGTCACTTCTTGGGATTTCTCTTGTTCGGAGTAAAGCTTGATGTTTCTCGCTGCGATTACAAAGTCGTCTATCTTGACAGATATCTTGGGTCTCTCGATACTAGCGGAGAGGTTGCGATTGTCTCTGAATTTTTCTCTTAGTGGAGCTTCTTTGGATTTTCTGACTTCGCGGAATATTTCTTGGATGTCACTAGGCGTGAGGGAAGCTCTACGTCTCATGGTGACCTCTCGCTCCATCAAATCCAGAAGATCTTCCGCTTTCAAGCCTAGCCAGGCCTCTCGTTTTATCGAGTCCTCCACAACAGCGAGAAGCATTTCGCGTGTCACCCCGTCGTTCAGGCTGACCTTTGTCAACCGTCGTCGTATGTCTTCTCTGATCTTCTCGTAAGCGTTGGTGGCGACGACTACGAGGGTTCGGGTTTTTCCGCTTACGATCTTGTCGAGCCAGCGATTTAGCTCGTCTTGGAGCCTTGTATCTTCTATCTCCGCACCAGTTTCTCCCCTCACCTTTCTACCGAAGCTCTGGAACTCGTCAATATAGACAACAGATGGGACCGAGCTTGCGTAGTCTAGGAATCTGCCTAGTTGTCGGGTGCTCTTTCCGTAGAATTCCGAGTAGACATCCGACCCCTTCAAGATAACAGGTGTAACTAGTACGCCGGCGCGATATCCTTCCAAGAGCATCTGTCTCAACGAGACCATAGTTAGAAACGTCTTCCCGGTTCCGCTGTCGCCGGCGAGACAGAGGGCCTTTGGAAGCTCGTCTCGACCGAAATATTTTGCAAGCATCGGGTGCCGTAGTACGTGGAGTCTGAAGGAATCCATGAGAGTGTTGAATTCTTTATCTCGACCGATCAGGTTTGCCGGCGAGAATTTATCCGGTGGATATTCTCTGTCCAAGCGTTCCTGGATTTTCCGGAATCTTCTGGGGGAAACCCTGGCCTTGCTCCATCTGGAGTAGGACTTGTCGACCGATTTGAGAGGAATAACGAATAATCGTCTAAGCCATGGTTGCCTGTCCCACCATGGTCTTACGGATCCGAAGAGGAATTCGGACAGTTGATCATCGTTTGATGCCACTTTTATTTTAGATGTCACAAATCAGTCCTCCATGATCGGTTTTAGGTCGAAGATACGCTCGAGGCCCTCTCTCGTAAGATAGACCAGGGTTCCTAGTGCCGCGACGAAGAATATTGAAAAGAAATCAATGAGCGATACCAGGTCCAAGTTGACGAAGAAGAGGTACTGCGCGATTAGAAGTACTAGGACCTCGCCGATCATTACCGCTAGGCTGATGGCGAAACCGGCGACGAGGGTGCGGAATACAACTTCGGTCCAGAGATAGACCTTGTTTCCTCGGTCTAACGGGGGCAGGTGTCCCTCTATCCTCCTGCGCTCGTCCTCGAATTTTATCCATCTGTATCCGACAAATGCGAATTGGGCCCCTAGGACTGCGTAGAGTATCTTGATCCAGAAGGGGAATGCTCCTCCGAACTGGGACACCCAGCCGTAGAAAGATGACCAACCTAGGGGCACGCTAGGCCCGGTTGAGGGAGCCGTTTGGAACGAAGCGAATATTGTGAGGTTCAGGTCTCCACCGGAGACGAAGTAGGACGTGAATTGGGTCTTGGACCCCGAAGAGGGATCACTGATGACTATCTCTGAAGTGTAGGGGGCTTGATATGAGAGCAAGAGGTCAACGGTGTAAATTTGGGTGGAATTGGTTGTGAGCGTGAAATTCTTCGAGGGATACCCGTTATTCGAGAGGGTAGCTGCAGTAAGGTTCCCTCGAACGACCACGGACTTTATCGATGGCTGGTTTGAGTCGATTACGAGCCTGTTACCGGTGTAGAGGTTCACGTTCTCTTGGGGGTTCATTGTGGCGGGGTGGACTGGGGAGACTAGCAAAGCCATCGCTGTAATCATGAGGACAGCTAGCACACCAATCCGTTTTTTCAACTAAAGCGTCGATCCCTTGAGTTTAGACTCTAACACTTAGCGCGCGACCATAGAATCGCGTTCCGGAGAGGGAGGGGGTTCGAGGAATAGACTAAGGTCCCGTAACCCCGAGAGAAACCATTTGGTTACAGAGTCCATTGGCTTTTTAACGAGGCCGCGAGCGGCTCAAGAGGACACGCTGGGGAAGGAGAATTGTCCGAGCAATACCACAGACTCTTTCTTCGCTGGGAGGTTCTTCGCGGCTGGATTCCCGCGATCACTTTCGCTGCGATTTGCGTTGGCTTGGAACTTCTCTTCTTCTACAATGCGCTGAACACTGGCTTCGTTGACAAGACCGTCTCTATCCCCATAGGCTCATGGACACTACCCATTTCTATCGCGTTATTTCTCTCACTTGGAAACGCCTTGGTTGTGGTTACCCTTTGGATGAACGTGTTTGAAAGCACCGCCTACGTTAAGGCTGGACCGGACAGGCAAATTCGGAGAATACTCTACCCTCTCCGGATGGTCAGAACAGCTGCGTTAGTACTGGCTCCGTTTACGATCATCCTTTTCGCGCCGTACATAGTCGAGGCGAATTGGTTCGTGAACGCGGCTGCATCGATCCAAGCGTTCAAGCCAACAACGGAATCATTCTACAACTGGGCGTTCACTGTCTCGCAGGTTGACGGCGCAACTAGGTTCATCATATCGCAAATGACGGCGGCTCTAAGCGCGCTAATCATTGCTGGCTTGCAACTCTGGCGCGTTAAGGGTACCAAGAACCTAGTGAGAGCATTTCAACGGCGAAAGTAAGACTGCTTAGAGTCGAGTTGAGCATGATGTGGAGTTTCCCCATATCGCGATGTTAATTATGCAGACGAGCACTATGAGTCCTACTCTTGGCCTCTTCGCGCGAGAAGTTCTTTTGGAGTGGTTTATGGATCTATTCCTTGGCCACTGGTCTGGCGAGCATGATCTTCATGGCCTGGGCGTTCTACGTGGAAACAACTGGGCGAGGAGCGTTATTCATAGAACCCAACAGAGTTCTTGCGGCGGGGGAACTTGCCACGGTCGCCACCGGGATGCTGGCGCTTTTCATTCTCTTTCTCCGCAGCCTCGGCCGCTCTGATTGACTCCTCAGTTGTGAATTTCGACTCGAAGATATTCGTCAGCATCGGCTCTATTTTTCTCGCGTATCCTCGGGGGAAGCTAGCCGAGAGAGATTTGATTCCAGCTATCAGATAAAGCCGGCTCTTTACTAGCCTAACCTCCAAGATGTCACCGTACTCGATCTCGATATCGTTCTTTCCAACGGAGGTCAGCTCCATTTCACTCCCAATCTTGTTACGAATTCTCTGCGTGAGAAACTCTTGCAGAGAGAATCCGGAAATTCCCCCCATCAAGGCTCCAACAATAAACAGAGACTCCAACCCGACAACGGCAAGAACAAAGGCTAGAATGACAGTCACCATGACTGAACTCAGTCGTTTGAGTATAAGCTTGGAATTTAGGAAGACAAGCTGGTAAATGCTGGCCCCGACAACCCCCCTGTCAATCACCAATTTGATTCTGGCAGATTCTGGCTGAATTTCCAATCCTGGAGGCGCTCTGGTGACTAGCCCGAGGATAATGTTGAGAATCGATATCGGTATACTGAAGAAAAGACCGGTCGAATCCGAGACTCCGAAGAGAAGGGCCAGAGCAAGCAAAGTGATTCCAGCCACGAGAATATTCTTTCGCATCCCGTACCACTAGAGAGCATCCGTCCGATGATGGGCTTCTGGATTCGGAGTTCTCTTCTACGGTAGTTGAGCTTACCGGGACGAAGCGAGCTTGGTCATGTACTTCTTTACGAGTTCTTCGAACATTTTTTGAACGATTTCGTGCGATGGACCTGCAACTTCTACCTCGTAGTTACCCTTCTTCACCCTGATCTTCCAGGCGATCGTTTGGTCGGGCATAGCGCAGTTGCGGAGCTCAATGAGCTATTAACTATTCACCAGGACGGCGAGCGAGACCCGTCTCTCATCTTAACTGGTTATAAGGAGATGATTCGGCCGAGGTGCGCGGGGCCGGTAGTCGAGCCAGGACCAAGACGGCGGCCTGCGGAGCCGCAAATCGTGGGTTCGAATCCCACCCGGCCCGCCACGTTCCGTTTGTGCGATTTGGGCCCTGTTTTGGACTTCTTCTGTCCGTAGTACGGTACTACCGCCGATTTTTCCCGGACTCCCCGAGAGAAGCCACGTGAGATAATTCGGAATGCCCAAGTCTCCATGCGCCCTTGCTTCTGCGGTCAATTGGGTGTAGAGGTCTCGGCTAATGGTCAAATTCGTAAATCCTTGTTTCGGCAACGTTCTTATTCCTCAGCAATCATTAGGTACCTAACCGATAAAAGGGTTGCGTTTACAATGAAACTACAAAGTCAAGTTTCCCGGCAAGTTGAGAAGAAAAAGTACCACAAATTTTGGGTTGTGATTCCGAATGACGTTGTCGAAAGACTCGGTTGGGAAAGCGGTCAAGAACTTGAGCACGAGGTCAGAGGACAAACACTTATCATTCGTACCACCTCAGGTTGCGGTTCTCATGGCAAAACATGGGCTGGATAAAGGGAGTATTTTCAAGCCTCTCGATCAACTGAGAAATATTGGCTCCGCAATGTCAGGCAAAATGTATGTCTGCAAATGCGGAATGATATTCGATAGTGCAGACAAGTTTAACGAACATATGAACGAAGTGCAGAGAAGGTAACTCGTTCTACCGGCTTAGGTTCCCTCTAAGTCATTGTCGTGTGCAATGGGGTGAGTGCTCGCGACAATGGACATTATGCCCAAGATTTTCGCCTCCGTAACATGAAGACGTAGGTTAGAGCAAACCCGCGAAGAAAGCGCCACTCACACCCTTCTCAGTCAACAAGGCAATCGGAAAACGTCTCAATGGTCCTCGCGTATACAGCTATTCGCGACTTGGTGCCCTAACACCCCCCAAGCGCTTGGTCAATCAATACATGGGGTCCCAATCTATCCCTCTCTTCCTAAGCTTCGGAGCGACATGGGCGATGTTAGCATCGGTCATGTATTTCATGAACTACGTTTCGTCGCCTCTTGCTTGTAAAAGGACCGGAGCATTCTTAGTTAGCCAAGACAAATAGGGTGAAATGTTTCAGAGAGGAGGTCGAATAAGGCGATTAGAACTACGACTCCAATAATCGGAACTCGATCTGGGTATTGTCTTCCTCATAGTCCTTGGCAAGTTCGGAAACGACCTACTCAGCCGTCTAAGTTAAAATCCATTTTCAATGATCATAGGTTCCAATTCTGCGTTTGCGCCGGCGTAGTAGGACAAGAATCGAAGTGGCAGCGATGGTTGCCGCTGCTATTGCGGCGATGGCAACAACCTCGACCACGAAATAGAGGTTAATCGAGTTGGAGGGACCGACCTCCGTCACGCTAATTTCAACTGTCTTGTCGTGATAGCTAGGGCTCGAGGGATCAAACTTGTTGTTGAAGAGCATGGAGTATTCTGTATTGTTTCCTGTGTCCCACTGGAAGCTGAATGTGCCAACCACCACTCCGAAGAACTTGCTGCTGAAATCCTGATTGCCGATTGTAAACATGATATCATTGGTGGAGAGCCCGCAACAGCTCTTTATCGTTAGTCGGCCCGATGCGTGAACATTGGGGTATCCGAGACGCCCCCCAGAGGCGGCTGAAGTACTTCCTGCTTTCACGGGGTATGACTCTGTGTACGATGTCTGCGCCGGGCTAAACCATGAGGACAAGCCGGGGCCAAGGGGTATCAACAATGCCAGCAACATCGCATCTTTAAAGAAGGCGCGATCAAACTTCATATTTAGGATCGTTACTCACTTCAGTCTAATATGCTCGATGTTCAACGACGAAGCATCGCAAGGTTTGATTTTCACCCTTCTACGGAACCAAGAACAGCCTAGGTAGAGCGAGATTTCTGGATAAAACTATGACCCATTTTATTCTTATGTGAATAACCGCATGTCAAGGCTGGTGATCTTTCTCGCATCTCGCATCGGGCATCGCATTTTTCGCGCATATATGCCGAACTTGTGAAGAAATGATAAATAGTTTTGCCAAACCAGGCACATCAGTTGGCCTGGGTGGCTATCGCACACTTTGATTGACAATCTAGGGCTTCGGGACTAGGTCCTTGAACTGGACCAGGTTGCTGACAATGGTCCTTGTTGTTCTCGCTGTTCCACTGTCGGCATACCACGTCAGTTCGGTTCGAGCCACTGATGTTGCCTCTATCGGGGACGACTATAATTATACGTCTGATGATCCTGATTGCGCAAAGTGGGATTGCACGGACATGTTTCAAGAGTGCGATCCCGGCACTACTGTCTGTCATGATATGAGGGTCGACAACCCACCGGGTTACTTAAATTCAGTCAACTACGCGTGCAAAGCGGGGTGGGATCCGAGTAGTACTCATTCAGGGTGTGGACGAGATGCAAGAATGCACTCCGCTCAAGCCTTGACCTACTCTGCGGGTACTGGCCAGAGTGTGGTTTTGACGGAACGTTACAGCCCTAACAGGCGCGACGCAGGCCTGTGTGGAATATGGTATCCCGGCAACCCAGTACTCAATACTGCCTGGCCCCCTGATGACTACAGTATGCACTGGATTGGATTGAAGTATTCTGCGCAATCTTCGCCGTTTGTATATGCTATCGTGGAGCATGCATGCGTATGGGATGGCTTTACCCTGAATTGGAAATACAGTCTGAGCGCCTATTACACTGACTCTAATGGAGTGCAGCATTACGAGTCCTGGACTGATTGGAAAATTGATGACAATCAGTGGCTCGACCTCACGATCGAAGTTGGCAGCAACGGACAGGATACTCGGCTAGCAGCCAAAAACACATCTACTGGCTTGTCGTATTTCAAGAATATCGCCACCAACTTGGGGTCTACTTCTGGCTCAGTTGAGATTGCAGTTCAATACAGGCATAACGAGTCCAGTAGAACGGATTTCGTCGATGCCAGGATAAGCGATCCCGATTTCGGGATCTCTGCGAATTCTCCTCTCAACATCTGCCCGGGGACAATGGACAGCTCGACTGTGACCTTGACCAGTACACGCGGCTTCTCGGGAACAGTCTCCCTCTCTTCTTCGATGGACCGTTCATCAAGTTATGTTTCACAATACCTGTTCTATACGTCGCTCACCCTATCATCAGGGGGCTCGGCAGCAACCGGTCTCTTTTTCAGCGCTCAGGACAACACCAATGCTCAAGGCACGTATGTTGTTGTGGTGACTGGCGCTAGCGGTTCCATCAGTCATAGCACGGCTGTTACGGTCAACGTTTCTTACAGTAACTGCGTTGGTGGTGGCGGGGGCGGTGGTGGAAGCGTGGCATACGGAACGCTAATCACCGAGGACGACGGCTCCAAGATACCGGTCCAGAGCATCGTCCCTGGCATGCGAGTCGTCATTTACGATGTGCCCACTGACCGCAGGACGGTCGCAACGATCACGTTGGTTGAGACGGTCGTGACCGATAGTTTGCTGACGATTCACACCTTAGACGGGCTGCCGTTCCGAGCAGACGCGAACCCGCGTATGGTCCTCTGGGTTCTCACAACAGATGGGCCGTTTCGAAAGTCTATCACCTTAATCCAGCCAGGTGACCAGATTTACAATTTTGAGCTTGGGCGATGGGTCGCTGTGACCAGGGTGACAGTGTCCTTGGGTGGGCAGCACCTCATGTATGACCTTGCGACGAACCAAACAGCTCCTGGCGAATACATTGCAAATGGCTACCCGGATTGTCCTTCAAGGGGCTGCAAGGAAGGACCTGGGTGAGCTTACGCGAGCACTAGTTCTTTCGATTCCGCGAAAAGACCGCTGCGAGCAGAATTGCTCCCGCCAATACCGGCAAGATCGCGGGCAGAACCAGTCAACCAATCCATAAGTGTCTCTCGACGTTCCTACAGACAACCAGCTTCCCCACGAACTCGGGGTGGGTCTGTACTCAACTCATGAGGCGGAGCACTTCACACGCATCGTAGAGGCGAGTTTCCGCTCTTGAGTCAGTACGATGGTCCCGAACGAGTTGGAAGGGCCAAAAACGAGATGAAAAGGTGAAAGTATTGGAAATTGACTATATGCTTTTGTCATATTATCCTAAGCGGCCCGAGCGAACAAGTCATGGGGAAATGCCGAAAGCACCACGGAAAGAAATTGCATCGATCACGATTGCCATCGGGCTCGTACTGCTTGGGTCCGCAACGTCGTCAAGGCAAGTAAACACTACCTTTTCTTGCGGTGCTGTGGTTATTGCATAATCAAGCTCCAAGTCTCCCCACACAATCCTGGAGAATCCTGGCACCTGATCGGAGGTCCCGACACCACAACGTACATTATCGTTTATCGCAGTAAGCGCTATTACGAAATCCAATGTGGATGTTTCCGTTATAACAGAGCAGCTGTCGTAGCCAGCGGTCGCGGTTGGACAGGTCACAGCATGTGGCACTGATGGGTTCGGGTCGAATGTGGCCCGAGTGTTCGCACCGTGAATCGCCAGAACTTGAATTTGATGAATCGAAAAAACCTGATTCAGGCAATCCGAAAGACATGAGAATGCGACTGTAATATTGTCAGACCTCAACGGCGACACGGCTCTCGCATAGAACTCCCAGAGCTTATCATTGGGAGCGTAGGATACCCGCTGTGTGAAAGTTAGCCCACTACTGTCTATGATGGACGATATTGTAATAGGGCAGTAAGTCCAACCACATTCCGCAATCAGTAGCACCACATCATATCCTTGTGTTGTCGTCAATAGCTGTGCCTCACAGTTGGGCGCTTTACAAGTCGTGTTGGTTCCCACCCCGTCCAACGCCAACGGTGGTATTGTCGCATTAGCAGGTTTGGCGGCTGAAACGCCGCCCACTATAAGCAACAACAGAATAGCACAGACGATTTTCGCTCGCGTAGTGAAACCAGCCGTGTTGGGGTCGAGCACCGTCCGGCTTTTGAGTGTATCGTAGAATCGCATGTTGGTAGGTCGCGGAACCTCAGAACCAAGTGGGTGGACAGAGACGGCGCAGCCTCTGTTCACCGTCACGAGTGAAGATACCATTAATCGGTCGGATTTGTGAAATCACGTGTCCTGAATCGTTTATTTAAAAATCTGGAGAAACAAACGTCCTCATCCACACCCCCGCCTCTCACGAAGCGTCATTTTCTAACGAATCCCCTTAACAGCAAAGTGGTTTCGTCAGAACTTCAAAACTTCTAACCATTCCACTATGCTGTTAGGTGGACTCGTTAGAAAACTTCCCGAGATAGCATACTTTGTCCTTGTGGCGTATGTACCGGTACCCTTTCGAAACACTCTCGCGTCCGAGTCGTCCGCACTTCGAACATTTGATTTCCTCTACTTTCGGTCTAACGGGGTTGAGCATCCCCAAATAACACGATTTGTTCGCGCTGTGAAAGAATCGGCGTTCCTCACCGACAACACCCTCGCCGGTCCCCGGCTCCCCGCATTTTGGGCACAACTCGCGGACGCTTTGCCGTTTCCAGAGAGGTGTTCTGTCCAACACACAAAAGTCGTAAGGATTTGTTCTTCCCTTCCCCTTCGTGTCCATGAGTGAGGGGTCTATCGTGTTGCAAACGCCTTTCATGAACAAGTCGAAAAAGTCCGCCATGAGTACCTCGGGAACTGTTCGGTCCTCCTTCTCGGCGGTCTGCCACATGGTGCCGAATTGTTGTTCTTCCCCCTCCCATCCATCAGCATGCGGATGAATCCATCCGTGAAATAGCGATTCAAATTCGAGGTTGTGACCGCTCGGCACCATTTCAGAAGTCCATCTGTATCCGATGCGTCCGCACACTTCGCAAATCGACCACCCGTATCTCCTTAGTAATTTGTCGAGTCCGCGTTTGTCTGCCCATCGCCGCAAAATCGAGGGCATATTGGACAAGGGGTCATTCATTCACTTTACTCGATACCACTGCTTTGGATTCGCTACTGTCTCAAGAGCGGTCGAGTCCGGGAGTCCGAGAATCAAGTGGGACGGCTCAACACATCCGACTTTGCCACAAGCGTGCTTCACAACACAACCTTTCGGCAGAATTCCAGAGGTTTTGTAAAACACAAGGCGATGAGCCCGTTCCACAATCTTTCCATCAGGTAGACGGAAGTGAACCCGTCCATACCCTTGCTTGTCTCTCTTGCCTCTCCACATCTTACAAGGGCGGACTGCGTCTTTCGCTAACGCATCATATCTGCGACGACCGCTTTTCGGAATGTGTTTGAACCATTGCCTTAGAGGGAAATGGTTGAGGGGTCGCGAATAGTGTTTCATGAAGGAAGACTACCCTGTTCCGACTTCTCGACGGACACCATACTACCGCGACCCTTTCTCATTCTTCGACTCGTTCATTGCCTCGGCTCGGTTGGGTTTTGCTTTTGTTTGATGACACTCGTTGACGGGGGCATCGGCTCTCCCGGCAATGGGTCCGCGTCATTCCCGGCGGCGGTCCGGGGCGAAATTCTGCCGAAAGGACCGTAAGGATTACCCCGTCCAGGGGTTGTTCCTGTTTGTTCGAGAAACGGGTCGGCGTTTTTGGGTATGACAATTCGTGTACCGGATTCGACCGGCGGAAGCGGAACCATTTGCCCCGGTTGTTGCGAGGTTGCGCCTGGCAATTGTTTGATTCCCGAACCGGGTTGATTCGAACCGGTGAGCTGATGCGGCGGGGGTAACGAGAGACCCACGATGCGCGGCGGCACATTCGGACCCGAAGACCGATCCGACGAATTCCCCCGCCCGGACGTGGTACCGGAATCCGGAGTATCTGTTGCCAATGTCAAAGGGTGAGGTGCGGAAGGACTCACCGAAGTCGTGCGAGGGTCAAACGAATCGGGAACACGTGGTTCCATGTCCGGCGAGGGCGAAGGCGGGTACCTCATGTACCCACGCGATTCCTCAAGTTTGCGAATTTGTTCGTCCAACCCAAGTTTCTTTTTTCCGGTGTCATGGGCGTTTCCTACGAGACAATTTTTCAATTATCGAAGGCGGAATCGGGGGAACGCTCAGTGGGCGAAAGTAATGCAATGTGATCGGTTCGCGGGATTCACCCGTCGAGGAATTGGGGTGGAAGTAGGAAGTCATCACGATCTCGCCGTCATCTTTGATTTCGGTTTCGGTGAATTGTCCGGCCGAAAATTCATCATCGGGTACGATGGACGGCGCGGGGCGTTTCTTTTGTTTCGGCGTCAAACTAGGTCAAAATGAGAAGCGCCGCGAGTCCCAAATAAGCGGGGCACTTGCTGTTACTTTGTAACAACACGATGAGAGCGGTGTCTGCCATAACGGGGGTGTCCAAAATCTTTGATTGTTTCTTCGTGGAGTACCCGATTCTCCATCCACCTATGAATAGACATTTTGGGCAACGGACGTGACAGACCCTTATCGGTCAAAGGCAAATAACGCCTTGTTAAGCGATAGCCCTTGGGCATCATCTGTTCGACAACACCATTTTTGATGAGGTACTCCCCCGGACGCAACTCCCGGCGCAATTCCTCGCGAGATAGTCCGGTGCCTCTTTGCATTTGACCCGTCGTCACTTCACCCTTCGGCGTACTTTGCATATAGTCGAAAATCAGCTGTGCATGTTTAGGGATTTCGAGCTTTGTTACTCCCAAGTCAGTTATTTCCGGCTTGGCGTCTATCATCTCCGCCTCCCAAGTATCAAGATCATTCAGCGCGTCGAGTTCCGGGTCTTCGCTCTTGCTAACCAAGCTCTCACCGCACTTCTCGCAGATTGTCGGGGTGGAAAGGTTGAGAGGAACAATGTTATCGGCTTTGCAATGTGGGCAATGACTCGTGAGATTCGTTTTTTGTTTCGCCGTCATTGACTTAACACAACTCGTTCGATAATGTCCGAGATGGGTATTCGCAAGCGTCGTCCGTCATTTCGTTCGACGATCACGTGTTCCGAGTCTTCTGCAACCACAACTCCGACCGCGGTGCGATGTGTCGTCCGAAAATTCGACGCACCCTTTACGACGAGATTCAATACAAGTCCAAGTCCTTCGCCCAAACCGTACCCGACGCCATGAGGCGGCAAGAACGAGCCAGAACGCCCTGCCCTCGCGACCGTGCGGTAAACGATTTTCTCGTGTTGTCCAGTTGTCAAATGAGCTTCCTCAACTCGGGCAGACTTGCTCGGACCTTCTCCAACTCGACAAGTTGGTTGGGTCGGTTATAGTGTTTCGCGAAAACGCTCGTGGGAACCCGACCTTGGAGCAAATCAACAAGTTCCGTGTCCACTTTCCGCCTCATGAAAGTGCGGAATTCGGACCGGACACCTTGGTAATCAAGCGGTCGCGTCGCTCTTGCAAGAGCAAGAGTCTCGGGGTCAATAACGCTGACAAACGCTTTCTTCGTATTTCTTATGAAAATTTTGGGAAACCGAAAGTGTTCGAGCAACCCGAGTTCGGTGTTACCGTACTCACCGTTGCGGACCATGTTCGCCGCGGTCACCGCCTCGTTCGGTCGTAATCCCGTGACGACGTTGAATCGGAAATAGTTCGCGTAATCCTCCGGGACCTTCTCCAGTGAGTGCTTGAGTTCCGTTACCATTTCATCGAACCGGTTGGAGTAGAGCAAGCCAACCAAGTCACCAAGGTCATTTCTTCCGGACCACTTGAGATTGTGCCGTGACACAATGTCTCTCCATTGTCCCTTGACCCCGGAGAAGTTCGCGAGAGCCGCAAGCGCACCCATCACGTGCCTTCTTTTACAATCGGTCAACCCGAGTAACGGAGAAGCGTCTCCGGTGGTCAAAACATCGGAATAGTGCCGCGCGTATCTCCGGTAGTCTTTCCACGTGTTCGCGGCAAAGGAGTTGGTCACGTACTCATCGAATTCAGTCCAATCGGTCGGTCGGAACGAGAGTGTTTCGGCTCGGTCGGAACGACCGAGGAGCCACAAATCGTGGGTTCGAATCCCACCCGGCCCGCTTTCGAGCTCGAACTGAACCGGGGAGCCAAAGTAACAATCGGAACTTATCGACCCGCTCCGAGAAGCTAACAAGACTCAGAACAAAACGGGGAGAAGCGGATATGACAAAATTGTCGATGACAACGCGAATTGGAGTAAGAAGAATAGTAATCGAAGTGAATAGGGACTTGACTGTGGAGCAGATTGAAATGCTGGATGAAACGCTGAAAAGGCTCGGGTTAGTGAAGGCAACGAAGGTTACGCTCCATGATCAACAGCCTCACAGGGTTCGCCCGCAGCGAGCCTCTCAGCCTAGCAAACTTCCAGCCTTCGAAAACAACCAGCATACTGTGCCATCCGAAGGCAAAGGCGCGCAGCCCGCGTGATCATGGACACATTTTGGCGTTTTCTGGGTATTTGCTGGCAAACTGTTAAATTCCCGTCGGGTTTGAGACAATCATTCATAGTTACTGGGTATGATTGCCCAGTCCTCGCTCTCTAGTTACAACAAGACAATCCATTTCCGACGAGGCAAACCAGGCCAAAGGGAGTCCGATCTCAACCATAAATTCATGCAGACCATCGGTGATGAGATGTTCGAAGAACTGGAAAAAATTGCTACTGAAAAAGGGATACGAGTTCAGACGCTGCTTAGAGCCGTAATAATTCCTGAGTGGGTACAAAGGAAGCGTCTATCAAAGAATTCTAGATTGAATCCGACCAAGAGCTCAGACGTCAAATAGAGAAAAGTATGGCGAAGACCCAGCTTCAGGAATTCTAGCTCTCTACCAAGGTTTCTTTGACGACCTTCTTTTCCATCGTAACCGCATTTTCTCCGTCGCCATAGTATCCTTCTGCCAACCCGGTTTTCGTGAACCCTCTCTTCGAGTAGAGATGGATTGCAGCCAAGTTGCTCTGGCGTACTTCGAGCCTCAAAGGTCTTCCTTTGGAAAGCCGTTTTTCGAGCTCCACAAGCAATGCCTCTCCCAAGCCCTTCCTTCTACTATCCGGGCGTACCGCGATCGAGATCAAGTGATCATGGTCCTCCCATCGATCGACAACCCCATAGCCTACGATCTCGTTGTTGAGGGTGAGCACGAGAAAGGTTTCCGGATTGTCTCGCGCGAGTTCAGACAGAAAGTAAGATGGATACGGATCGTTGAAGCTTGCCTGCTCGAGCATTGAGACCCGTTCAATGTCGTCCTGGTTTACTGCTCGGATGTTAACCTCCTCGGTTGTTTGCAACTGATCCTTATCCCTTTGAAGATCTTGCGGCCGCGACCAGAGCGGATGCTACGTTCTCCCTGCCCATGGCGAGGATGTATGGTCCCAGTCTGGGTCCAGAATCGGCTCCAATCAGTATCCGGTATAGTGTCTTGAAAAATGGGCCTGGTTCAAGGCCGTGCTTTTTCGCTATTGTGAATACGGCGTTTTGCAGATAGACCTCGTCGGTGCTCGCGTTGATTATTCCGGCGAATTCGAGTACTGCGTCTCTCTCTTTTCCTTCGATTTGTATCTCTCTGGTTGCGATGGTCTCAATGTCTCGTGCCCAATTTGACGCCCTTTCCAGTCTCGCTAAGAAGTCAGAGTCTGAAGGGTTCACTTTGTAGCCGTAGCTTGCGAGCTTTTCTCGAACGAATTCGGTCTCTTTGCCCTTGGGAGCAACTTTGACAAGGTAAACCAACAGATTGGGCGGAACATGAACCGAAGGTGCTGATGGCGGCTTCATGTTCCAACAGTATTCGTAAAGTCCTCTGAGCTTCGCGAGTTCCTTTGGGTCTCTCACCTGTTTGCGGCCGAAGTAGACGTCCTCCAGCTCATCCAGTTCGGCGACGTACATGGGTATGTCCTTAACCCAGATCGCTCTAGAACCAATGCTCCTCTTGAACATGAGGAGAAGCAGTGTTTGCGGAGCACCATACTTCAGCCATAGTTGCGGAGCTATGACGTTTCCGACCGATTTGGAGATCTTGGAGCCTGTCTTGTCGATGAAATGCTCGTATCTCGTGTGGAAGGGAGGAGGCTCACTCAAGACCTCTTCCATAATTCGGTCGTTTGCTCTTACTGATTCAATGAGGTCCTTTCCGTATCCTTCGTAGTTGATCTTGAGGGCGGACCATCTGGCGGCGAATTCGACTTTCCACGCGAGCTTTCCTTCTCCCTTCCTGACATCAACTTCGCCGCGGTGACCGCAACCTTTGAGCAGTCCTCCTCTAAGTTGCATACCTTCGCAGACATATGTCACAACGTGTCGCTCAGGAATGTATTCGAGCGCTTTGGTCGTGTATATTCGGCCACAATTCTTGCAAACAGGGAAATAGGGTAGAGTTTCTGTGTATTTCTCCTGGCCGAGAGTTTCTTTGATAATCAGACCCACCTTTGTGGAGTTGCGAAGAATTTTGTCAATTTGTTCATTGAACAAACCCTCTCTGTAGGCCCTAGTCCCAGATACTGTGCGATATTCTATACCCGTCTTGTCAAGAGCATCGAGAAGAAGTGAACTCATGTGTTGCCCATAACTTTCGTGACAATCGAATGGATCTGGGATGCTGGAAACCGGGAACCCGAGGTACTTTGACAGCGTCTTCGGGAACCCCGCGGGGACCCTTCTCAACCCATCCATATCATCCGAAAATGCGATGAGTTCCGTCGGGACACCTATGTTGTCGAGCGCCATCTTGACCCCGTGAGCTCTTGCAGCATCCCCAAAGCTCCCGATGTGAGGGATACCAGAAGCTCCAAGGCCGCTCTCTACTCGCAAGGACTTTCCTGATCGTCCGAGTCTCTTCTCCCGCTCGACGATATCCGCGGCGATCTTGTCGAGCCAGGTCCCTCTTCCGATGATCTGCGGAGGTTCGAGGGTCAAGGGCTGGCTAGTTACTATATCATGAGTGGTTCATAAAGAATGACGGGACTTCTTGAATCGATGACCACTCGAGCGCCATCTGAAAATCTCTTGGCACGAACATATTAATGGCAACCACCCGATTTTGTCGATCGGTGTCGGGGCGTGAATTATCGAAGACTCGGTTCTGCAGGGCTCAAACTAAGCGAACTATCACTCGGGTCCTGGGTAACCTACGGTGGACAGGTCGGCGAAGAAGTCGCAGTCAAGTGCATGTCCATCGCGTATGATATGGGTGTCAATTTCTTCGACAGCGCGGAGGCCTACGCTGACGGGAAGGCCGAGATTGTCATGGGGAACATTTTCAAGAAGCTCGGGTGGTCTCGGGAGGGTATAGTTGTCTCGAGCAAGGTATTCTGGGGAGGCGACGGGCCAAACGACAAGGGCTTGTCTCGCAAACACATCTTCGAGGCTTGCCGCAAGTCCCTCAAACGCTTGCAGTTGGATTATCTCGACCTCCTCTTCTGTCATCGCCCGGACCCGAACACACCTATCGAAGAAACTGTTCGTGCTATGGACGATCTGGTTCATCAGGGGAAGATACTGTACTGGGGCACATCTGAATGGAGTGCTGCCGACATCATGCGGGCGCACGCGCTTGCTCGAGAATATGATCTGACTCCTCCTCAAATGGAACAACCCCAGTACAATATGCTCCACCGCGAGCGTGTGGAGGAAGAGTATCTGCCCTTGTATCGGGAAATCGGCTTGGGAACGACGATATGGAGTCCACTTGCTTCTGGGCTCCTGAGCGGGAAGTACGCCAAAGGCATTCCCCTTGGTTCCCGGGCGACGTTATCGGGGTACGAGTGGCTCCGAAAAAATGTCATCACGCCACAAAACGTCGAAAAGGCCAAACAGCTTGAACCAGTTGCCCGAGACCTCGGGTGTACTTTAGCCCAGTTGGCGCTTGCTTGGTGCCTGAAGAATCCAAATGTGAGCACCGTCATTACCGGCGCGAGCCGGCCGGAGCAAGTCAGTGAAAACATGAAGGCACTCGAAGTCGCACCAAAACTCGACTCAGATGTTCTACAACAAGTTGAAGCTGTTCTGGGGAACAGACCTCAACGAGGCCAAGAATAGTGGAGAAGAGTAACTCCTACGTGGAAACAATATTATGTCCATTAGAAATCTGATTGTAAAAACCGTTTCGAAAAATTCTGGGCAACAGCTAAGCATAGTACCAAGTCTGCCACATTGAAGACAAACTCAAGGGGAGTTCTTCCAAACCAGTCTGTTTTTCCTATAGGGCTGGTTCATCGATCTAAAGAAGCATACCAAGCTTGCTGTCTTCATCTCCCTGTGACCTTGCCGAATGAGCCTGGCTTATTTCTGACTCTTCCACATCTCTCTTACGATTGAATTGGCGAGATAATCGTCAATCTCCGAGTGTTCTGGACGGACCCCCCGCTTGCAGTTCTCGCAGATGATATCTCTCGCATCGTTGGAGTACTCGCAATTGTCACATTTCCAGAAGCTTGCGTTGTTGCGGGTCATTGGCCCGTGTAACCCCCCTGACACTGTTCAAGGTTCTTTCCCAAATTCGATTGCCTTTCCAGATGATTGAGAAAAACAACGATAATAGCGTAGTTCAACCCAGTGGCGGGGAAGGTGGGTACACCGTTGAACCCACGTCGCGAGTCGTTGACGTAACTTAGTTCTCAGGACTTCGGTTCAATTCGACTATTGTCTCGGCTCACCCATTGCTGCTAGGAAGACCCAGTGAAGCCTTCGAGCATCCTCCTAGTTGTCATTGTGGCAGGAGGGGTCTTAGGAGGATTACTCATGTGGGAGACTGTTGGTCCGTCGCCTCTATGCGGGGGATGCTATCACTACAATGCACCTGGGTGCCTTGTTACCCCTTGCCCAGGACGAGAATCAATGAACATCGAGACCTCACAAGTCAACTCGCCGACGAATCTGACTTTGAGCGTCAGGAACGTGGGTTCGGTGGGCATAACGCTCACCTCGTACGTCGTCAAAGACTCGCTTGGCAATCAATACGCAAACATGAACTGGACAACACCCTTCATTAACCCCAACCAACTCGCGACAATCAACATAATCATAGATGGAAGCGCGTTCACGTTCCAATCCAGAAACACCTACAACATAGCTCTGACAACCACGCGGAACAACATATACACATTTACAGTAACCGCATGACAAGATGAGCGTTTGATCTCCTCATAGGGACCTAGCCCATTTTCACTATCCTCAGCCACCTTTCTTTGCCTTTGGCATTTTCTACTGGTTGAATGGCGTTGGCTAAGCTCGTTGAGGTTAACTGTTCCTAGATGTGTTTGTAGCGGGACCGGTGGGATTTGAACCCACGACCTTCGGGTCTCTCCACCTTGTGGGTGCCGGAGCCCGATGTCCTATCCTGGTTGTCCTCGCGGGGATTTATTGCGGTTGCCCGTGATCTAGACTACGGTCCCGTGTCTCGGTCTCCTGGGCGGGAACGATAAAAAACTAGCAATTGAACCTGAGAATGTCAGGTCTCATGAGAAATTAGCTTGATGGTTGCCTAGAAGAGATCTAGGCTTTCGAGATCAGAATTTCGGCAATCTTGCTGAAAGCGCTGAGCGAGTCTGTTTCTACAGTTGTGAACTTCTGTCCTGAGAGGCTTTGCGCGCCTCTTCCGTAGGCGATGATAGTTATTCTGCCGCCGGTGTCTTCGATGAGAGTGTTCGCGTTCACGAGTTTTCTCGCGGCCGTTTCCGTTATCAGCGGTACCGCCAGGATGTCGGGTTTGTGCTGTTTTACCTTGCCGGCTACCTGTTCTGGTGAGAGATCTGTCCCGCCATCGATGGCTGTGAATCCTCCGATCTCGAGCATTGTTAGGAGGAGGGTTCTATCAAAGCTGTGAGGATCCTCAATTAGGGAGGAGACCATGACGCGTCCCTTGATCTTCCTATGGTCGATCTTGATCCTGGGCCTAACAGCGGCGAGGGATTTTTCGGCCGCATTCTCACACTTTTCTACTTCCGCCACGGAGTATCGTTCCATCTCGTGCAGATCGGAGACAATGTTCATTGCATCTGAGATCGTGTCGACCACGTCGTTTGCGCTTCCGCTCTTGGTGACTATCTCGACAGCAACTCGGGCAGCATTTTCATGATCACCCTTCAAGATCAGGTCGGTGAGTTGCTTCGATCCATCGTCTGGGATCTGTGCCTGTTCTTCAGTAGTCATAGAAGCCCTTCTTGGTTTTTCTTCCTAGTTTTCCTTCCTTGACCATTTGTTCGAGTAGGGGTGTTGGTGTAAAGGTTTGGCCGAATTCTGCTTCGAGAACCTTCAACGTAGATAGGACAACATCTATTCCGATAAAGTCCGCGAGCTGCAGAGGACCCATAGGATGGTTTGTTCCGAGAAGGAATGCTTTGTCGATGTCATCGCGTGTGGCGACGTTCTCTTCCAGAAGCTTGACGCTTTCGTTGATGAACGGCATCAGGGCTCTGTTGACTATGAAGCCTGTCTTGTCGGCGGATTGGACAACGGTCTTTCCGAGGGTTTCTACGAAAGATGTCGCGGCTTTGACAGCATCTGGGGACGTTCGTTCTCCTTTGATAAGCTCCACTAGCTTCATTGTTGGGACGGGGTTGAAAAAGTGCAGTCCAAGGACCTTTTCGGGTCGTCTTGTCGCCGAAGCAATCTTGCTGATGCTTATTGAAGAGGTGTTCGAAGCTAGTATCGTGTTCTTGGGGCAGACCTTGTCCAGGGTGGCGAAGACTTGTTCTTTTATCTGAGGATCTTCGAATACTGCTTCCACCACTAGATCAGCGTTGTGGCAGGCTTTTGTGAAGTCGATGCTTCCTTTGACACTAGAGTGGATCTGAGAGGCCTGCTCCTTGTTGATGTGCCCGCGACTTAGGTTCCTTTGGACGTAGTCATCGACTCGATGCATTCCTTGGTCGAGGAGCTTCTGATCCTGTTCGACAATTGTTACCGCGTGTCCGGAAGCTGCGGAAGAGTAAGCGATGCCTGAGCCCATTGTGCCTGCTCCAATAACGACGACGTTCATGTGTCTCCTGTCTGACGTTAGTTGGATTGGCTCATAGGGTTTTCCACAACGGAAGCGAGTGAGGGTATGAATGGAAGATTCTCGTCATAGGGAGTCACGCCACTTAGAAAGTTTGGAAGCTTCTCAACCGAAAGGAGAACCGCGCTTTCGACGAATTGAGCTGGGGGCTCGGATAGCGTCAGAATCATAGGGAGTGCGTGCGGCTCGTTGTCTCTTCGAATCATCTTTTCTCGAAGTCTCGGCAGGAGATGCAAGGTCGCGATTCGCTGGTGATTCGCTACAGGCTTGAATCTGGAAAGACTACTTGGGGTATTCCAATGCTTGCAGTCAATCGCCAGCACTAGCTCGCCGCGAAATCCAACGACGTCGATCTGCCAAACTCTTCCGTCTCCCTTGATTCGCACATTCTTCTGGGTTCGAAATGCTGCTTCCTCCAGACATCTCTCCGCGAAGTTCTCGAATTCCTGCCAAGTGAGAACTTGCGCAGCTTCTTTTAGCCTTCCAGCTCGGGCGATTTCTAGGGCGACCTGGATTCGAAGCCCTGGTTTCAGAGAAATCCGAGTGTTAACATCTCCTATTACGCTTGTCAGGACTTGTCTTGCAAAGGATTCTGTGGTCTTCGCATTTAATGCGATATCCTCTAGCTCCACTCTGTTTCCGTCTTTGCTTAGTTTGAGAGTTTCGGTCAAGACTCTTGACGCAGTGCCTTCTTTGATCGGAAGATTCATTGCGGTTCTTCTAGAATGGAGAGTATGCGAAGGTAAGCACCAACATAAAGAGAGCGAAGATGTAGAGCAGTTTTCTTGAGTTGCTTACTGGACTGATATCGTCAAGTGGCTCAACGCCCGCGAATCCTCGGCGTGAAAAGAACATGAAGGCCAAAACGAGCAGGCCGAATGGATAGTACCCGGCAATGAATAAGAGGGCCAATCCGATCACGCTGGCAACTCTGTGTCCGCCCGGACCGAAGACTGCCCTGGAAATATGGCCGCCGTCAAGCTGCCATGCTGGGACTATGTTGAGGAAGGTCAGCAGAGCTCCGATTTGTGCCGCGAAGAAAAGCTGGTTGTCAAGAAGCACACCGGGCCGAACCATACTCGTGATTTGAGAAACGATTATCAGAATAAGAGGTTGTCTCGCGATCAAGCCAAAGTCGATGTTAGAGAAGCAACTTGCGACTCCGAGCTGTGCAGCGCACGTACCATTCCACGTATCTAGCTGGGTCGCTTGGCTGGCGTTGGGGAGTATTCCTATGAAGACGCTCAGCGCTGCGACAGCTATTGTTACAATGAAGCCGATTACGGGCCCGCTTAAGCCGAGGTCAAAGAGCTGATCCCTGTTGGCTGGGGGTGATTTGAGAGAGATGAGTGCCCCAAAGGTCCCGATTGGAGGGGGGCCTGGGACAAAATAGGGAAGGGTCGCATCCATCTTGTGATGTCGAGCCGCTGCTTTGTGCCCGAATTCGTGAAGCCCTATTATTGAGAGTAAACCTCCGGCGAATAGCCCGGCCTTAAGGTACGGGTTCGCCGTAGGATCAATTATCGCGATAAGTTGTTGTTGGAGGACTTGGGTTCCAAATAGGCCCGTTGTCCAAAGATAGTACCCGGCGATGAAGACTGTGGTGACAGTCGCGAGGAAAAGTCCTAGGTTGATGGTCTTGAGAGATGGTTTGACTTGTGGTTTCTGGAAGACCTTGATTGTCAGCCCGTCTGTCGCCCCTCTGATGGCTGCTATCAATCCCTGCTGACTTAGTTGGTCCAGCAGCCTCTGGAATTTCTCCTTAGCTGGTTCTGGCGTTACTTGAACGGTCGGGATTCCGTACGGGTCCAAGAACGCGTCCGTGACGTGAAACTCTGTAGCGACCATCGTTTTGATGGAATCCAGCGGTGGCCCAGCATAGACTGCAAAGGTAGTTTGAGTCGCCGGTAAAGGAGTCGGCGGTGGGGCCGCATCACTCACTCAAGAGTCGCCTGTCTTTCGCGGCTCGCTCCGTTCTGAGCGATTTAAACGTGTTGTCAAACTGATAGAAATTATCCAATTCGACGACAAGATATTATACATCAGGATTCCCAACTATCTTAGAAAGAGAGTTGCTCGAAGCACCCTACCTGTTGCGTCCATTCCGCCCGGACGATCTCTCATCGGTCATCGAGATCAACAGGGTCTGCCTTCCCGAGAATTATAGCCCGTACTTTTTCATGGAGGTCTACAAGAGCTGTCCCGAGGCGTTCATCATCGCGGAGAAGGAACGCAAGGTGGCGGGATATATTATGTGCAGGCTTGAGTTCGGTTTCTCAGATGTCCGCAGATTCAGAATGGTTCGAAAAGGACACGTGGTTTCAGTCGCAGTCATGCCAGATTATCGACGCCAAGGAATAGGAAAGGAACTCGTTCTCGCAGCGATGAAGGCCTTAGAACTGCACGGGGCTGAGGAGTGCTTCTTGGAGGTTAGGACTGCCAACGAGGACGCGGTCAGACTCTACAAGAACATGGGTTTTGACACGGCCAGGGTTGCGACACACTACTATCATGATGGCGCTGATGCTTACGTTATGAGCATCAAGTTGCCCCATAACCCGCCGATGAACTAGGCGGAGTTTCGGCCTTTCTCCTAGCTCTCGCCACAAGCGGCCCTAGAATCAAGACCGCTGTAGGCAAGTAAACGAACGAGATATTGAAACTAAGCGCGAAAGGGTTCACATTCAAGGCATAAGCAAGGCTAGCGACCACAGACAATACTACCATCGATACAAGGGCGGCTCTCCACGAGAATCGCTCGTCCGCAGCGTTTACCCCTGTAAGGAGGACCGGTTCTTGAGACGGCTGAATGGTTACTCGTCTTCCTTCTTTGACCTAGGCTTTTTCTCTTCTTCCACCGGATGGAGGAGCCATTTCAAGGGTATGTTCTGGCTGGTTCCGTCAGGCAATGATCGACGGATGCTGATAGGTAGAACGCCTTCGTCAAGTTCAAGCAGAGCCACATCAATAGGCGACAGCAGTCCTTGTTTCAAGTCGAGCAGAACCGGGGCTCCCATTGATATTTGGAGGGCCCTAGCCCCTACTACTCTCGCTTTCTCGAAGCGTGTGAGTTTTGGGGGTCCGATCTCGATGCTGTCGGGCTCTCTAGTAATCGCCGCTTCCCTCGTCGTCACCCTCGTCCTTTCCCTTCGGGCCACCTTGACCACTGGGGCTGGACTTCGCAGCGGCGATCACGTCATCGATCTTTAGTATCATTCCTGCGGCCTCAGAGGCCGATTTTATCACCTGTATTTTTACCCCTATTGGTTCGAGAATGCCCCTCTCCTTGAGGTCCGCCACCTTGGACTCGTTCACATCTACCCCTGCCCAGAGCTGTCCTTTCTCGTGGGCAACTCGAAGCTGGACGAGTATGTCGATCGGATCGAGCCCCGCGTTTTCGGCAAGGGCTGTGGGCAGAGTTTCGAGGGCTTCGCCAAAAGCGATGACTGCTAGTTGCTCTTTTCCAGATAGTTTCTGCGCATGTTCTCTTAGGCGTCTTGCGACTTCCGCTTCCGGGGCTCCACCGCCTCCAACGACTCTTGGATCGAGAACAACGTCGCGAACAACGCACAGTGCATCATGGATCGCTCTCTCAGCTTCGTCAACAAGTCTCTCGCTTCCTCCACGCACAAGGATTGTGACCGCCTTGGGGTTTTTGCTTCCTTCTACGAAGGTCATCTTGTCGTCTGCGACCTTGCGTTCTTCAACCAGCTTGGCGAATCCCAGATCGTCCGGCCTTAGATCGTTTACGTTGCTGACAACTTTTCCGCCCGTTGCCTTAACAAGTTTCTCCATGTCAGACTGTTTTACTCGCCTGACTGCAAGTATTCCCTTCTTCGCTAGATAATGTTGCGCGACATCATCTATTCCTTTCTCGCAAAGGAGGACGTTTGCTCCGGAATTCGAGATCTTGTCTGTCATCTCTTTGAGCATTTTTTCCTCTTCGTCGAGGAATGCTTTCATTTGTTCCGGGTTTTCGATGTTGATCTTTGCGTCGAACTCGGTCTTCTCCACCTCTAATGGCGCATCGACTAGTGCGATCTTTGCATCTTCTACTCTCTTGGGCATGCCTGGGTGGACGATTTCCTTGTCAAGGACTATACCCTTGATGAGGGAGGTGTCGGTCAGAGATTCGCCTGGTTTCTTCTCAACTTTCACGTCGTCGATGTCGACCTTGTATCCGTCGGGGGTCTTTTCGGCAACTTGGAGAATCGCGTTGACGGCGAGTTCTGCCATGGCCTCTTTGTCTTCGGCGAGTATTTTGCTCGCCAATGATACCTCGGCAACATTTCGCAGTAAAGCCTTGTCATTCGGTTCTATCTTGATCGCGATTTGGTTAAGGACCTCTAGAGCTCTGTTTGAGGCTTCTCTGTAACCATCTACGATTACTGTCGGGTGAATTCCTTGGTCGAGAAGTTCTTCCGCCTTTTTGAGGAGCTCGCCGGCCACTACGACTGAAGTGGTCGTTCCGTCTCCAACTTCATCGTCTTGCGTCTTTGCAACTTCCACCATCATCTTGGCGGCGGGATGTTGTACTTCCATCTCATCGAGTATAGTCGCCCCATCGTTGGTGATGGTCACGTCTCCGAATCCGTCCACGAGCATTTTGTCCATGCCTTTAGGTCCCAATGAGGATCGGACAGATTCGGCGATTATTTTCGCGGCCATTATATTCGCTTTAAGTGCATCCTGGCCGCGGCTTCTCGAAGTTCCTTCTTTCAGAATAATTATTTGCTGGCCTGCTAATTCTGATGACAATTTTTCTTTATCCCCAAGTCTCGACGGGCGAGAGATTTCGCGTGCAATATAAAATTTATCAAGCGCTAGGGGTCCGAAACCGGAAGCAAACATGGCCTAGATGGGCTATGCGGCTCTAATTCCCTGTTATCGGCTCATTTCTGACGATTTCCCCATGGTTGATGGAGTGATCATGGCTCGCAGATCCAACCAGTTTGTGGCCGCGAATTGTTCTATTTTTCGGTAATGTATCTTCAATCCAGGGTTGAATTTTCGTTTCTGACGAATAGTCTTCAGATTCGTTTTGGGCCAACTCTTTTTAGCTTCACAGCCCATGACGCTGAATTCCGGAGCCAAAACTCGGATTGCGGGAACTAATCAGAATCAATCAACCATATCTCGGAAAAGAAGAAATTGACGCCGCAGTCGAAGTATTGCGCAGCGGAATCCTGACCGACAAGAGCGGAATGGGACCCAGAGTACTAGAATTCGAAAGGGGCTTCG